>ENA-ORDA01003311-ORDA01003311.1-marine-metagenome-genome-assembly--contig:-NODE-3311-length-11308-cov-5.323302_pt1 | contig 11308 bp, 9 predicted proteins | sample MGYA00237778_ERZ508506 | MGnify/ENA primary metagenome ERZ508506 (study PRJEB26177, sample SAMN06267891) | marine metagenome | isolation source: Monterey Bay, California, USA | place: Pacific...
AACCTAAGAACAGAGCAAGTTGCTTTTACAGCAAACTTATCTTTTCCTGTTCCGAAAAGCATAGTCCTTAGCGTATCTTTTCTTGGAGTACCTAGTATTAGTAAATCATACTCGGCAGTTAGTTCTGATACCGTGTCAATTGGCTCGTTAGAAACTATAATTCTAACTATTCCTTTAGTACCTATTAGTTTATTCTCAGCATTAAGCTTAATTTTCTCAATTTCAACTTTTGATAAATCATCCCTTACTACATGCAACATTACAAACTTAGTTTTATAATGATTTGCTATAATACTAGTAGTACTAACAAGTTTATCAGCATCTGGACTATCAGGTCTAATTGCTAAAAGTAGGTTCTCAAACTTTTGGATTCCGCTACATTTAAATAATCCAAAATTGGAGTTAATATGACTTACAATCCAACCTAAAGGATTATTGAAGAATATACCATTTTGCGCTCTACCATTCCAACCAAGAACTAACCAATCAATAGATGTTTGATCACTAATAGCTTGTATGGTTTCAGTAAGTTTGTGCGTAGCAATAGGCTCAAATTCAATATGCTTATCTAAAACATTTGCAAGCTTAAAAGTTATTCTTTTTAACGCATTATTCTTAGGAGTATTTTTCTCAAAAGCATCTAGTGAAGTTTGATCAGGAACTTCAGTAATATTTACTACTTGTATGTTCTTTTTTTTATTTAATGATGCTCCTAATTCTATTAATATTGATGGTGAAGTTTCGTTTCCAAGTAATGGAATAATTACTCCAGCATCTTTATTGATGGATGCATTTATCATTTCATTAACAAGTTTATCTTGTATTTTATTAAGGCTTGACGACTCTTTATCTCTACCCAATAGATATAAAGCAGGAATATGACCGTATCTTTTTAAAACCCCAATTCTAGAAGCTTTTACTCCATAATTAAAATAAATAATAGTTCCTAAGATAGAAATTCCTAAAAGTGTTAAAACTGGCATCAGACCTAAATAGAATAATAATACAACTCCACTAAGAATACCAAAGATTTGCATATAAGGGTAGAAAGGGGATTTATAGCTAGGATTATACCATTGCACAGAGGTTTCTCTTAAAATAATAACACTTAAGTTTACTAAAATAAACATACTTACTTTAAATGCGCTAACTAATTTTGCCATCTTTTCTACATCTAGAAAGATAATAACTAAGACCATTATTAAAGAAGTTAGTAAGATAGTATTTACTGGTGTCAGGTATTTAGGATGTACTTTTGATAATGATGTAGGTAAAAGTTTATCTCTTGACATTGCAAAAGGAAATCTTGAAGAGGCTAAAACCCCAGAGTTTGCCAATGATATTAATGTTACAACTCCAATAATTCCAATAATGGATGCAATAGTTTCTCCTCCTAATTTATAAGCTAAAGTATAAATTGGCTTTATGTCGTTTGATAGCTCATTAAAAGGAATATTTCCTGATAAAACAAAAGAGATTATAATATAAATAGCTGTCATTATTGCTAAAGACATTATCATTGCTTTTGGTAAATTCTTATCGGGATTTTTTACTTCTTCAGCAATAGCAGCAATTTTTGTTACTCCAGCAAAAGCAACATAAACAAAAGCGATTGCGCTAACAAGACCCATATTTCCATCATATAAGAAAGGTCTTAATGTATTCCTGTCAATTTGAGGTAACCCAATAAATATAAGTGCAATTAAACTTATAATACTTGCTATTACAATTATAAGCTGAGCCTTTCCAACTTTTTTCACACCAATAATATTAAGACACATAATTAACACTAGAAAAAGAATGGAAACATATTTTAAATCTATTGATGGTATATTTACAACTACTAATAAATAGGCACTTAGTCCAACCAGAGCAAATGAACTCTTTAAAAGTAATGAAATCCAAAGCCCAATTCCTGATATTGTACCCATTAAAGGGCCAAGTGCTCTTTCAATAAATACATATGCTCCACCAGATTTAGGCATAGCAGTTGCAAGTTCAGATTTAGATAATACTGCAGGCAAAATTGAGAGTGCAGCAATAAGAAATGCTAGCCATAAAGATGTTCCAGTATAAGCAGTAGCTATTCCAGGTATAACAAAAACTCCACCAAGCATACCAGCTATACTAATAGCAATAATTGCTGGTAGGGTTAGCGTTCTGTTAAGTTTTTTCATACTATGCAAATATAGTTTTTAATTATACAAATAATAACAAGCAATAAAAAAATTGAATTGTTAAATTTGCAAAAAAAATAAATGTAATGAAAAAGTTAGTTTTATCTGATTTACACGAAACTTTAGGAGGGAAGATGGTTGAGTATGCAGGTTATAAAATGCCCATTCAATATGCTGAAGGAGTAAAAATAGAACATCAAACTGTTCGTGAGTCAGTTGGAGTTTTTGATGTATCGCATATGGGTGAGCTTTTTATAAGTGGTGATAAAGCACTTGATTTCCTTCAATATATTACTTCTAATGATGTAAGTAAACTTATCCCTGGTAAGGTGCAATACACTTGCCTGCCAAATGCTAATGGAGGTATAGTTGATGACTTTTTACTTTATATGATTGCTAAAAACAACTATTTACTTGTAGTTAATGCATCAAATATGGAAAAAGATTTAGCTTGGATAAATAAACACAATACTTTTGGATGTAGGGTTGATAATCAATCTGATAATTTTTCTTTGTTGGCTGTGCAAGGTCCTAAATCAATTGAACTTTTACAGGAGCTTACTTCTGTCGATTTATCAGAGATAAAGTACTATAACTTTAGAATAGGAAGTATAGCTGATATTGATGAAGTGATACTTTCAAGAACTGGTTATACAGGTGAAATTGGTTTTGAGATTTATGTTAAAAACGAATCAGTAAAACAACTTTGGGATGCTTTGTTTGCTACATCAATTGAGATGAAAGCTATTGGGCTTGCAGCTCGTGATACTTTGCGTTTAGAGAAAGGATATTGTCTTTACGGAAATGATATAAATGATACAACATCTCCTATTGAAGCTGGATTAGGTTGGATTACAAAATTCACAAAAGAGTTTGTAAATCATGATAACTTAAAAGCTCAAAAGGAGGCGGGCGCTACAAAAAAACTTGTTGGCTTAGAACTTATTGATAAAGGAATTGCTAGAAATGGATATCCTATTGTTAATGCTGAAGGTAATAAAATTGGTATTATTACTTCTGGCACTATGTCCCCAACTTTAAATAAAGCTATTGCTATGGCCTATGTACTAAAAGAATTTTCAAAATTAGATTCTGAAATTTTAATTAAAGTTCGTAAAAAACTAATAAGAGCAAAAGTTGTTAAAATGCCATTTCTAAATTAATGAGCGATAAAAAGAACATTCAAGTTTGTTTTACTGCTGATCAGTTTAGTAAATATTCTGATGGAAAATCAACTGTTGTTGTGGTTGATGTACTAAGAGCAACATCCGTAATTTCCACTGCTTTTATGGAAGGAGTAAAGGCTATTATACCAGTACAAAATTTGGATGAAGCACTTAGCTTCAAAGGAAAAGAAGGTTATATTATTGCGGCAGAAAGGAATGCCAAACCAATTGAGGGTTTTGATTATGGGAATTCTCCTTTTCATTATATAAATGCTGATGTAATTGGTAAAACCTTAGTACTTACTACGACAAATGGAACTAAGGCAATCTATAATGCTAAAGATCATAAAGTTATTACGGCATCTTACATTAATATTGATGCTGTTGCCAATCATTTACTTGATGAGCATAATAATATCATTATTTTATGCTCAGGATGGAAAGGAGTGTTTAATTTGGAAGATCCCATTTTTGCAGGTAGTTTGGCTACTTTATTACTTTCTTCAGGTAAATATGATTCTAATTGTGATTCCTTATTTGCTTCAAGGCAACTGATGAACAATTCAAATGGAAATATATTTAAGTTCTTAAGTGAATCTTCTCATAGAAAAAGATTGAAATCTTTAAACATGGAAAATGATACTCGTTTTTGCTTAGCACCTCCAGTAAAATCAACTATTATACCAATACTGGAGGGAAGCAAATTAGTAATTTTATAATCAAAGTGATACTAATTTTTAGAGAAAAAAACAGATCATAACAGTTGAAGCTAGTGGATTTCAGCATTAATTTAAATTTGGATTTTTAGGCATATTAGCCCAGATAGCATATTTTCTGTTTTGTGTTTTAATTAATTCAGTCCAAAGTGTAGGTTTAGAGTATTGCATGCAAATGTCTTTATTTGCATTGTTAATAATCCATCCATCTTCACTAATTTCTTCAATTAGTTGATTTTCTCCCCAACCAGAATAACCTGCAAAAAAACGAATATTATCTTTTGTGATTTCATTCTTTGTCATTAAAGAAAGTACAGTGTCAAAATCTCCCCCCCAATAAAGCCCATCTGTTATTTTTTCTGTATTTGGAATTAAATCTCCTAATGTATGAATAAAATGAATAGAGTTTTTTTCAACTGGCCCTCCAATATAAACAGGAAAATCACTTAATGGAATATTATTTAAAATTTCATTAAGATGTATTTTAGTTGGATGATTTAAGATAAGGCCAATACTCTCGTCAGATGTATGATGAGTAAGAAGAACAACACTTTTAAAAAAAACAGGGTCAATTAAAGTTGGTTCAGAAATTAATAATCTTCCTTTTTTGGCTTTAAGCATAATTCAATACATTTGTAAAACTTTTGTAAATATACATTTTGAAATTTAATAGTACTTATGGATTTAAAGAATTTACGGCTTAATTATAAAAAATCATCAATTGATTTTAAGAATTTAGAAGACAATCCTATTTCTTTCTTTTTAAAATGGTTTGATGATGCATTAAAGGTAAATAAAGATGAAGCAAATGCTTGTGTACTCTCTACAGTGTCTGTAGAAAATAAACCTTCATCTAGGGTGGTTTTATTAAAATCAGTAAATGAGAAAGGATTTACATTTTTTACAAATTACAAGAGTAATAAATCCTTAGATATACAAAACAACCCTAATGTTTCTTTAAATTTTTATTGGCCAGAATTAGAAAGGCAAGTTAGGATTACGGGTATTGCAGAACAGATATCTCCAAAAGATTCTGATGAGTATTTTAAAAATCGACCTAGAGAAAGCCAGATGGGAGCTTGGTTGAGTCATCAAAGTACTTCAATTGGTTTATATTATGATTTTATGGATACTTTAAATAAGCTAGAAAGTTCATTTAAAGGTAAGGATATTGAGAGGCCATTACATTGGGGTGGTTATTGCATTATTCCCTCTAAAATTGAGTTTTGGCAGGGCAGACCATCAAGGTTACATGATAGGTTGCTTTATGAGTTTGATGAAAATATTTGGAATAAAAAAAGGTTAGCACCTTAAATCTTAATATTTATGTTTATTATTTGAAATAAATTATTGATTTTTTGCATCTGTTTTTTTAGTTTCCATTTTCTTTTTAGTTGCAACTTTTGTTACTACTTCCTTTTTTTTAAGTTCCGTTTTCTTTTACTTAATAATAACTCTCACTTTAGCAGTTTTCCTAGGCCTTTTAACGCCATAAGTTCCCATAAAAATCTTACCCTTTCTTGATTTTCTATCTCCTTTTCCCATACTCTATTTTATTTTCTTTAAATATATGAATTATTTTTTTTCAATTTCTTTAAATAATCTTCTTCTATTTGTGTAGAGGATTTTATACTATTTCTAAGCCATTGCAATAGAACTTCATCTTTCTCTATTTCTGATAATCTCCAATCAATATTACTGTTTCTCATCTTATAAGTAAGGTGCTGTAAACATAGTGAAACTGATACTGAAATATTAAAACTTTCTGTAAAACCATACATTGGAATCTTCATTCTTATATCGGCTAATTCCAGGGTTTCTTGGCTACACCCATTCACTTCCGCACCAAAGATTATTGCAGTTTTCTGACTTATAACATCTAAGTCATAAAGTGTGCAGTTAGTATTATGTGGTGTGGTTGCAATAATTTGGTAGCCTTCAGCTTTTAACTTTTTGATGGCTTCAATACTGTTACGCTTCAGTTTATTGAACCTTTTGGTAGTAATCCATTTTTCAGCACCCATTGATACTTCTGAATCATCATTAAAAATATTGTCATTTTCAATAATATTAACATCTTGTATTCCAAAGCAATCAGCTGACCTTATTGATGCAGAGATGTTTCTGCCTTGAAAGATATTCTCTAAAACAACAGTAATGTGTTTTGTTCTTTGTTGAATTTTTTCTTCAAATAGAATTCTTCTTTCATCAACTACAAAACCTTTAAGATATTCAACTAAATCATGAGTTAATTTACTCATAATACTCTATGGTTATTAGTGATTTTATTCCCTTGTAAAAATTGCTGAATAGACATAGAATTCTTTCCTTCAACTTGTAAATTTAAAATAGAGATTTCATTATTTGAAGTTACAATATTTAAATAAGATTTATTATCTGTTTTAATGCTTGTAAGTTTTTTTGAATCTGACTTAATAACCGAGCTTAAATGTATTTTAATTCTCTTTTGGACTCCTTTCTCATCTTGGAGAATAAAAAAGGCAGAAGGACAAGTAGCAACATCTTTTAGTTTTGTTTGGCTATCTAAAAAAGGGGAGAGTCCTCTAATTAAATTGTGTATATCATTAGCAGATCTTCCCCAATCAATTTTAAGCATTTCTTTGGTTATTTTTGGTGCTTCCCTCATTTCTGAAGTAAGAATTTGAGCATTTATTGTAGCATCTCCATCTCTGATGATCTCTAAAGTATTAGTTAATAGTTTACTTCCATTAATCATTAATGTATTATGAAGTTCTGCAGCAGTGGTATTATTAGTTAACTCTATTTTTTCTTGAAGTATAATTTCTCCAGAATCAATATTATTGTCAATAAAAAAAGTGGTTATTCCTGTTTGGTTTTCACCATTAATTAGCACCCAATTTATTGGTGCTGCACCTCTGTAATTAGGAAGGAGGGAAGTGTGTAAATTTATAGTCCCTAGTTTTGGAATACCCCACACTTTTTCTGGTAACATTCTAAAAGCTACTACAACAAATAAATCAGCATTATAGTTTTTTAACTCTGAAATAAATTCTTCATCTCTTAATTTTAAAGGTTGTAAAACAGGAATATTATTTTCTATTCCTACCTCTTTTACTGCACAAGGTTTAAGTTGTTTTCCTCTTCCTTTTCTACTATCAGGAGGGGTTACAATAGCAACAAATTCGAACTCTTTTTCTAACAAGTATTTTAGGTTAGTTGCAGCAAAATTTGGAGTTCCAAAAAATATAATTTTCATATTACAAATTTATAAATGTTAATTAATCCTTATCCTATCCATTGGTATTTGTTTCCGTACTTTCCAATCTTATCATTACCAAATAAAAAATTAAGAATATTTGTAATTTCTTGCTCGTTTGTATTTGGAAATAAAGTGCATATTTCTTCTAAAGAATGTTCTTTCACTTGTAGATATTCCTTAATCTTATTTGAGATTCTTAAAAATTCTTTATCCTTAATATTTTTTCTTTTATAAATAACACAAACATCACAAACTCCACATGTTTCTGAATTTTCTTCACCAAAATAATGAAGTAATATTTTACTTCTACATGTTTTCTTAGTATTTATGTAGTCAGATATTCTATTAAGTTTATTCTTTTCATACTCTTTTCTCTTTTCCAATTTTAACTCATTTAACTGTAAGGATTCAACATCTTTTCTGGCTTTAATAAAAGTAAGATGTGGATTACTGTTTTGCTCTTGATATTTTACAATTTCTAACTGTTGAAGTTTTATTAATAAACGCTTTACTTCTGTAACATCTGAATTATATCTTTCAGCTAGTTGTAGTTCATTTATAAATACATAATTATTGAATAAATTTCCATAAGATCTTAAAAGCAACTTTATAAATCTATCATAATATTTATTAGAAATCTGAAACTTATAAAGCTCGGAATTATTTACATTCATTATTAATTTAGAAGGAGTATGCATTGTATCTGAGATTTTAAAGAGCTCTTCTTTTTCTAAATATTTTAATATGTTAAAAGTTTTTAAATAAGTTGACTTATACCTCTCGCTAAATTTTAGAATATTGAAAGGAATTGGTTCAATTGGTAAAACTCCCTCTGCTATTTGCAGGTAATTAGCAATATCTTGATAACACTTTTTTATATCTTTAATACTAGGATATCTAAGGCTTAATAATTCCTCTTGTTTTCTAATATCATTACTATTTGCAAGTAGAAATGCATATGCAGTTTCGCCATTTCTACCAGCTCTACCCGCCTCTTGAAAGTAAGCTTCAATTGTGGATGGAAGATCAATATGTACAACAAGTTTCACGTCTGTTTTATCAATTCCCATTCCAAAGGCATTGGTAGCAACCATTATTCTGGTTTGGTTCTTTGTCCAACTTTCTTGCCTATCTTCTCTAATTTTTGCAGAAAGCCCTCCATGATAGAAATTGGCAGAAAATTTGTTTTCAACTAAGAATTGAGTGGTTTCTTTGGCAGCTTTTCTACTTCCAACATAAATGATAACTGAACTTTTAATTTTATCTAAAAGCTTTATAAGTCTTGATTTTTTATCCTCTACATTATCAACTACATAACTCAGGTTACTTCTATAGAAAGAGGATTGAATCAAGTTTTGCTCTTTAAAATTTAAACTTTCCTGTATATCATAGATAACAGAAGCTGTGGCAGTGGCAGTAAGTGCTAAAACAGGAATGTTAGGAATTATTTCTCTTATTTCATTAATATGCCTAAAAGCGGGTCTAAAATTGTGTCCCCATTCTGAAATACAATGTGCTTCATCAACAGTTATAAGGTTCACATTCATTTCATTAATTCGAGTCCGAACTAATTCGTTTTGTAATTTTTCTGGAGATAGATAAAGGAATTTAATACCTCCATATATGCAATTTGTCAGGGCAGTATCTATTTCAGTAAAATGCATATTACTAGTAATAGCAACTGATTTTATTCCTTTAGATTTTAAGAAACGAACTTGATCGTTCATTAAGGCAATTAAAGGGGAGATGACAATGCAAATTCCTTCATTCAATAGAGCAGGTACTTGGTAGCATATTGATTTTCCACCTCCTGTAGGAAGTAAAGCTAAAGTATCTTTTTTAGCAATTACGGAATTAATAATTTCCTCTTGTTTTAAACGGAAACTAGTGTGACCCCAATATTTTATAAGTACTTCAACTGCATTCATGAAATTCAAAGATATAAAAAAAGCCCCTGTATACACAGAGGCTTTAACAGATTAAATATGATTTGTTATTCTTGATCAGCTAAAAATCGCTCAGCATCTAAGGCTGCCATACAGCCAGTTCCTGCTGATGTAACTGCTTGACGGTAAACATGATCAGCAATATCACCTGCAGCAAACACTCCTGGTATTTTTGTCTTTGAAGTTCCGGGCTCAATGATTAAATAACCTGAATCATCCATTTCCAACTGACCTTTAAATAAATCACTATTTGGTTTGTGACCAATAGCAACAAAAAACCCTGAAGCAGGAATAACTATTTCTTCATTTGAAATATTATTTACAGCTGTTATACTTTCTACTCCAACTGGACCTGGTTCACCATTAATACTTTTTGTATTATGATTGAAAAGCACTTCTAAGTTTGCTGTGTTAAAAACCCTGTGCTGCATTGCTTTTGATGCACGCATTTTATCCTTTCGCACAAGCATAGTTACTTTAGTACACATTTTAGCCAAATAAGTTGCTTCTTCAGCAGCTGTATCTCCAGCACCCACTACTACAACTTCTTTTCCTTTGTAGAAAAACCCATCACATGTTGCGCAAGCTGATACACCATAGCCATTTAATCTTTTTTCATCTTCCATTCCTAACCATTTAGCTGATGCTCCTGTTGCAATAATTACTGTTTCAGCTAAAATAGTATCTTTTTCATCTACTTCTACTTTAAACGGACGCTCAGAAAAATCAACTTTAGTTACCATTCCCCACCTTGTATCAGTACCAAAACGTTCTGCTTGCGCTTTAAAGTCTTCCATCATCTCTGGTCCTGTAATTCCGTCTTTATATCCTGGGTAATTATCTACATCAGTAGTAGTAGTTAATTGTCCCCCAGGCTGCAAGCCTTGAATAACAACAGGTTTCATATCAGCACGAGCTGCATAAATTGCAGCAGTATAGCCTGCAGGTCCTGATCCAATAATTAAAACATCTACTTTTTCTAAATCTTCTTTCATTTTCTTTTTTTTGTAAAATTAAAATATATCTATTATGTTTGGTGAATATACAGAGTCAATTGTAGTTCCTTTAATAATAGGAACTTTATAATAAACAGCTCCATAACCAGTAAATACACCTAATCCTCCATTAATATTACTTTGTAGATTTAAAGGTTCTGCAAATGGATTACCATTTGTACCTGCTTGCCTTACTAATCCTCTCCAGAATTTCAATGAAGGTTCATCTATCTGACAAAACTTGATTAAAACTATATCCTTTTTAAATTCTATCGTATCATCATCACACACTTTAGTATGGAATGTATTGTAACTTCCAGTAGGAAAACCATTGTCACTTGGTCGTGGAAAATAGGTTTCAAAAGATTGGCCATTAATTAAGATGTCTGAACCTGCATCAACTAATTTCAATATGGGATCTTTATTATTCTCAACAAAACAAGAAGTGGTATCTTCTTTATTTCTTTCATAATGCTGAATCCTTTTACTTTTAATCAAAATATTATTTTGAACTTAACCAATGACGTTGAGTTGTTTTCTGTTGAACATTTCCATAGCTCATTTGTTGCAGCTTCGGGTGACATAGTCCTGACCACTCAAATGCCTCTTGCCGATGAAGATCATGACTATCGATTGGACCCTTATATTATTTGCTTCACCATATCTTTCAACAATTAAGCCAAGAATTCGATTATTCTTTGTGACATCCAAGCTAAGATTTGATAGTTCATTTGCCTTAATCATTATTAATTTATTTGGTTTAAACTCCTTTACAGCATGGTGAATTATAAAAATTGTTGATAACCAATAATGAAGAAAGAAACGAAAATAAAATATCATGTTGTTCTGGTAACATCGTTCTCCTCTCTCTCCTGAACCCTCAGATTACATTGGTGCGGGGCCCTAGAAAGCAGGACCCCGCCAATAGTTAGCAGTTATTGTTGTTGTTGAGCCGGTACCGGAATACCCTCCGGAGCTTTTGTAACAACCTTTTTACCGGTCAAACTACCCACCCAGAACACTACCACAAACTGTGTCCACACAAATAGAGTGTTAAAGGTAAGCAT
>ENA-ORDA01003312-ORDA01003312.1-marine-metagenome-genome-assembly--contig:-NODE-3312-length-11307-cov-3.514069_pt1 | contig 11307 bp, 8 predicted proteins | sample MGYA00237778_ERZ508506 | MGnify/ENA primary metagenome ERZ508506 (study PRJEB26177, sample SAMN06267891) | marine metagenome | isolation source: Monterey Bay, California, USA | place: Pacific...
TTTCGCAACTTTAAAAGGGATTTCTAATGCCAATGAAAGAAAAGAAATTATAAAAGAAGTGTTAGAAATCACTAATTTATACGATGTAAGAAGAAAGTATGTAGCAGGCTATTCAGGCGGTATGAAACAGCGTTTCGGAATTGCACAATTGTTATTAAATAATCCAAAATTAATTATTGTTGATGAACCAACAGCTGGTTTAGATCCTGCTGAGAGACACCGATTCTTAAATGTATTAAGAGAGGTTGGTACAAACTGTACTGTTATTTTTTCTACTCATATCGTTGAAGATGTAAAAGAGTTATGTAACGAAATGGCAATTTTAAATGGTGGAAAAATTTTACAGCATACCACTCCACAAGAAGCTACTAAGGAAATTGAAGGGACTATTTGGCAGAAAACTATTGAAAGAGATCAATTAGATGAAAACGAAAAATTGTACACTATTTTGTCATCTCATTACAATCAAGACAATACAATAAACCTGAGAGTTCATGCTTCTGAAAAACCTTCTCAAGATTTTATTGCTGTTGATCCGCAATTAGATGATGTGTATTTCATAGCCTTAAAACAAGATGAACTAGCATTTGTTTAAAATAGATAAAGTAAAATTCAAAATCATAGAATTTTACAAGGAGCCTTTTTAAACAAATCAACCAAAACCAAATTCATATTATGTTTTCAACAATATTTCAACAAGAATTAAAATATTGGTTTAAAAAACCAGCATTTTATATTTACTTAGCTATATTTTTAGGCTTATCATTCTTTTTATCAGCAGGTACTGCCGGTTTATTTGATTCTGTAACAGTAACCACAGGTTCTTCTAGAATAGTAAACTCTCCCTCGGGAGTTAATGGTTTATTTAATGCCTTAACTATTTTTATTTTCTTTTTATTTCCATCCATCATCGGAGTGTCAATTTATAGAGATTTTAAGAGTGAAATGCACACCATTTTATATTCGTACCCTTTTACAAAGTCAAATTATCTATTTGCTAAATTTTATAGTGGAATTGTGGTAGTGTCAATAATAGTTTTGTCAATTGCTATAGGGATGTTCATTGGTTTTCGATTTCCAGGAACTAACTCAGATATTGTGGGAAATTTTCAACTAATCACTTATGTAAAGGCATATTTAGTTTTTATTCTTCCAAATATTTTATTGTTTGGTGCCATAGTGTTTGCAGTTGTTACTTTTTCCAGAAATATTGCAGCTGGCTTTATTACCGTTATTATAGTTTTATTTGCTCAAGGAGTTGTAGAGAGCATGCTCTCTGATCCAGAGCAGAGGTGGTTGTTAGCTTTATTAGATCCTTTTGGATCTGGGGCAATTAACTATTATACAAAATACTGGACTCCTTCTGAACAGAATGAGTTGCAAATACCTATCAAAGAAATGATCATTTACAATCGATTATTGTGGTTGGGAGTGTCAACATTAATCTTTGGTTTTGTGTATAATTTTTTCACCTTTAGTCAAAACGCGATTTCTTTCTCTTTCAGAAAATCGAAAGGCGAACGATTTACAAAATCAAACATTAGTGGAATTACTAAAATTATTTTACCTAAGGTAGTGTACAATTATTCTTTTACTCAGAATTTAAAAACAATGTGGAGCTTATCCAATATCGATTTTAAATACATAGTAAAAAGTTGGCCATTTATTTCAATAGTTCTTGTAGGTTTAGTTTTAATGGTTGTTGGTTTGTCAGAAATAGGAGATATTTTTGGAACAGCTACCCTGCCAGTTACCTGGAAAATGTTGAATATTGGAGGTGTTTTTGCGGCTTCTATCAATATTTGTACCTTTTTATATGCAGGTATGTTGGTTCATAGAGCAAAAATTGCCAAAGTAAATCACTTAGTAGATGCAACTCCTATTCCCAATTGGACCCTTTTATTTTCTAAGCTGATTGCACTGATAAAGATGCAACTGCTATTATTAACCGTTATTATGGTTTCAGGAATCCTTTTTCAAATTTATAAGGGATATTATAATTTTGAAATAGGACATTATATCATGGATCTTTATTTCTTAGATTTTCTAAATTATTTAGTATGGGCTTTGTTGGCTATTTTTATTCAAACGTTGATAGGGAACCCTTATCTAGGCTTGTTTGCTTTATTAGTTATTTCTATTGGAATGCCATTTTTATCTCTGGCAGGGATAGAACAATCGATTTTTAAATACAATCAAGGACCAGGGTACAGTTATTCAGATATGAATGGTTACGGTGTCTTAACCCAATTTTTAGTATATAAAACGTATTGGATATTTTGTGGTTTGGCTTTGTTTGTTATGTCAGCATTATTTTGGGTTCGAGGAATTCCTGCATCATTTAGAGAAAGGTTTTCAGTGGCAATAGCAAGATTAAAAGGAGCTTATGCTCTTGGTTTGGTAGTGTTTTTGATTGCTTTTTTTACTTTAGGGTTTTCAATTTACCAAGCGACAGGAACAAAGGACAAAAGAACTTCCTCAAAAGAATTTGAATTAAGAAGTGTAGAATGGGAAAAGAAATATAAAAAATTTGAAGATTACAAACAACCCAGAGTAACAGCAGTTAATGCACATATGGATATTTATCCAAAGGAAAGATTCTTTGAAGCATCAGCAAAAATTCAAATGGTCAATAAAACGGAAAGCCCCATAGATAGTCTTTTCTTAAATCACAATAATTTAAAAAGCACCTTCGAGTTTAGCATACCCAATCAATTAGTTTCTGAGGATACCATCCATAATTTCGATATTTATTATTTCGAAAATAAAATTATGCCTGGTGATACTCTAGAATTAGCAGTAACTGTAAAAGGTAAAAAAAATACAACCTATAGAAGAAGATCTCCAGTTAGAGAAAACGGTACTTTCATCAATAATTCCGCTTTATTTCCATCTTTAGGCTATTCAACACAGGGAGAATTAAGAGATGATCAAACACGTAAAAAATATGATTTACAAAAAAATGATCTAAACGCACATCCGTCAGATTCAACAGCTTTGGGAGTTACCTATATTTCTAAAGATTCTGATTGGATTGATTTTGAGGCAACTGTTTCGACCTCCAAAGATCAAATTGCGATTGCTCCAGGATATTTACAAAAGGAATGGATAGAGGGAGAACGCAGGTATTTTCATTATAAAATGGATAGTAAAATTCTAAACTTTTATGCGTTTAATTCTGGTAGATATGAAGTAAAAAAAGAAATGTATGAGGGAATTAGTTTAGAAATTTACTATCACAAACCACATACTTTTAATTTAGACAGAATGATGAAAGGGATGAAAGCATCCTTAAACTATAATTCAAAAAACTTTAGTCCGTATCAATTTAGACAAGCAAGAATTATTGAGTTTCCAAGAACTGGAGGTAGCTTTGCACAGGCTTTTGCAAATACAATGCCTTTTTCAGAAGGAATTGGTTTTATTGCAAATGTAGACGATACAGATGACAGTGGAGTAGATTTTCCTTTTGCCGTAACTGCTCATGAAGTAGCGCATCAATGGTGGGCGCATCAAGTAATTGGGGCAGATGTTTTAGGAGCAACTTTGCTCTCAGAAAGTATGTCGGAATACGTTTCTTTGAAAGTGATTGAAAAGGCACAAGGGAAAAATAAAATGAGAACCTTTTTAAAGAAAGCTTTAGATGGATACTTATTGCAAAGAACAATGGAAAGAAAGCGTGAAAATGCTTTAATGTACAACGACGGTCAAGGATATATACATTATCAAAAAGGGTCTATGGTTTTATATGCCTTGAGTGATTATATTGGAGAAGAAAAAATGAATGGAGCAATTCAGAAATTCATCAATAAAGTGAAATTTCAAGAACCTCCTTATACAACTTCTATTGAGTTTGTAAACCATTTAAAGGAGGCTACTCCAGACTCTTTACAATATGTAATTAAAGACATGTTCGAAACCATTACGTTGTATAAAAACAGAATAACAGATTCTAAAGTAACTGAGTTGGAAAACGGAACTTATCAAGTTGATATTGAGTTTGAAGTTGCTAAATATAGAAATGATGAAAAAGGAAAACGTTATTATGGTGAGAAGGTTGGAGACACCTTGTCCTACAAAACAGCCAAAATGAAGAAGCCTATTTTATCGGTTCCTCTAGCAGATTATATTGATATTGGTATTTTTTCGGAAGAGGATGTTGACGGTGATATGAAAGAAAAGATGCTATATTTAAAAAAGCATAAGATTACCGAAATTAACAATAAGTTAACCCTCATTGTAGATGAAAAACCGACTGAAGTAGGGGTAGATCCTTATAATAAATTGATTGATTCACAATCTGAGGATAATAGAAAGAAATTATAAGAAAGACCTGTAAATTGTATTCACTACCTTCTCCTCTAGTGATATTTCCCTAAAGGAGAAGGTTTTTTGTAAATGACTAACTTTGTTGTTTAATATATAGTAATGAAAAACAATTTTTATTTTTTACTGATAATTTCAGTCCTTTTGTCTTGCAAGAAAAACCATCAAATAGAACTGCAGTTTTTAGACGAATACATTGTTAAGGATTCGTTGGTTATAAATAATACACTAATAGGTGGGCTTTCGGGATTAGATTATGCAGAAGGGTACTACTATTGTGTAGTTGATGATCAAAAAAAACCTCGTTTTTTAAAAGTAAAAATTGATATTAATCACAATGAAGTGACTTCAATTAATTTTGAAAGTGTTTCATTTTTAAAAGATACGACCACTTCTTTCTTTACAGAAAATGCAATGGATTTGGAGGCTATTTTTTTTGATGAAGCAACCCGAGAAATTAATTTTGTTAGCGAGGGATCTATCAATTCAAATAAAAGCCCCTCTGTTTTTTCAATTGATGAAAATGGAAAATTAGTCCACGTTTATGAGCTTCCAAAAAGTTTAAAAAATAATTCATCAATGAAACACAATGGTGTTTTTGAAGGAGCCTCAAAAAGTGTGAATCAGAAAGGTTTTTGGGTTTCTTTAGAGGCACCACTAAACGTTGATGGTGAAGCTCCGACATTTAAGAAAGCATCATCACCCATTAGAATTACCTATTTTGATAAAAATTCCAAGAAAGCAACCAAACAGTTTGCATACCATCTAGAGCATATAGAGAAACCCTCTAAAGGGAGTATTAATTTAAATGGAGTTACTGCAATTCTAGAATACAAGGAAGGTCATTTTCTTGTCATAGAAAGAGCCTATAAAAGCGGTTATGGTCCCTTTGGTAATACTGTGAAAATTTTTGAAGCGACCATAGATCATAAAACAACCAATGTTTTAGCAATAGATTCTCTGCGTGTTTCAGAATATGTACCACTTAAAAAAAGACTAGTATTTGATTTTAATGATATAAAACACCAATTAACACTGGGGATCGTAGATAATATAGAAGGCATTACATTAGGACCAAAACTAGCTAGTGGAAACCAATCTTTACTCTTGGTTTCAGATAATAATTTTCAAGCATTTGGTGAACAATTAAATCAATTTATATTGATGGAAATTCCAACAAAATAATTCTTATTTTTACAGAGCACTAAGCAAATAGAGGAATGAACCTTTCTAAGTTAAAAGAATCTAGATTAAGAAAAAAGTTTGAGAAAATGCTGGTTAATTTACCAGATGTAGCTCCATCTTCTTCAAGTGTTATTAAATCTGTTGGTATTTTAACAACGGACGAGATTTCTTCTAATATAGACTTTAAAAAGGAAATAGAACTTGTTCTAGGCATACGTCATTCTAAAATATATAGTTTTAGAAAATTTGATAAAAACAATTCAATTTCTTACAAGCATTTTTCGGAGAAAGATGTTAACTGGCAGGGAGATTTCGTTCAGCCAAATATCAAAGTTTTTTTGGAAGAGCCTTTCGATCTATTAATTGGTTTTTTTGAAAGCAATCACTTGTATCTAGAGAAAGCAGTCATGCTCTCTGCATCCACCTTTAAGGTTGGTATTTCGGGTGTAAACTCTAAATTATATTCATTAGAAATTTTGGAGGCCCCTTCTCAAATTCAGTCGTTTCTGAAAGAACTAAAAAGATATCTAGAAATTTTAAAGAAAGTAAAAAATTAAACTTTAACTATAAAGTTGTTTATTCTTTAGAAGAAATCATATTATCGATCATCATATCATCTTAAAATTGTAGTTTTACACTCTATAAAAAATCAGAACAGTAATGCAAAAATTTATTGGTACCGGAGTTGCTTTGGTTACGCCCTTTAAAGAAGATTTAAGTGTAGATTTTACTGCGCTCATACAATTGGTAAACTACAATATAGAAAACGGAACAGATTATTTAGTTATCAATGGTACGACAGGAGAAAGCGGAACAATAACGAAAGAAGAAAAGCAAGAGATTATAGACGTTGTTATACAAACAAATAACAAACGATTGCCGCTAGTTTTAGGTGTTGGAGGGAACAATACGGCCTTGGTTTTAGAAGAATTAAAATCCAGAGACTTTTCAGGTTTGGATGGAATACTTTCTGTTGCACCTTATTACAGCAAACCTACACAAGAAGGATTTTATCAGCATTTTAAAGCCATTGCAAATGCGACAGATTTACCAGTAATTCTATATAATGTTCCTGGTAGAACAGCTAAAAACATGGATCCTGAGACTACTTTACGTTTGGCAAACGATTTTAAGAATATAGTAGGGGTTAAGGAAGCGGGAAATAACATGCAGCAATACTATGCATTGTTAAAAGACAAGCCAGCAGATTTTTTAGTAATTTCTGGTGATGATGATTTGGCTTTAGGAGTTGTATTAGCAGGAGGATCAGGAGTGATTTCTGTAATTGGCCAAGCTTTTCCAAAGCAATTCTCAACGATGATTAATCATGCTTTGCAGGGAAATAATAAGGAGGGATACGTTGTTCATTACAAAATGATGGAGATTGTCGCGGCAATTTTTGAAGAGAACAACCCTGCAGGGATAAAATCAGTTTTACAAGAACTAGGTATCTGTAGAAATGAAGTTCGTTTACCTTTGGTAAAAGCGAGTCAAGCACTTAGTTCTAAAGTCAGTCAAATGGTAGCAAACTTTCAGTCATCAAATTTTTAGCGTATATCACTTTAGTAGTTATAAAGACAGCTAGTATTTAACCTTTCTTTTATTCTCAAAAAGAAAACTTTAAGTATCATTTGATTTTATTAACAATATTAACAAACCTTTAGTAACAACTCCTCTTTTTTTTGCGTTTTTTGTATGAAATTAAATGATGCAAATTACTGTATGAAAAAACGTTTTATTAATCCATATTTAATCACTAATTTTGCCTGATGCAAAAATTTAAAAATTTAGCGTATTTATCGTTGTTCTCACTTGTCTTATTTTCATGTGGTGAATACCAAAAAGTATTAAACAAAGGTACTTCAGAGGATCAATACAAAATGGCTACCAAAATGTATGAAGGTAAAAATTTTGGAAAAGCATTGAGACTCTTTGAAAAAATTAAACCAGTATACAGAGGGAAGCCCCAAATGGAGCGAATCCAATTTATGGAAGCGCAATCTCAATTTAATGAGAAAAATTACAGTATTTCTGGTTATTATTTTGATCGATTTTCGAAAAACTATCCAAAAAGTTCGAAGAAAGAAGAAGCTGCGTTTTTATCTGCCTACAGTTATAAATTAGCATCACCTCCTTTCAGTTTAGATCCAACAGATACAGAAAAAGCGCTCGAGTCTTTTCAGAGTTTTATTAATGAATACCCAGATTCTGACAAATTACCTGAAGCTAATAAACATTACAAAGAATTAAGATACAAGCTTCAAAAGAAGTATTTTGAAATTGCCAAAACGTATTACAGAACAGCCGGTTATGACTTAAGAAATTACAAAGCGGCTATTCAGGCTTTTGACAATCTTTTATCAGACTATTTAGGGTCAGAATTTAAAGAAGAAGCGTTGTATTATAGGCTGAAATCAGCCCATGATTTTGTGCTAAAAAGTACCTACAGAAGAAAACCAGCTAGAATAAGTGATGCAATAGAAGCATACGATAAGTTAAAAAGAAACTTTCCAGCATCTAAATTCATGGAGGAAGCTAATAAAATGCTTGCTACATTAAAAATTGAAAGTAAAGAGTCAGAAGACTTAATTGCAAAACAAAAAGAATTTGAAAATTCACAGAAGATTTAATAAATAATTATTATGGATTATAAAGACACAAATGCATCATTGAGTACAATTACTTATAATAAAAACGAAGTAGAGGCTCCAACAAAAAATATTTATGAAGCTATTTCTGTTATTGCTAAAAGAGCAACTCAAATCAACGGAGATTTAAAGAAAGAATTGGTTGATAAATTAGATGAGTTTGCAACCTACAACGATAGCTTAGAAGAAGTTTTCGAAAACAAGGAACAAATTGAAGTTTCTAAGTTTTACGAAAGATTGCCAAAACCAACTGCAATTGCTGTGGAAGAATGGTTAAACAATAAAGTATATTTTAGAACTCCAGACGAAGAATAATGTCTGTTTTAAGTGGTAAAAAAGTTCTTTTGGCAGTTACTGCCGGAATTGCCGCTTATAAAACGGCTAGTTTGGTACGTTTATTTATAAAATTAGACGCAGAAGTCAAAGTGATTATGACTCCTGCGTCTAAAGATTTTATAACCCCTCTGACGCTTTCTACACTTTCGAAAAATCCTGTTCATTCCACTTTCTATGATACAAAGGATGATAATGAGTTGTGGAACAACCATGTCGATTTGGGTACTTGGGCAGATTATATGTTGATTGCACCAGCATCAGCAAATACACTTTCAAAAATGGCAAATGGAACTTGTGACAATTTGTTATTAGCTACTTATTTGTCAGCAAAATGTCCAGTTTACTTTGCACCTGCAATGGATTTAGACATGTACATTCATTCCTCCACAAAGCAGAACTTACAAAAACTACAATCATTCGGTAATACCATGATTCCTGCAACCTCTGGTGAGTTAGCAAGTGGTTTAGTAGGGGAAGGAAGAATGGCTGAACCTGAAGACATTGTTTCCTTTATAGAAAAAGACATTCTTTCAAAATTACCTTTAAAAGGAAAAAAAGTTTTACTCACAGCCGGTCCTACTTATGAAGCTATTGATCCTGTTCGTTTCATAGGAAATCATTCTTCTGGTAAAATGGGGTTTGCAATAGCAACAGTGGCTGCTGATTTAGGAGCGGAAGTTTTTTTAATTTCAGGTCCAAGCCAATTGCAGATAAAACATTCTTTAGTTCATAGGATCAATGTAGTTTCAGCAGCAGAAATGTATCAAGTAGTCCATAAATATTTTTCCGAGGTAGATATTGCAATACTTTCTGCAGCAGTTGCAGATTATACGCCAAAAAAAACAGCTACTCAGAAAATAAAAAAGACGGCTCTAGCGTTAGAGATAGAGTTGTCACCAACAAAAGACATTTTAGCTTCTTTGGGAGCTATTAAACAGCATCAATATCTTGTAGGATTTGCTTTAGAGACGAACAATGAATTAGAAAATGCCAAAAGTAAATTACAAAGAAAAAATCTAGATGCTATTGTATTAAACTCTTTACAAGATGAGGGAGCTGGTTTTGCAACAGATACAAATAAAATTACGTTTATTGATAACGCGATGAACGAGCAATCATTTGAATTGAAATCTAAAGTAGAGGTTGCTAAAGATATTATGAATGAAATTATAAAAAAGACAAATGCATAAACTTGGAATTCTTTTTGTATGCTTCTTTTCGATCTCTGTAATGAAATCTCAAGAGTTAAATAGTTTGGTTACGGTGAATTATAGTCAAATTCAAGGATCAAATACCCAAGTTTTTAAAACTTTAGAGAAGTCTTTGACAGAGTTTATTAATCAAACAAAATGGACAAATAAAGACATCAAACCTGAAGAACGAATAGATTGTGCATTCACAATTATTATTACTTCTAGAGATGATAATACTTTTAAAGGAACGATACAAATTCAATCTTCAAGACCTGTTTATGATTCTTCGTATACATCTCCAATATTAAATTTAAAAGACAATGATTTTAATTTTAAATACAATGAATTTGATCCATTAATCTACAACAAAAACTCTTTTGATAGTAACTTACTGTCAACCCTTGTTTTTTATGTAAATGTGGTGTTAGGTGCAGATGCAGATACGTTTAAAAATAATGGCGGACTACCCTTCTACAAAGAAGCACAAAATGTAATGTTACAAGCACAACAAAGCGGATTGTCTTCTTGGCAAAATGTAGTAGGAGAACAGAATCGTTTTCTATTGATTGATAATATTTTGTCTCCCAAGCTAAGGGCCTACAGAAACGCAGCTTATACCTATCACAGACTTGGATTAGACATGTTCTCTTCAAATAAAAAACGAGCTAAACAAAAGATTGAAAATACGATCATTTCTTTGGAATCTATTTTCAATAAAACGATTGGAAATTATTTGATACGAATGTTTTTTGATGCAAAAGCTGACGAAATAGTAAACATGTACACAGGCGGTCCAGTGACAAGTAATAAGAATAGACTCATTCAGGTAGTCAAAAAATTATCTCCAAACAATAGTGCTAAGTGGAATAATATCAGATAGAGGAAAAATTTTATTTTTTTAATTTTTGATGTATTTTTCACTAATTTTAGTTTCTAAAACTCAGAAGATTTGTTAACACAACTTTCCATAAATAACTATGCTTTAATCAATCAGTTATCGATCGATTTTTCTTCGGGATTATCAATAATAACAGGGGAGACCGGTGCAGGGAAGTCAATACTTTTAGGAGCTTTAGGCCTGGTTTTAGGAAATAGGGCAGACCTGTCTTCTTTAAACGACACCGCTACCAAATGTATTGTAGAAGCAAAACTGGCCATTTCTACTTATAATTTACAAGATTTTTTTAATGAGGTAGATTTAGATTATGAAGCTGAAACAATTATTAGAAGAGAAATTTTACCCTCAGGAAAATCAAGAGCTTTTGTAAATGACACTCCAGTAACATTATCGGTGTTGAACGAGTTAAGAATTCAGTTGATCGACGTGCACTCTCAACATCAAACAATGCAATTGTCTGATAAAAACTTTCAATTTACAGTTATCGATGCATTAGCAAAAAATAAAGAAAGAATTTCTTCTTATCAAAGAGGCTTTGCGCAACTGAAACAATTAAAAAAAGAATTGATTGAATTAGAGAATGCACAAAGAGAAGCTCAACAACAATATGATTATAATTCTCATTTATTTAAAGAATTAGAAGCAGCACATTTAAAAGTCGATGAGCAATATTTATTGGAAGAGAAGTTGGAGAGACTGAATAATATTGAAGATATAAAAC
>ENA-ORDA01003313-ORDA01003313.1-marine-metagenome-genome-assembly--contig:-NODE-3313-length-11306-cov-3.913884_pt1 | contig 11306 bp, 10 predicted proteins | sample MGYA00237778_ERZ508506 | MGnify/ENA primary metagenome ERZ508506 (study PRJEB26177, sample SAMN06267891) | marine metagenome | isolation source: Monterey Bay, California, USA | place: Pacific...
TGCTCCTCAAGCAGTTGGAGCGGCATTTATCGGTCCTACAGTTACCGGGCCAATCGAACAACCAACTACAGTTACTTCGTTCGGTGAATACACCAGAAAATTTGGAAGAATTTTCAACTCAGGTTCTACTTCTGTTGAATATTTTACCTCTCTAGCAGTAAAGAACTACTTCGATCAAGGCGGTACAACAGCATTGGTAACAAGAGTTGTTTCTGGATCTGCCGGTTGGGCTGCAGCAACAGCTACTCCTATATCAGGATCAGGCACTTATGCTGCAACTTCAATACTTAATATAGAGACATTAGGGAAAGGTATTCAATATAACAACGTAACAGGTAGCGATTATGTAGGAGCAACAGACGAATTGAGCAATGGATCACTTAAGAGTGGATCATCCGATAACATCAGATGGGAAATTGCTAACGTAGATACCGCTAAAGGTACTTTTTCTCTTTTAGTAAGAAGAGGAGACGATAATGACAAGAATAAAGTTATTCTAGAAACATTTAGTAACCTAAGTTTAGACCCTAATGAAGATAACTATATTGAAAAACAAATAGGTACTTCAACTACATCTAAAACTTCAGACGGTACTAACACTTATTTAACTTCAGATGGAGAATATCCAAACAGATCTAATTATATTAGAATCTCAGCAGTAAACAAACAGACTGCAGGATATTTAGGAACTGACGGAATTACAATTAATTCAGATACTGCTGGAAACAGTTATACAGCTTCTATACCAACTGCACAGTCAGGAGGATTTGCCGCAGGAGCTGGTACTAATGTAGTAGCAGGAGCTAAATTTTTCAAAGATGTAGACAATTCTACAGCAGGAACACAAGGATTAATTGGAGCAGATTATACAGACGCTATTGCAATCTTAGAAAATAAAGATGAATACAGTTTTAATATCATTTCTGCACCAGGATTAATTCATGCACATGCTTTAAATGGTGCAACAGAAACAGACAGTTTAATTTCTTTAGCTGAACAAAGAGGAGACTGCATAGCAGTTGTAGATTTAGTAGCACATGGAACAGGAGCTATTACTACAGTAACATCTGAAGCTGCAGAGATTAATTCTTCGTATGCAGCAACTTATTGGCCTTGGGTTCAAGTAGGGAGTGCGACAGGTAAAAACGTATATGTACCAGCATCAGTTACTATCCCAGGAGTATATGCATTCACAGATGGAGCATCAGCACCATGGTTTGCACCTGCAGGATTAGTAAGAGGTGGTATTCCAACAGTACTACAAGCAGAAAGAAAATTAACAAGATCTGAAAGAGATACTCTATATTCAAGTAATGTAAATCCAATTGCTACTTTCCCTGGACAAGGTATTGCCGTGTTTGGTCAGAAAACATTACAGAAAAAAGCTTCAGCTTTAGACAGAGTAAATGTAAGACGACTGCTAATTGAACTTAAGAAATTCGTAGGCGATCAAGCTAATTCATTAGTATTTGATCAGAACACTATTACAACTAGAAATAAATTCTTAGCTGCAGTAAATCCATTCTTGGATTCAGTAGTACAAAGACAAGGATTATATGCGTTTAGAGTAGTAATGGATGACACAAATAATACAGCCGACGTAATCGATAGAAATCAATTGATTGGCCAGATCTTTATACAACCTGCTAAAACTGCCGAGTTTATAGTTCTAGACTTTACTTTAGAACCAACTGGTGCAACTTTTGGAGGATAATTTTATTAACCTATATTTATAATAAAGAAACAAAATGGCAATATTAGATACTAACGAGATAATGTTTAGAGCTTTCGAACCGAAAGTCCAGAACAGATTTTATATGGTAATAGATGGAATAGAATCGTTCATGGTAAAGAACGTATCTGCTCCTAACTTTACTGACAATGCAATTAAACTAGATCATATTAATTCTTACAGAAAGATCAGAGGAAAAAGAGAATGGGGAGAAATGACGATGACGTTATATGATCCAATTACTCCTTCTGGTGCACAACAAGTAATGGAATGGGGTCGTTTATCTTATGAATCAGTAACCGGCCGTGCTGGTTATTCAGATTTCTATAAAAAAGATATTACACTAAACCTTTTAGGTCCTGTAGGAGACATTGTTTCTGAGTGGATTATTAAAGGTGCTTTTCTTACTAACTTTAACCAAGGATCATTTGATTGGAGTACTGACGAAACAGCAGAGCTTGCAATCACTGTGAATATGGATTACTGCATCTTGAACTACTAAAATCAGATACATATTTTAAAGACCCGGATTTATTCCGGGTTTTTTGTTGTATACTAATTTTTTTATTCGTATATTTATATAAAATAACCTTAAGTTGTAAAAAACGTTTATGTCAAAATTTAGTTTACCTACCGAAACGGTAGAACTACCCTCAAAAGGATTATTATATCCTGAATCTTCTCCTCTTAAAAAAGGTACTATAGAAATGAAGTATATGACCGCCAGAGAAGAAGATATACTTACTAATAATAACTATATTCAAGACGGTACTGCATTAGATAGGACTATTAAATCTTTAATAGTAGATAAATCTATTAACTATGATGAATTACTAGTAGGAGATAAAAATGCTTTGATGGTTGCTGCCCGTATATTAGCTTACGGAAAAGACTATCCAATTTTTTGGGATGGAAAACCCCATACCGTTGATTTATCTAAATTAGAAAATGTATCCATAGATGAAGAGTTATTTAAAAATGGGAATAGTATTGAATTTAAATTACCCAATACCGATAATGTAGTAACTATCAAACTATTATCTCATTCAGACCAAACTGAAATAGATAAAGAAGTTGAAGGAAAGAAAAAAATAGAACCTGATTCTGATTATAGTAATTCAACTAGGTTAAAGCATATAATTACATCAATTAACGGAGAAACGGATGCCGCTACTATAAGAGATTTTGTAGACAATGGACTTACTGCAAGAGATGGTAGATGGCTGAGGGCAAAGTATGCTGAAATTCAACCTGATGTTAACTTAACACATAGACCAGCCGGTCCAGGGAGTGAGGAGGTTCCAATCCCTATTGGGATAGGGTTTTTTTACCCAAGCCTGTCCACCTAGAACAGCTTTATTCCGACAAATACATGAAATAGTTTTTCATGGTAACGGAGGATATGACTGGCATACAGTTTATAACATGCCGATTTGGCTAAGAAAGTTTACTTTCCAGACTATTCAGGAACATATGGATAAATTAGCTGAACAAGCTAAAAAAGCTAGCGGTCAAGCTTCTACAGAAGCACCAGTTAAAGGACCAAACGTTAAACCAGATTTTACTTCAAAGAGGAGCTCTAAATAAAAGAGCTCTTCCTATTTATATTATATAACTCTATATAATTATGGCTGAAGATCAAGCACCATCATTTTCTAAAGGACAAATACAAGATGTATTAAACACTAGAGACGCGTTAAAAGAAATTCAGAGGTCTATGGTTTCCATGAACAAGGAAAACAAAGAGTTCAACAAAGATTTTGCTCAGATTTACAGATCAGCAGATAACTTCGCTAAGGCACAGGAAACTGCTAGAAAAAATACTAAATCAAACAATCAGTTAATAAAGGAAGCTAATAATTTAATTGGACAATCTGCTAAATTAAACGCTCAAATAAGCTTAAACGAAACCAAGAGACGAAATATTCTCAAAGATATAAATAAAATTTATGCTAAAGCAGCTAAAAATGATAAGGAGTTAACTGCTAGTCAAAAAAATAAAGTTCGACTACTAGGTATAGAAGTTGATGAGCTGCAAAATAAATCTCAACATTTAGCTGACGCATCTGACCATGCTAAATCTTTAGGAGGTACCTATAAGCAGCTTTCAAATGAATCAATGAGTATGTCTCGTAACATATATGGGACTCTAGGAGGTTTATCTGAAATGTTAAAGTTAGACCAAAATCTTACAGATGGATTTTCAAAAGCTAACGAACTCCAACGTGAGAGGAAAATCATCGCACTTGAAGAAGCTGATCTTCGAGATAGAATGACTAAAGCATTAGTAGACTATAATAAAGAATTAAAAAAACAATAAATTATGAACTTAAATAATTATACAATTAAATCACAGGAAGCTTTACAGCAAGCTCAACTGATTACTCAAATTTCTGGTAACCAGTTTATTGAAAATGAACATATTTTAAAAGGAATTTTTGAAGTTGATAAAAACGTGATACCATTCATACTAAACAAGCTAAATATAAATGTAGTTTTATTGAATAAACTTTTAGATAAACAATTAGAAAGTTTCTCTAAGGTGTCTGGAGTTAATATTATGATGTCTGCTACTGCTACAAAAACACTTAATGAGGCTGCAATAATTGCTAAAAAAATGAAGGATGAATATGTATCCATTGAACATTTATTTATAGCAATTTTTAAATCTAAAAGTAACATTGCTCAAACTTTAAAAGACCAAGGAGTAACCGAAAAAGGAATTAAAGCCGCTATCGATGAAATTAGAAATGGAGATCGAGTAACTTCTCAATCTGCAGAAGAAACTTATAATTCATTAAATAAATATGCACGAAACTTAAATCAGTTAGCTTCCGAAGGCAAACTTGATCCTGTTATTGGACGTGATGAAGAAATTAGACGAATCTTACAAATTCTATCACGTAGAACTAAAAACAACCCTATGTTGGTAGGTGAACCTGGTACCGGGAAAACTGCAATCGCTGAAGGGCTAGCGCACAGAATTATAGCTGGTGATATACCAGAAAACTTAAAGGATAAACAACTGTTCTCTTTAGACATGGGAGCATTAATTGCTGGAGCTAAATATAAAGGTGAGTTTGAAGAGCGTCTAAAAGCAGTTATTAAAGAAGTTACTACAAGTGATGGGAAAATCGTATTATTCATAGATGAAATCCATACTTTAGTTGGAGCTGGAGGTGGACAAGGAGCCATGGATGCAGCAAACATCTTAAAACCTGCATTAGCAAGAGGTGAACTTAGAGCTATTGGCGCAACAACACTTGATGAATATCAAAAATACTTTGAAAAAGATAAGGCTTTAGAAAGACGTTTTCAGAAAGTAATGGTGAACGAACCAGATACCGAAAGTGCTATTTCTATCCTTCGTGGAATTAAAGAGAAATACGAAACTCACCACAAAGTGCGCATTAAAGATGAAGCAATTATAGCTTCAGTAGCTCTTTCTCAAAGGTATATAACCAACCGTTTTTTACCAGACAAAGCAATTGACTTAATGGATGAAGCTGCTGCAAAAATTAGAATGGAAATCAATTCAAAACCTGAAGAATTAGATGTTCTAGATCGTAAAATAATGCAGTTAGAAATTGAAATAGAAGCAATTAAAAGAGAAAAAGATGAGGCTAAATTAAAAGTATTAAGAACAGACCTAGCAAATATTAAAGAAGAACGAAATTCTTTCCATGCAAAATGGAAAAGTGAAAAAGAAATAGTAGACGGTATACAAAATATTAAAACTGAAATTGAAGCTTTTAAACAAGAAGCTGATGTTGCAGAAAGAGATGGTGATTTTGGTAAAGTTGCTGAATTAAGATATGGAAAAATAAAAGAGGCCAATGAGAAATTAGTTGACTTAGAATCTAATTTGGCAGAAAATGAAAATGACACTACTTTAATAAAAGAAGAAGTTACAACAGAAGATATTGCTGAAGTTGTCGCAAAATGGACTGGAATACCTATCACAAAAATGCTTCAAAGTGATCGAGAAAAATTACTAAAACTAGAGAATGTATTACATCAACGGGTCGTTGGGCAAAATGAGGCCATAGTTGCTGTTAGTGATGCAATTAGAAGAAGTCGTTCAGGTTTGCAAGATGAAAAGAAACCCATTGGCACTTTTTTATTCCTAGGTACTACTGGTGTTGGAAAAACAGAATTAGCAAAAGCATTGGCCACTTATATGTTTGATGATGAAAATGCAATGACTCGAATTGATATGAGTGAATATCAAGAAAGACACAGTGTTAGTAGATTAATAGGTGCACCTCCAGGTTATGTTGGTTATGAAGAAGGCGGACAATTAACTGAGGCCGTTAGACGTAAACCTTATTCTGTGGTATTATTAGATGAAATTGAAAAAGCACATCCAGATACCTTTAACATTTTACTTCAAGTTTTAGATGAAGGAAGATTAACTGATAATAAAGGACGAGTTGCCGATTTTAAAAATACGGTAATTATTATGACTAGTAATATGGGATCGCATATCATTCAGGAAAAAATTGAAAGAATAAAAGACATTGATACAGCAATGAAAAGTGCAAAAGTAGAAGTATTAGACTTATTAAAACAAACAGTACGTCCTGAATTTTTAAATAGGATTGATGATATTATTATGTTTACACCATTATCAAAAACAGATATTAAAAAAATAGTATCATTACAGTTAAAAGGACTTTCAAAGATGTTAGCTAAGCAACAAATTACTTTAGATGCTACAGAAGAAGCAATAGATTATATTGCTAAATTAGGATATGACCCTCAATATGGAGCTAGACCTGTAAAAAGAGTTATTCAAAAAGAGATACTGAATAACCTATCAAAAGATATTTTATTAGGAAAAGTAACAGTTGATAGTATCATCCTACTCGATAGTTTTAATGATGAAATAGTTTTTAGAAATGAAAATAATTTGGTAGAAAGTTAATTTTAAACAATAAAAAAACCTTCAGAAACTACACTGAAGGTTTTTTATTATAAATGAAATTATTTTATTTAATAATAATCTTTTTTATTGCTGAATTACTTTCAGTATAAACTTTTACAAAATAAGCACCTGAACTTACATTTAAACTAAATTTTACATCGCTTGAATTTGCATTTTTTGAATATACTTCTCTACCAGTGATATCGTAAATCTTAATACTTTTAGCTACCTGATTGTTCATTACAATTGTAATGTTTTGACCATTTGAAACTGATGGGAAGATGGAGAAACTTGGAATTGTTAAATCAGTAATACCAAGTGAGCACACCAAAATATCTGGTTCAAAACCTCCTGGAAAAGTAGCTTCAAAAGTAGTAATGTCTTCTACAGGCCAAATCTGTGAAGCTATAAGAGTTCTGTCAGGTCCAATCATACAGATAGTGGGATAACCATTAACTCCAAAATTATCCTTTACTGCTCCAGCACCTCCATCTGCACTTATAGCTGGCGCATGATTAAAAGGCCCTCCAAATGTATTTTCAAATGCTAATACTTCTGCATCTGAATCAGTACCGTTATTCATGGAAATCATAATTAAATCTCCTTGATTACAACCGTATTTATCAAAAAATTCATTGAATATTGGAATTGTTTGTTGACAAATTCCACATGTATCGAAAAAGAAATCTAAATAAATATATTTTCCATCATCAGCATATTCATAAAGATTATGCTGAACACCGTAAACATCGGTCACTGTAAAATCATCTACTACATCTCCTACATTATAGTTATTGGTCTGTGCAAAAGACACTAATGTGATTAGCAATAATAATGCTAGCGAAATAAATTTTTTCATATTGTTTTGTTTAATTATTTTAGATAAATCATACGAATATAGATTAAATCAAGCTATATAATTCTATGTTTAATGATTATAACAATTTAAATCTAATTTACCCTACTGCACAAATATTAAAAAAATAAAATTTATTTAAAATTTGAAAAGTAACTTTAGATGGTATTATGCTGCTGATAGTTTTTAGAAATGAAAATGATTTGGTAAATAGTTAAGTTAATAAACTAGTTTATTTTATAATTATCTTTTTTGTAGCAGAACTAGTTTCTGTATTTACTCTTAGTAAATAAGTTCCAGAACTTACATTCAAACTAAATACCATATTGTTAGCGTTTACATTTTGAGAATAAACTTCTCTTCCTGTAATATCATATACTTGAATATTTTTCGCTTCTTGACTTTCCATAATTAGGGAAATGTTTTGACCATTAGATACAGATGGTACAATAGCAAATTCAACATTCTGAACATCAGTAACACCTAATACTGTACATTCCAATACTTCTGGGACTAAACCAATAGGAAAAGTAGCTTCAAAAGTACTAACATCAGTTAAGGGCCAAATATCATTTTCTAATAAAGTTGTATCTGGACCAATCAAAATATAAGTTGGGTAAGCAGCAATACCAAAATTACTATCTACCGCTCCTGCTCCACCATCAGCACTAACTGCAGGTGCGTGATTAAAAGATCCACCATAAGTTTCTTCAAAATCAATAACCTCTTGATCACCATCTGTTCCATCATTAACAGAAATCATAATAAGCTCCCCTTCATTACAACCATATTTATCATAAAATTCATTAAAAATTGGGGTAGTCGCTTGACAAGGACCACAAGTGTCAAAGAAGAAATCTAAATAAATATATTTTCCAGCAACAGCATATTCATATAGATTATGCTCAACTCCGTTAACATCAGTTACCGTAAAATCATCTACAATATCACCAACATTGTAGTTGTTTACTTGTGAATTTGCAAAAAATGAAATTGCAAAAAACAATAAAAGGGAAGTAATTTTTTTCATATTTAATTTGTTTTGTTATGTTAATGCAATTATAATTTTTTTTTAACAATTTACAAGCTATTTCAGCTATTTTTAAATTAAGTCTTTAAAAAATAAAAATATACCATTCGGTATATTTTTATATATTTGTGCATTAAACTAACAATAATGTTAACGAAATCTGAGCTTACTTCTAAATTTATCATTGAAACCGTTGCTCCTATATTTAACAAAAAAGGGTATGCAGCAACTTCTATGTCGGATATTACAAATGCAACCAATTTAACCAAAGGTGCTATTTATGGGAATTTTGAAAATAAAGAAGCTATTGCTATAGCTGCTTTTCATAAAAACGTAAATGATCTTTTATTAAAAGTTGCTAAACATCAAGAACAAAGTAAATCTCCACTTCAAAAATTATTTTTAATTACAGATTTTTATCGTAATTATTATGACTTTAGTAGAGAACTTGGAGGTTGCCCTATCTTAAACATAGGAGTTGATGCAAATCATCAAGACACAATACTTATAGAACATGTTCGGTTAGTGATCAATAAAACTCAGCATAATATTTCAAAATTGATAGATTGGGGAAAAGAAACTGGTGAGATTAAACAAGAGGTAAACTCTCATCTATTTGCAAAACGTTTATACAGTCATATACAAGGAGCGATATTTATGACCTATACCATGGATGACGACCAATATTTAAAACAAGCAATGATAGAAATGGATTCCATCATTAAAAACGATATAGAAAACTAAAAATTTATATGAAAAAATTACCCAATATATTACAAAGCGCTGTTAAAATAAGATTTCAAGATTGTGATCCTTTTAACCATCTAAACAATGCAGCTTATTTAAACTATTTTGTCAACGCACGCGAAGATCAAATATTAGAGCATTACGAAATCGACATCTATAAAATGGCTAGAACCGAAGGGAAAAGCTGGGTTGTTGCCAGTAATCAAATTAGCTACATCAATCCTGCTTTTTTAATGGAAGAAGTTATTATTGAATCTCAAGTATTAAAATTTGACACTTCTAGCATATCTATTGAAATGAAAATGTGGAACAAGGACAAGACAAAAATTAAAGCAGTTATGTGGAGTACCTTGGTGTATTTTAATTTAATGAAACAAAAAAGAGAACAGCATTCTGAAGAATTAATGAATTTATTTAATAGTGTCCTAAACCCTATAAAAACTACCCAATTTGAAATAAGAATAAATTATTTTAAGAAGAATTTCAAATTTTCAAAAAAACCAGCGATTATTTAAAAATCCTTAAGTTTGTTTTAAAATATATTGATATGAAAAAGATTCTGTTATTACTTTTAATTTTCACATTCGTTTTTTCCTGTAAATCTGATAAAAAAGAACAAGAAGTTGTAAAAAGTGATGTCACAACGTATTACTTAATAAGACATGCTGAAAAGGACAGAAGGACAAAGACCATGGACCCTCAATTAACCGAAGTTGGCTTAAAGAGAGCTGAAAACTGGTCGAAAGTTTTTAAAGATGTTTCTTTTGATAAAATATATTCTACACATTATAAAAGAACTCAGCAAACAGCAGCTCCAACTGCAAAATCTAAAGGTTTAGAAGTATTAAGTTATGATACAGAAAATTTATTTAATGAAGAATTTAAAACACAAACAGAAAAACAATCCGTATTAATTGTAGGTCATAGTAATACGACTCCAGCCTTTGTGAATGCTATTGTTGGAAAACAAGAATATTCGCAAATTAACGATAGTGATAATGGCAAACTTTTTATTGTTACTATCGATGATGGGATATCTTCAGTTATTATTGAAGATCATAATGATTAATTAATCTAAAATAGCACCTATTATATTTTCAATTTTAATGCCAATTTTAATTCTCCATTAATAAATACACATCAAGATCTAAACTATTAGAACTATTTTTTATATTATATTTATTTTAGAAAAATGAGACAATAGTTAAATGTATATATATTACATAAATAGTTTACCTATTTTTGCAATATTATGGCGATTCAAAAAACAATAAAAATAAAAAATAAAAAGGCTCGATTTGAATATGAAATCTTGGATAAATTTATTGCAGGAATTGTATTACAAGGAACTGAAATAAAAGCTATTAGAGAAGGAAAAGCATCTATTACAGAGGCTTTTTGCGAGTTTAGTAATAACGAATTGTTTGTTATTAACATGACCATACAAGAGTATTCGCACGCAGCACACTTTAATCACACCCCAAAAAGTGAACGCAAACTATTGCTTAATAGAAATGAATTAAAAAAATTAGAAAAGCAAGTTAAAAATTCTGGGCTAACCATTATTCCCTTACTGATGTTCACTACAGAAAAAGGACTTGCAAAAGTTGAAATCGCATTGTGTAAAGGAAAAAAATTATTTGATAAAAGAGAAACCTTAAAAGACCGGGATAACCAACGTGATTTAAGTAGAATAAAAAAGGACTTCAATAAATAGAAATCCTATATTATTTTAAACTAATAAGTAATCAAACAACTCGCAATTTGAAAGGAATAAAAATGGGGAAACAACTAAAAGAATTAAACGCTGCATTACAAAATTTTATAAAAGATCAAAAAATATTCTTTGTAGGTACCGCAAGAGCTCAAGGAAGTGTCAACGTGTCTCCAAAAGGAATGGATACTTTTAGAATAATTGATAACAGAAAAATTATTTGGCTAAATCTTACCGGTAGTGGGAATGAAACTGCTGCTCATTTATTAGATAATAATCGAATGACCATTATGTTTTGTT
>ENA-ORDA01003323-ORDA01003323.1-marine-metagenome-genome-assembly--contig:-NODE-3323-length-11278-cov-2.752254_pt1 | contig 11278 bp, 11 predicted proteins | sample MGYA00237778_ERZ508506 | MGnify/ENA primary metagenome ERZ508506 (study PRJEB26177, sample SAMN06267891) | marine metagenome | isolation source: Monterey Bay, California, USA | place: Pacific...
AGAATATGCTGGCAACGGATCTGATCACGCGATGACGGGAGTGCTGAATGAAGGATTAAATAAAGGGGGCGGACCCACTGTGCCTCGTGGCAGGCGGTTGCGTACTATGCGCAAAAATTAACAACAGCTTTGGCTTTTCAGTTAAAGTTGCGTGGCCGCTAATTGCCTTCAAAACATTGGTTATTATAAAAGTCAGAGATGAGTGCCTTAATCTGCAAGCGCATGGATAATCCTGGCCCAGCTACGGATGCCTTTATGAAAGGAACGCAAATCGTACTTTTCGTTGGGAGAGTGGATTTGGTCATCGTCTTGGCCAAAGCCGATCAACATGGATTGCACGCCTATAATCTCTTGAAAGTGCCCTGCAATCGGTATCGAACCGCCACACCCCACGTAAACACCCTCGGTTTTCCATTCGTCTGTTAGTGCTTTGCGGGCCAATTCAAATGCAGGATTGTTTATTTCCATGGAAGCGGCAGGGGCAGCGCCATAATCAATGAAGTCAATAGTACAGTCGGCAGGCAGCTGCGCACGCATGTGTGTTTGAAATAACGCACGAATTTTCAATGGATCTTGGCCAGGAACCAAGCGGAAACTAACCTTTGCGTGGGCTTGGGATGGAATGACCGTTTTTGATCCTTCCCCCGTGTAGCCGCCCCAGATACCGTTCACATCACAGGAGGGTCGGGACCAGATTTGCTCTAGCCCAGAACGCCCGGCTTCACCAGCAGGTACAGAAAGTTTGACGTCGCTAAGGAAACGCTCCTCGGACCAATCGATGTTGTTCCACTGTTTGGCCACTGCTTCTGGCAATTCCTTTACGCCGTCATAAAAACCATCGAGCGTGATGCGGCCGTCGTTATCGTGCAATTTTGCCAATGCATTATTCAATACTCGGATTGGGTTGCAGGCAAGACCACCAAAAAAACCGGAATGAAGGTCTTTGGTAGCGCTGGTGATTGTAACTTGCTGGCCTACAAGGCCGCGTAGCATGGTTACAATGGATGGGGTGTTCGACGCGATCATCCCGGTATCGCAAATTAAAGTTATGTCTGATTTCAACTCTTCTTTATTAGCCTCCATAAAAGGGATGAGCGATGGAATTACAATATTGATGATTCAACTCACAGATCAAGTGTTATTAATTCAATAAAGATGCAGGGATCAGCATGGTGTTCAGCCGGAACAATTTACACACCATATTATCGACAAGCTAATCTTAAAGCATTCCGAAATATTGAAAACGATGGGGAAACAGCATTAAGATTTGCATATAATGATGTTCGAGCTGCATTCAAGTATTATCTCGAAAATTACAATAATGGACATGCAATTATTTTGGCAGGACATAGTCAAGGCAGTGTAATGTTATCGGAATTAATCAAGGAGTTTTTTGATGGTAAACCACTTCAGGAAAAACTGGTTGCCGCCTACCTACCTGGAGCTGGGATTAGAAAAGAAGAATTTAAAGAAGTTAAGCTAATGACTCACCCTGACTCTGTTGGAGGTTATGTTACTTGGAATACATTCAAAAGGAACTATGATCAGCCTAACTATCATAATTGGTATAAAGGTAAGGCTGTAATAAATCCTGTAACTTGGGATGCATCAGAATTTGCTTCTAGAGATTTGCATAAAGGGTTTTATTTCACAAATGGAAAAATGTATAGTGAAAGTTTTGAAACGAATACAATTGATGGCGCTATTTGGATTACTATTCCTCATTTCCCATATCGTTTAATGTCGCTTACTATGAAACATTATCATGTAGGAGATGTGAATCTGTTTTGGGAAGATATTCGTCTAAATTCACTTGCTAGAATCAAGTCGTATTTTAGACCATGACATAACCTAAGAAGCAAAGGCTCAATACTTCGTAACATTGCTCTCGGTAGAAAATCATTCTTATCTTTAAACTCATTTCTAGTAAAAAGTCCTTACGACTTCTTAGCTTCAAAACGTTATGCCTAATACATATAATATGAAAACAAAGTACATCCTTATTATAGTATGCTCATATATGCTTGCTTCCTGTGAAGGTTCCAAAGATTATATCGGAGAAAACCCAACAACTAATAAAACAGATACCAACATAGGACATGACTCTACAGAACTACAACTAACCCTAAACAAGGAATATTTTAACGAATTAACGGCGGATACACTTGAATCCTCGCGTGATAATGTTAAGATAGTTGCATATAACTACTTTTTTAAAGGAAAACCCTACGATGAGAAAACCTTATTGAACGAGCTATTAAATAAATACTACGATACAGGAAGAGAATTTATTATAACCAAAACAGACTCAATTGAATTGTCAAATCACAATATTGAAATGAAACTTTCTGAAAATCAAAGCTATTTATTTTATTACCAAGACACGGTTTTTCTAGATGTAATGAGACCATTTACGGGGTTAAATGAACGCAGTGACACAATTATCAAGGGGCGCATTGAAAAATATAATTCTAACGGGGGATTGGTATTATTTAATTAGCCTGATAACAGCAGCAAATGGCAATAACATAACAAAACCTAAACTGCATCGAAACGCAGTTTAGCCAAATCGTTATAGCCAATCGTAAATAGAGTTTAAATTCTTATTTTTTTCGTGAAAAAATATAATTTTACCAGAAACTATAAAAATCAATATACTACTATGAAAAGAGGAATATTATTAGCACTTACAGCAGCATTCGTATCTGTATTATTAACAAGTTGTGGAGGTGGTGCGCCTACTAAAGAAGATCTCATGGCTTTTTCACCTAAATTATCAACGGCTACCATTGCGGTAGACGGAATGGAAATTAGCGGTGATTTGGGTGACTATCTAACAATAAAAAACAAGGAGGTAACTGTTAATTTTATAGAGCTTACAAATGCAGAATGGGTAAAAAATGAACACAAACAAGTTTGGGAGTTCAAGTTGAACGTAGAAAGAACTTCTAAAGAATTGGAATGGGGTATTGATTCCTTGAATGGTAATTATACTGAACTCGTTATGTCAATTTTTGATGATAAAGGTCAGCCAATTGCTGGCCTTGATCCGATTGGATGCTATGGACACGGTTTAGTTGACGATATTCTTACCCTTAATGCAGGCGAAAATGGCTGGGCTACGTTTACCATTGAATTAGGAGACTATCCAGAAGAAGACATTATTAAAAGCTGGAGTAAATTCAAAGTAACTTCTAAAGTTGGATTTACAAAGGAATCGAGTGATAGCGCAACAACTGCGGTTTCAGACGATGAAAGTGAAGATAACGGAGAGACACTGAGTGAAACTGAGTACGATGAAATGCTGAACGATTATGAAGATTACGTGGATGAGTACATTGTCTTCTACAAGAAAGCCGCGAAAGGAGATTTAGATGCAATGTCGGATTACCAAAAACTACAGGGAAAAGCAGAAAAGTTCGATGCTAAAATGGCTAAAGCCAGAAACAACAATAATTTGACTGCGAAACAGGTTTCGCGATTCCTTGAAATTCAGACAAAGATGGGCAATGCAATAGTTGAAGCCTTGAAATAATAAACATCATTAATTAAAGCTCTTCGATATAAATCGAAGAGCTTTTTTATGTTTGAAAAACTATAGCTATCACATAGCCTAAAATGCATGCTCCGTTTATGCTTCGCAAAACTGCACTATACAAAAACAACTATCTTTAGTACAAAACTTAATCAACGGAAAATGGCGCACGTCATTCTAGCCTTGAACGTTATAGGCAATTAAAAAGCAAAAGCACAGTTAAGATATAATATCAAAAATGGATAGAAATATGAGCCTTAAATCTAGACCATTGGTGAAAAGAACAACAATAGTTATTCTATCATTCTTAATAGCATTATCTATTGGAGCTAGCCAAAAAAACAAGAATATTAATCCAGGCAACGACCCCAATTTTACAATCATAGTAAACAGTGACAAAGGTTTGAAAAGCTTCAACCGAAAAGTTGAGGTATTTGGCATTGATATATATGCGCGACCCAAAGTGAGAGACCGTAAGTTGCTACATGCAGCCAATGTGATGGCTCAATACCTTGATAACGATGAAGATGGTGTAGTTGACGACCAAAAGGTATTGGATAAAATGATTGAAAACAAGGCATATTTAGTGATGTGGGCCAAACAGACAGACCTTGTGTGCAGTTTTGTTAGAGGAAGAATAGGACAAGACTTAGGTAATGAAGAAACTAATCCTGATTATGTCTCCTCTGGTTTAACTGGGAAGTTTGATGCCTCACTCGAAGAGGTGTTACATATAATCAACAATGCTGGACATTCTGCAGCCTATCCAGAGGCATTTGGCCAAAATAAAGGATCAAAGTTGGCTAATGCCATGGATATAGCACGTGGAGGCTATTTTGAAAAGATACCCAAGTCGTACCCGGATGATGCGTGGTATACTTACAATGATAAAACATGCGACTATGCCTCTTGCCAAATCATTGAGTATATGTATTGGGCGCTAACTTCAATGTTAGGGGCGCAAGAAAATAGACTGAATGAAATTAATAATGAATGGACGCTAAACACAAGAAAAAAGTAGAAGAAATAGATACTACAATATTTTCATTATTGACTAAACCAACGTATAAAATGCCAACTGTATTGCCAGATGGAACTTATAGACATTAAGAGAATACTGCCTACAACAAAGGCTAACGAAACATGCCCTGAGGGACATGTTTGTTAGACGAGACGTTAGGCACAAGGCAAAAATTAGCGAAATGTATTCAACCTTCAGCGATTTCCATACATCTTTTTCACAGGCTAATTAGAACTTTACGTCATAAATAATTTAAATCATGATAAAGTGAAAAACGTTTTATTCTTAAAAAGTTATGATTATGAAAAGTATATTGATGAAGTGAAAGGCAAACGAACAGTTTATACAGAAATAGATATTAACGCTTCCCCTGACGCGGTAAAAAAGATATTTCTAGAGTTTGATCAATGGTCTAAATGGTGCAAAGTTTTTCCCAAAATCGAAATTTTAAGTGGTGATATCAATCTCATTGAATCTAAACCAAAACTGGGTTTAACATCAGATTTTGGAAAAAAAAATGATCCCCAAAAATTCCCTCTAAATCCAGTTGTTTCCGTAAACAATAAAAAAGTTTTTATTTGGGGAATTAATAAAGGAATTCTGATCAAAGCCGAACATGTATTTGTTTTTGAACCAACAAATGAAGGAAAGAGAACTCATCTAATCCATTATGAAACAATGACAGGAATGTTAAGCCCTTTTCTGATGACAAAGAAAGTCAAATCAAATATGGCAGAGCGTTATAACATTATGAATAAGGATTTAAAAAACTTTTGCGAAAAAAAAATCAATAATAATGAAAAATAAAAAGTGGGGAGTTCAGAACATTAATGAACAGAAAGGTAAAACAATAATTATAACAGGTGCAACAAGCGGCCTAGGAAAAGAGGCTACAAGAGTTCTTGCAAAGAAAAATGCCACTGTAATAATGGCAGTTAGAAATACTCAGAAAGCTGAAATGGTAGTATCGGAGATTCGTAAAGAATATGCAAATGTCAAAATAGATATAAGAGACCTTGACTTAGGTAGTTTGGATTCTATTTCTTCCTTTGCAAAAGGAGTTTTAGAAGATTACAAAAAACTAGACATTCTTATAAATAATGCAGGCATAATGATGTGTCCATACTCTAAAACAAAAAATGGTTTTGAAATTCAAATGGGTACGAATCATTTAGGTCCTTTTGCATTAACGGGTCTTCTAATGCCTTTATTGCTGAACACAAAAAACGCGCGGATTGTATCTACTTCAAGTGTAGCGCATAACCAGGGTAATATAGACTTTACAGATATTAACTGGGAAAAAAGGAAGTACGATACAAGTAAAGCATACAGTGATAGCAAGCTAGCAAACTTGTATTTCTCCTATGAATTAAAGAGAAGATTAGAAAATGTTGAAAATCCTCCTTTGGTTGTCACGGCACATCCAGGTGGTACAAAAACCGATTTGGCAAGACACTCAGGAATCCTTAATGTTTTTATGAATTTATTATTTCTTCCTGTAGAGAAGGGTGTTCTGTCAACCCTAAGAGCAGCTACAGATGTAAATGCCAAATCTGGTGATTACTATGGGCCTGGGGGATTTATGCAAGTTAGAGGATTTCCTGAATTAGTTCAGTCCAGTAAAATGTCACACAATCTGACAAATGCAAAACGCCTATGGGATTTATCAGAACAATTAACTGGTGTTCAATATTAAAAGGAAAGAAATGAAAACTTTACCAACTTTTATATGATAATATAAGGGTATTATTAATATAAAGTTGGTATAATAGGGTCTAGCAGAATTAGTAAAAGCAATCATATGAAAGAGATTTATTGTGTTAAAACTATTAATGAAGTACACCAAATGCTTGGTTTGGAAGCTCCCAAACATCCATTAATAACCATAATAAGGAAGTGGCCCGAGATTGATTTTGACTTTGAAAACATAAAGCTGACTAGTGACCTTTATCTAATTTCAATGAAAGGAAAAATAGAAGGAACAACCTTTCAATATGGTAAGAATTCATACGACTTCGCTGACGGAACACTAGTTTTTCTGGCTCCAAAACAAGTAGCATCATTTGCTGATCCGATTGAAGAACTTGATGATTCAGGATGGACAATCATGTTTCACCCAGATTTGATTCGAAGATCAGAACTAGGGAAGGAAATCAAAAACTATTCATTCTTTAACTATGAGACTAATGAAGCTCTCCATCTATCTGATGTGGAAAAACAGTCGCTTTTAGAACTAGTGAAAAAAATAGATTTAGAGTTAAATCAAAATATAGATAAGCACTCTCAAGATATAATTATTCAGAACCTTGAGAGTATTTTAAAATATAGCTACAGATATTATGATAGGCAGTTCTACACAAGAACCAACCAAAACAAAGACCTCGTGAGTATATTCGAACAATACTTGCAAAGTTATTTTTCATCTTCAGATTTATCCGAAAAGGGAGTGCCTTCGGTTAAACAATGTGGAGAAGCTATGCATATGTCAGGCTCCTATTTAAGCGACTTATTAAAAATAGAAACAGGAAGAAGTGCCAAAGACCACATATCTTCTCATTTAATTGAAAAAGCAAAAACCACATTATTAAATTCAAACTCATCGATTAGTGAGATTGCTTTTAACTTGGGGTTTGATTACCCGCAGCATTTTAGCCAATTATTTAAAAAGAAGGTCGGTATGAATCCAACGAAATACAGAAAATCAAACTAGAAATATCCATTGCCTAACAAAGCCTATACGCCATACCCTTCAGGATACTGCCAATAGCCAAAACGTTCTCTACAACCGATACAATAAATACTGACAGTTTAATATGATACCAAATATGAAAAGTTATAAATTCATTATTCAGATAGCCCTTAGTCTTTTGTTTTTATGTGCCTGTTCTACAGAAGGCAATTGTGACGATTGGTATGAAGGAATAGACTGTGTTATGGAAGAAAGGGCTAAATACTATGGAAGTTATAATGGTAAATCATATGTGTATGATGCAAGCGGAGAGCTCATTTCGACTTCACAATTCGAAGGCTTTAATCTTTCTGCTGGTAATGCAATAAATGAATTGGATTTGGGTAGCTTAAAGCTAACTTTAACCACCTCTGGGAGCAATTCCTTTATAATTCCAAATACAGATTTTATTGGTCCAGATGGTAATATTTATAATGGTCAAGGATCGGGTAACTTTAACGGCATCACATTTTACTTTACACTTTATCCAGAGAATAATCCATTAAGTTTCACTTATTACGGTACAAAACAATAAAAATGAGTAAACAAATAAAATTAATATTAATAGTTTATCTAGCTCTAAATTCAACCATAGCTTGTTCTCAATCGAGATATAATATTATCTACGAACCTCAATTAGGTCAAACTTTTGCGGCTGAAAACGTTAACGCAGGTTTTCATTTATTTGATTACGTGGATTCCTTGGTAATCCCTAAAAAAATAATCAAAAAAGATAATAATTATGCGAAGGTCATCAATCCTATCTATCGATTTGGCAAGTTATTCTTGACAAATTATCTTCTTACAGATTTTGTCATGACCATGAATCATGAAAGATTTGGACATGGTTACAGAATACTGGAAAGTGAGGGAGGAATTAATGAAATTGTTTACAATCCTCCCCCTCCATTTTCTAATGAGTTTTCATTTCTTAGCCAAATATATCCAACAAATTATACGATTCAACAAGAACTAATGTTTAGGCTTGGAGGGTCAGAAACTAATCTTGTTTTAACTGATATCACACGTAAAAACATTTTACTTGACGAAAAATTCAGTTATAATTTCAGCTTAACTTATTTATACGGGAGCAATGATATGCCCGGCTACACTGCATTTGTTACAGCTCCTGCGGGGGATCCGAATCAGTACCGAAATACTCTAAATTATTTTTACGGAGAAGAAAATTTGACACGAAAAAAGATGAGGACCTATTCTTTTTTTAATATGTTGACAGATCCATTAAATTTCTACGCAATCAAATCTGTTTTCTATGATTACATAATTAAAGGCAGAGGGGCAGCAGATATTAAAATGATAAAACTGTCTGAAAGATTGAAGTATTTGCCTAGATTTCGCTTCGAGTATACACCCTACGGACCTGAACTAGTCTATCAAAATTATTTCAAATTTGATTCAAAACTGATTCAATTGAACTTTAGTCATGCTGATGGAAGTTTTGAGCCTTCATGGAGAATTTACACAAAAATTTGGAATATTAAAACTTTTGAAAATCTATCATTTAGTCTTTCAGGTCAAATTTGGAAACAACCGCTAATTGATTTTTTTAAGGGAGATCGTCTTCAACAAAGTCAAGGTTTAGGCTCAGAAATAATCGTAACCACCAATTATGATGTAATTACCAATGAGCATATGCTTGGATTTACAATGCAAGTGGGTTACAAATCAAGTGGTTATTCTTTAGGAGAACAATTGGACAAGGGGCTTGTAGCAAGAGGAGGATTAACCTTTAAATTAGGAAATTAAAGCCAGTAGAGAACAAGACCTAAACAGCATTAAAACGTAGTTTAGCTTAATCGTTAAAATTAATGAATTCGATGAAACAGATACTTATTCTAGTTGTCTTAATCTTACCCTTGATAGGTTATTCCCAATACTCCAAGGATTCAATAGATATAAAATGTGAACAGTGCATGAGTCTCGATTCAAATTCTAGTACAAATTCAATGGTATCTTGCGTAGGGATCGCTCAAGAAGAATGGACCATCAAAATGAATAAATATTACAGACTATTGTCAGATAGCTTATCGGGTGAATCTGTGAAATTGCTTTATCATACTCAGGAGGTTTGGCTGAATTATAAGAAAGCTCAAATCTCTTATTTAATCTCTTTTTACCATTCCGACATGATTGGTGGAAATCATCTTGAACGCAGTGTGGAAATTAAAAACCTAATCCGAGAAAGGGCGTTAGACTTGAAAATTCAATACGATAATTTCAAAGAAGAGTAAAGATAATTATAACACTACCTAGACTCAATTGCTGTAAATCTCGCTTCGAATGATAAATCATTTTGGCCTGCACGCTATTTTGTTCGGAAATTAAATTAACTATAAAAAACGCAACGGCTCATAGTCTAATCGTTATAGTTAATGATGATCGATGTCCTCTCATCAATGACAAAAAATTAGACATTTACAAAAAAGAATATTAAATTCGAACCGACACTCTAATGCTACTACAATGAAAGAAAATGCAGATAAAAATCTAGGTGATATATCGTTGGCTGATGTTATCGCCAAAATCAAACAACTTAATCCAAGTGAGTTTGACAAAATGATAATTGCGTCAGACACCGGTGTGAGCCGATGCGATTATTTTTACGTTAACTATAGGGCTTTATCGGCACATAGAGATTCTCTTAAGCTCACCTTCCCGGTATTCGGATCAATCACGGATAACTTCTTAGAGTTTGAAGGTGGAGATGCTAAACATGGAGAACTATCAAAGTTTCCTTCTGAGAGAATTATTGATACTTTATCCTCTAAACATAAAATCGAAGCTTCCACCGATGGAGCTAGTTTACCAAGTGATTTTAACTTCCCAATAGACGTCGATGCAAATGGTCCTAATCCAACTCAGGACTTATATTTCATTGCAGATCGAACTTACAAAGAACAATGTGATGAGTGTTCTGGTAATAAAATAATTACATGTCTCGACAATGAATGCTCTGGCCGACATATTTGGGACTGCGTCGAGTGCGCCGCGAAAGGGCAAGTAACGTGTAACAAATGTGCAGGTAACGGAAGACTTGATTGTGGAGATTGTAGTGGATCAAAATGGATCAGATGTTCAAGCTGTGGGGGAGACGGAAAGGTTATGGATAAACTCGATACTCTCAGCGCAGTTAGCAGCAAAAGTAGATCTACACGAGTAGTTAAGAAAGACTGTAAGAAATGTTCTGGAAAAGGAAGAAAACCGTGCAACAATTGTAATGGAGGAAAAGTGACCTGTAAAAAGTGTAAAGGGAACGGAAAAGTCACCTGCTCAAACTGTGATGGACACAAACAAATTACCTGTACGGAGTGCTACGGAGATAAAGATAGATACGGAATGATTGATTGTCCACAGTGCCTGGCACAAGGTGAAATGGGATACATATCATTCGTGAAGACTACTCTAAATAACCACCAAGGCGATAAGCTTTTTGACAATGGCTCTCCACTTTCTGGGATTAGCGAGTTAGAAATTCTCAATCATGCAGTAAAAGACGCACCAAAAATAAGAACTCTTGTCAATATAAATGATAACACCCAAGTTTCTCGAGATCAGCATGTAGAAAAATATGCTGAGCAATTTCAGTCCGATTTCTCTCTTTCTTTGGATACTTTTGACAAAATTCTGGAAGAGGAATTGGCATATCAGGTAATACCGTGCGTAACCGTAAGTTACACGCACATGCTAACCAATCAGGAACATGAGATTTCAGTTCTCAACTTCTTCGACGGAGCTGAGCTAAAGTTCCACCACTCCGCAGAAGAAGTAAAGAAGGATGTTAAAGATGCAACAAAAAAAGTAGGTCGATTCTTTGGTAAGATGCTGAAAACAAAGAAGTTCAAATCAAAAGAGGATCGAAAAAAAGAAATTCGATTGATGATTTACCTTGCCAAAGCAGATGGAGTTATTGAAGAAGATGAGAAGAAGTTCTTAGCAAGTAGCATTAATTCAATCGACGAGTTCACCTCAACTG
>ENA-ORDA01003324-ORDA01003324.1-marine-metagenome-genome-assembly--contig:-NODE-3324-length-11277-cov-4.749196_pt1 | contig 11277 bp, 21 predicted proteins | sample MGYA00237778_ERZ508506 | MGnify/ENA primary metagenome ERZ508506 (study PRJEB26177, sample SAMN06267891) | marine metagenome | isolation source: Monterey Bay, California, USA | place: Pacific...
AACATGATAAAATTGTTAAAGATTATGACAAACAAAAGGAAAAACATCTTGAAAGACTAGCAAGTAAAATACTTAAAGGTGATGAAAAAAGTAAAAAATTAAAAGGCAAAAAAATAAAAGGAGACTTTTTTGAAAAATTTTAATTATGGATTATAACAACCCCAAAATTCAAGCTTATATAGATAAGTACCTTAATATTATTAGTGATGAAGTTTATATTGAAATGGCCCAACATTTTCCATCACAACTAAAGGAAATATGTTCCTTAATAAGTTTAGACATACAACTACAGATGGAAGAACAAGAAAATGAAACTTGTAAAGATAAGTTATGAAAGTATTAGTAATAGGGGAAACGTGTGTTGACGAATTTATTTATTGTAAAATTAATAGATTATCACCAGAAGCCCCAGTCCCAATTTTAAATCCAACCCACACTGAAAGAAATGCAGGTATGGCTGGCAACACTACATCTAATGTTAAAGCATTATCACCTCAATCTGAAGTAAGTTTTATCACATCTCCCAATAGAATAACTAAAACTAGATATGTTGAAAAAAAAACAAATCATATGTTTTTAAGAGTTGATAAAGGAGAAGATAATATTAATAAGTTTAGCTGGGATAGTTTTAAAAAATTAACTATTACGGAAGCCGATATTGTTATTGTAAGTGATTATAATAAGGGGTATCTTAGTGATGATGATTTAGATAAAATAGCACGTTATTCAACATTATCAATATTAGATAGTAAAAGAAAACTTACTCAAGATTTAGTAAAACAATTTACATTTGTTAAACTAAATGAGGATGAATATCAATCGTCATCTAATCTAATACAAAATAGTAAAAATGTTATTGTGACTTTAGGTTCTAAAGGGTCAATGTATGGGGGTAAAGTTTACCCATCACCAAACCCCCAAGAAACTATTGATGTTAGTGGGGCAGGAGACACATTTACAGCAGCCTTTGCAATATCCTATTTCAAATCTCCATCAGTGTCCAAAGCCATTAAATTTGCAAATCAAAAATCTTCAGAAGTAGTATCTCAAAGAGGTGTGGTTACCCCAAAATAATTTCGTATATTTAGGTGTATGAAAAAGAAAATCTTAATATTAGCATTTTGCGTACCAATGATAGCGGCTAAGTACCCTTCATTAAAATCACATTACGCAGTAAATTTACCTATAATTAAGGTAGATTCTATTACAGAAGACAAATTAATACAAGCTTTAATTAATGTTGAAAGTTCCAACAATGACGATGCTTACCGCTCTGGAGAAGATGCTGCTGGGTGTTTACAAATACGACGCACAATGGTACGAGATGTTAATCGAATACTTAGGCGTCAAAAGTCCCAAATACGATTCAACTTTGAAGACAGATGGGACAGACAAAAATCAATAGAAATATTTAAAATTTATTGTAATCATTACAATTTAACAACACCTGAAGAAAAGGCACGTTGTTGGAATGGAGGTCCTAGAGGCTTACAAAAATTAGCTACAAAAAGATATTGGGAAAAAGTCAAAAAACATTTGGCTGTTAAAAATTAATTTCGTATATTAAACAAAAATACACTATGGGTAGAATGAAAGAAAAGTTCTTAGAAGAACAACAACAAGCTAACTTCGACTTACAAGATCGAATGATAGATGATGAATATTGCTGTGAACAACAATGTGAATGTCATGAAGAAAATAAAGCTAACGCTAATGCTGCCAGTTATGATGCATGGTGGGATAGTTTAACTGATGATCAAAAAGAACAATTGTTTAAAGATCAAGATGCTAGTGAAAGAGGAATGACAGATGAAGATTTTTTTGGACCTAATAAATCTACAGGGGTATAATGAATGTAACTAACATATCTAAAGAACGCTTTTTAGAAGCTAAGAAAAAAATTACTAAAAAATACCCTAATGCTAGAACTATAATGGACAGTGAGGGTAAATATTATGTTGCAACCGAAAATGGTCGTGACATATGTAATTTACAAATTGGCAATTCAATAAATGGTTTTAAATTTGATCAAACAGAACACTATGAAAATGGTTTTGAGATAGACAGACTTAACAGTCAACTTAATAAAATATCTATGATACCACACAGTGATTCAGTTAAAGAAGCATGGCTTAAAACGGAGATAGCTATAAAATCATACCACGTAGTAGAACGTAATAGTAACAAGTTTAACGACGAGAAAGTTATGCAAAAAATGGCAAAATATGAGTAGAGCGTTGTTATTATGTTTAGCCTATTTTTTAGGAGCTCATCTATTAACTTACTTTCAAATAAATGGACAATTTATATGGTCTTGGTTTAAAGATCATCCTTTAACTTTATGTTTATTTGGTTTACCCATAAGTTATTTGTTTATAACAGCTACTAAATATTCATTTATAGCATTTGATGGGTTACTTTGGCCTGGGAGATTTGTAGGCTTTGCAATAGGAATAATTTCATTCACAGCATTTACAAGTATATTTTTGGGAGAAGGAATTAGTAATAAAACAATAATAAGTTTACTTTTAGCATCTGCTTTAGTTTGCATTCAGGTTTTCTGGAAGTAATTATATGTATATCAAATTGACTGATTTATCGTAAGAAAATCAATAGTTTATAAACGCTACCCAAGGGAGCAAAAATTAAATAAAAAATGACACATTTACAATTAGCACACACCCCGTTTGACATTCTAGTCAAAAATTTCTTCGAACAAGATTCCCAATTCGACAAAGTAAACCACAGAGCAGTAAATCACCCAGTAGACATTTGGGAAAACGATGAAGGCCTATGTTTAGAAGTTGCATGCGTTGGTTTAAGTAAAACAGACGTTGAAGTTGACATCGAAGATGATATATTAAAAGTATTTTACAACAAAAAAGAAGGTTCTAATGAATCTGCTCACTATCATTATAGAGGAGTTAAGAAAAGCAGTTTTGACTTAGGTTGGAAAATCGCTAGACGATTTGATTTAACCAAAGCTAAAGCAGAAATGGAAAATGGATTACTTAAGATTTTAGTACCAATTTCCAAAGCTGCAAAACCAAAATCACTTAAAATCCAATAATTAATAACTGTCAGTCAATTCTATCCTCATTTTTTAATTAGGTTACGTTCATGTTTAGAGAGGGATTAGTTGAGGAGCTAATTCCTTTCTATATTTATTACAAAACAATTTATGTTCACATTAGGAATACCCCTTAAACAAAAAAGAAGAACATTAGGTTATTTATCTAATGAATATTTCCCTGGTGGGATGAAAAAGTTAGGACAACAAGTCCCATACGAAATACTTTCATCTGATGAGGGATTTTTTGAATTAGGCTTTCCCAACATGGATGAAGATGAATTTAGAAGTATAACATTTCAACTAAAACAACAAGGAGTTACAGTCATAGGAGCTGATTCTCAATTAACAGAAAAAACTATGAAATTAGTAAATTTAGTACCATTAAAGGAAAATAAAGGCACCCCAGTAACAGATTACATGTGGAGAAGAATGTCAGATGACGAAAAGATAGACGCCTTGTATTCAGTTGTTAAAGATCCAGATGAAGCTCAAAGATATTTTGAATTGGATTGGGAAGAATTACCAAGTGGTTTTGAACGAGATATGAGAATATATGAGGGTTCATGTGGTTACGCTCCTGAAGGTGAAGATCCAAATGAAGCAGATCAACCTGCTGGATCACATCTATTAAGAAAAAAGATCAGAGAAATGATCGAATCATACGTTGACGATCCTAATGTACCTGGCACTTCAGGAATGGAAGATGCTGTAAATGATCCAAATGCCAAAGCAGAAAAAATATTAATGCAATTAGCAAAAGTATTTCCAGATGTACCTTTATCAAAAATTGTAAACGACAGTAGTTATAAACGTCAAGCAGTTACTCAGATATTGTTTGGAATGATGAATTAATATGGGTGTTAATTTAAGAGACATAATACGAGAAATAATTCGAGAAAACCTACGTAATTGGTTTAAAAAAGAAAAGTGGAAACGAATTGACACTCAAGGTAATATAGCAGGTGACTGTGGTACAATGCCCAAAGGTAAAAAGACTCAACGTTGCTTACCTGCGGCTAAAGCTAAATCACTTACTAAAAAACAAAGAGCAGCTACTTCTAGAAAAAAAACAGCAAGTAATAAGCAATTTGTTAAAAATACAAAGGCAGCAAAAGTAAAACTTAAAAAATGAGAGATTTAAAAGAACTTACAAGCATGGTTGAAAAACTATGTAAAAAAGGACAAGCATACAGAGCTAAACGAATGAGAGCAGGTGAAAAATCATCTGCATATTTGTCTGGTAGAGCAGTTAAAGTATGTAAAGGTCAGATGCAAGGTGAAAGTGCGGATCCTGATAATGATGATATTACTATAGACCCCGACACAAATTTTAAAATAGATTTAAAACATTTACTTCAAAAACACACAGTAGATAATGATGAAGATATTGAAGAAATAGATGCAGTGCGTGAAAATGAAGAATATTGCCCTAAATGTATGAATAAGTTAAAAGAAAACATTGGGAATACTTTAGACAAATTAAATGAAAAAAAAGGTAAATGTAAACCTTCAAAAGGTAAACGTTTTGCTAAAAGAGTAGATGGTAAATGTAGATCATTTGGTCAGAAAGGTAAAGCTAAAGGTGGTGGTGATCGTATACGACCTGGTACTAAAAAAGGCCATGCATATTGTGCTAGATCAGCTAAGATTAAAAAATGTAAAAATCCACCTTGCGCCAATACATTATCAAGAAAAAAATGGAAATGTCAAGGCAGCAGATCAGTAGCGTAAAACATTTTAAAAATAATTGCAAAAAGACTTGGAGACCCCAGGTCTTTTTTGTATCTTATGGGTGTAAAACATAAGAGATAAAAACATGAAAGAACTACAAGAATTTATTAACCAAATGCAAGCTACATCTAGTAGCTTAGATAAGGTAAAAATATTAAAACAACAATCGGAATTTATTCAAAAAGTACTTGAATACACTTACAATCCGTTTAAACAATATCATGTTACAAGTAAAACATGTATTAAAAATAGTGATTTGTGTGGATCAGGTATGTCACTTGATTTATTTGAATTATTAGATAAATTAAATACAAGAGAAGTTACTGGACATGATGCTATCAAATTAGTAAATAGATTTGCATCTAATTACCCACGTACTAGTTCTGAATTAATTTATAATATTATAGATAAAGATTTAAAAATCAGAACAGGTGCTAAAGTAATTAATAAAGCATTTCCAGGTTTAATTCCAGAATTTAATGTTGCATTGGCACAAAATTATGAACCTAAATTAGCTTCATTTGGTGAAAATGTAACTGAAAAATGGTACGCATCTAGAAAATTAGATGGTGTACGTTGTTTAGCAATTGTAGATGTACAAGGTAATTGTAGACTTTATTCTAGAATGGGTAAAGAATTTACTACTTTAGATAAAGTAAAACAAGCTATTGAAGCAACAGGTGTTATTAACACAGTATTTGATGGTGAAATTTGTATACTAGATAAAGATGGTAATGAAGATTTTCAAAGCGTAATGAAAGAAATTAGACGTAAAGATCATCAAATTGAAAATCCTATGTTTATGATGTTTGATATGTTACACATTTCCCAATTTAATAATAAAAAAAGTACTGACACATTAGGTACACGTTTACATAAATTAAGAAGTTGGCAATTAGGTTGTGAAAATACATTACGCTGTTTAGACCAATCAGTTATTACAGACAAAAGACATTTTGACAAGTGGGCTCAAATGGCGGGTGACAATAATTGGGAAGGATTTATGTTACGTAAGGATGTAGGTTACGAAGGTAAACGTAGTAAAAATTTACTTAAAGTAAAAACATTCCACGATGCTGAATATAAAGTAGTTGATTGTGATGTTAGTCCTATGTCTGTAGTTAGAGATGGTAAAGAAGCACAGGAAGTTATGCTAGCACAAGTTTACATTGAACATAAAGGTCATAGAGTAAAAGTTGGTAGTGGTTTTAGTCAAGAACAAAGAATTAAATATATGACTGAAGACATTGTTGGTAAAACAATTACTGTACAATATTTTGAAGAAACTCACAACGATAAAGGGGGTATATCACTAAGATTTCCTACAGTAAAACATATTTTTAATAACGAAAGAGACTGTTAAATGACATTAAACAAACAATCAATTAGATCCACACAAACAATTTATCTTAATAGGAGTGCTACTCCGTCTGACAAGTCAGAAGTAATTGCTTTAAGCGAAAATTGGACTGACAAAGAAGAAGAAACATTTAGAAAACTATTAAAACAAGGAGGAAGTGTTACTATACAAGGAACCCATTTTAAAATAGTTAGAGAAGAAAAACAAGTAGGTTTAAGAGAATGGTAAAAAAATTGGGAGCCCCTAAATTCTTTTCGTATATTTAAGTGTATTAATTCAAACAAGTAATTATGAAAAAATTAACTTACCAAGAATTTAAAAACCAGTATTTAATCCAAAACTACACAGATACAAAAGGTAATGCAAAGCATACTAGATTGATTAAAAAATACTTTTATAGATTTAGAAAACAATTAAGAGAAGAATTTGGTCCCCAATTAGATTTATGGTATTGTTCTAAACCAAGTTGCCAATTTCATAACACTTACATGTTTGATGGTAAAGCTATTGTAATGGAATTAGAACATAAAAATAGAATTATTAATGATTCAAGACCAGAAAATTTAGAATCATTATGTTCTTTACATCACCAACAAACATTAGGATATAAAAATAGAAAAACCGACATTACAGAATATGTAGAAAATTTAAAATCATTACAGATATAATGAAAAGACCTATAAAACCTTCAGGTAGAAAACGTTCACCATTCTATTGGTGGCGACGTTTTCGAACCCACAAATATTTACCACATAATGCTCCTTTATTAAGAAAAATACAAAATGGAGATTTTGATTATCCCCCTTACTTCCAGCAAGCAGAATGGGAATTAGAGTGGGCTAAGGAAGAACAAGAACAATATGTGGATGAATATAAAGGTACAGGTAACCCTCGCACTGATGAAGCATATGATGACATAGAAAAACGTGCTCGAAAACGTTATAAAAAACTTATAGAGGATGCTATGGAAGTAGAAACACGTCATTTAACTACTCTTACAGAAGGATTAGCTAAACAATTCAAATTACATAAAGAAACTGTAAAAACTCTCATGGGAGAATTTGGAGGAACGATAGAGGAGTTGTATATTCACGTAAAACGAAATTACATATGAAAATAGGTTATGCGTGCATTAACAGCACATTACAAACAGCAGGTGGTGTTACTACCAACCGCGGTATGCGTCAGAAAACATACAACGAGAAAGGTCTCGATTATGTGTCTGAATTAGCATTACAAAATTGTAGAGACTTAGTCACTATAGTCAAATGGAATGAGGAAATGGGTATTAAATTATTTAGAATGTCTAGCGATTTGTTTCCGTGGATGACATTGTATGATTTTACTGATTTACCTGATTATAATAAAATAGCTAATTTACTTAAAGGTGTAGGTGTGCTAGCAGAAAAATATAATCAACGATTAACATTCCACCCTAGTCACTTTAATGCTTTAGGTTCACCTAATCCTGTAGTTGTAGAAAAAGCAATCAAAGAATTAGACAAACATAGTGACATAATGGATCTAATAGGATTAAGTACTACACATTACAATAAAATTAACATTCATGTAGGTGGTGCTTATGGTGACAAACCAACTACATTAGACAGGTGGTGTGATAATTTTTACAAATTAAAAGACAATACTAAATCACGTTTGACTATAGAAAATGATGACAAAGCAAACATGTATTCAGTTGTTGAATTAGTTGAAGGCATATCTAAACGTACAGGAGTACCTGTTGTATTTGATTATTACCATCATAAATTTTGTACAGGTGACCTTACTGAACAAGAAGCATTAGAATTGGCTGCTAGTACTTGGCCTGAAGGTATTGTACCATGTACTCATTATAGTGAAAGTAGACGTAAAGAACATCTAGACGAATCTATTAGAGCACAAGCACACAGTGATTTAATCACAGGTACCATTGAAACATATGGTAATAATATTGATGTAGTAGTAGAAGCAAAACATAAAGAATTAGCAGTATTAGGTTATGAAGGTAGATAATTATAGTGGCAGTTTAGATGGTTTAATTAATAATTTTCCAACTAAAAATAAAGAAGGTTTTACAACAAACGAAATTGATGATTTACTCAAATTATTTCCTAATATCGAAACTAGTAAATTTGATGACGCATTAGGAATTAACACTTGTATGTTTATAGACAATGAAATAATTACGTACCATTGTGATATTCTTACAGCATTAAGATGTGTAACTGAGAATAGAGAAATGAGATCCTATGAGTGGGATTAAAAACTTCCACAAAAAAATTAGGAGTAGCCAAATACCTTTCGTATATTTACGTGTAAATATAAAATCAAAATATGAGTAAAAGAAGAGAATATACCCAAATAATAAAAGGTAAATATGATACTAAAGGCAGTATCAAAGCAATGGATATATTAAATAATATCCCTTTAACGGTAGAATACTTTAAAACTAGACCCGACGTACAACAACGAATAGAAAAATCAATAAATAGTGATGAATATTTGGCTGTTTACAAAAGAGGTACTAGATCAGGTTTTGAATATATTCCTAGAGACGAAGGTGCTCTGATAATTAGAGGAATAGAGATTAAAGATATGGATAAAACAACACAAGAAGAAAATATTATAAGTTGGGATAGCATTCCAAAACCAAATGACTTCTACATTGATGATTTAAAATGGAAATATCTTTTACGTAACATAATAAAAGGTAAAAACATTATGATGACTGGTCCTTCTGGATGTGGTAAAACAGATGTTACCTTTAAGGCAGCCAAAACATTAGATAGAGAAGTTATATACTTTAATTTAGGTGCTACTCAAGATCCTAGATCAACTTTAATAGGTAATACTCACTACAGTAAGGATACAGGAACATACTTTAGTGAATCATTATTTGTGTCAGCAATACAAAAACCAAATACGGTTATTCTTTTAGATGAATTGAGTAGAGCGCATCCAGAAGCATGGAACATATTAATGACCGTACTTGATCCTATCCAACGTTATCTCCGTTTAGATGAAAAATCAAATTCACCTACAATTAAGGTAGCTGAAGGAGTGTCATTTATCGCTACAGCAAACATTGGTTCAGAATATACTGCTACTAGAATAATAGATAGAGCCTTATTAGATAGATTTGCTATTTTAGAAATGGATGTTTTAAGTTACGAACAAGAATATCAATTATTGTCTAGTAAGTGCACTGTAAATCAAGAAACACTACTTAAATTATGTGATATAATTAAAGACATTAGAAAAGAAGTCAAATCAGACACACCACGTATTAGTACTACTGTATCAACTCGTGCTACATTAGAAATAGCTGAATTATTAGAGGACGCATTTACATTAGAACAAGCTATTGAAATATTAGTTTATCCTTTATTTTCAGATGAAGGGGGTAATGACAGTGAACGTACTTATGTAAAACAAGTTGTGCAAAAATATTTAACTACTAACACAAATAGACGAGTACACGAAAATGCTGAAAACAAAGCAAAAAAATTACAAGATGTTATAAAAACTATAGGGGGATAATTTAAAGTTCGATATTTATGACCATGATACCAGAATTAGAAGTATACTTAACAACATATGACGGAGCCCAACATCTTCGCTTACATGGTTGGCTTAAACGTAATAGTGTTTTGATTAAATCAGAAACTATCAACAAAACCGAAACAACTTTTGGTATGTTTATGGTTTATGTAGGAAATGATATGTTAGACAAGCTTAAAAAAGCAAATTTAGAACAAGGCATGTATTGTGATATGGATGTTATGGGGAGTGAAAGTACTCGTCTAGATTTATTTAAACGATCTAATCCCGAAATTAAATTTGATTGGGGAAATTTAGATGATGGTTTAGATGAAGATGGTAATTTTCCTATGGGTAAAGATGGTTTTGATTTAGACAAACTAGAAGACATTGAGGAATATAGTAATAGCATTAGAAATTTTATGTTTAGCTTAGATTTACAATCACCCGAAGACATAGATAATTTTATTGAACAGGCAAATGAAACGTCTCTTAAATTATTTAAACGAGATGATGAATTTACAGATGAGTATGTTGAAACTGATGCTTTGTCAATGGATGAAAAAATTAAGGACATAGAAATTATGATAGAATACTTTATAAAAAATGGTGAACGATATGAAGATTGTGCTATACTACATAAAGTTAAAGATAAAATAATAAATCATAAAATAAACAATTTATATAAAATCACAAATTAATGACATACGTTTTAATTGCTCTAGTAGCATCAAGTTTTATTTTTGAATACTGGTTATTGACAAAGATAAGTAAAATAGAAAAAGAAAAGTTTCGTCTACAAAAAGCATTATTTGCTTTAAACCAAGATTTAACTACATTTCAAGCAGGTATTTCTAGAGATACAAAATCTCAAAAAGATGAATTATTAGTTGAAATGAAAAGAGTCCAGAAAAAAGTGGATGTAGTAAGAAGAGATATTATAAATTCATTACCAACACAAATTAGAAAAACAATTGGTCACATTGAATTTGCAAAACCTTTAGACAACAACCATGGCAGAGGATAGATATAATGCATTAACGTCAGGAATGAATCGTAAATTATTACAATCTGAATTTGTAAAATTAAAACAACCTACGTTTAGAGACACAATAAATGAACTACCCAACAATAGGGAATTAGGTGAATTTATTAGAAATTGGATTAACGAAAATCCAGAAAATGGATTAAATATTGAATATATAAAAACAAAAAAATGATGATGAGTCTTTATGATTATCTAGGACGCGCCGCAGGTTCTGAACTAGGTCAACGAGTAGCAGCAGCTGCAACACAAAATAAAGTTAAAATAGAAACTAGACAAGTAAGTAATGCTAAATATACTGGAGATATTATGTTATACCCAAAGGCATTTTTAGATCAATTCTTTGGAGGAGTTAATGAAGGAACTAACGATACAAGACAAATGTTACATGGATAATTGGATAACTAACACTACATTTGGTGATAATATAAAAATAAACTACACAATGGGATAATAGAAAGAATTTTATTTGCACTTACTGGAATTTTATACTTAATTTTATTTCCTTACATTTACGGAGTAAAAAAT
>ENA-ORDA01003328-ORDA01003328.1-marine-metagenome-genome-assembly--contig:-NODE-3328-length-11269-cov-3.889921_pt1 | contig 11269 bp, 6 predicted proteins | sample MGYA00237778_ERZ508506 | MGnify/ENA primary metagenome ERZ508506 (study PRJEB26177, sample SAMN06267891) | marine metagenome | isolation source: Monterey Bay, California, USA | place: Pacific...
AAGCATACCGAGCACTTGCAGATAATTTTGCAGCAGGATGGGCAGAGTTAGAGCAAGGCGCTAGTGTATTGAACAACTCTGGAAAAAGATGGGGTTCAGCCGCAGAAGCAATGTTTGGCAAAGGACCTTCAGGTCGAGCCACTTTCATCGCAGAAGATGTAAGAGAGGATGGTCGTGAAAGAACCTATTTTAGATTCGAAGGCGAAGGTGGCAGCGGACGTGGTTCGCAAAGACCTCGTCACAGCCCAGGTTGTAAACTATTCATTGGCGGCTTACCAAGAGAAATTGGAACAGAAGAACTTCGAGAAATGTTTGGTAAGTTTGGCGACATGAGTGATTGTGTTGTTCCTACCGATGACAGCGGAGTTAACCGTGGATTTGGATTTGTAACATACAGCGATAAATCAGAAGCTGATGCTGCTGTTGCTGAACTTGATGGACATAAAATAAATGGACGTAGAATCGGTGTAAGAGACGCTGATAGCGATGATAAGAAAGGCAAGAAGGGTAAGAGAAAAGACCCAGAAGGCGCTAAGTTATACATCGGAAATCTACCATTCAAAGCAACTGAAGAACAATTGAAAGAAGTGTTCAAGGGTGTTGCTACAATTACCGGATTAAACATAATCACAGATAATGCTGGAAAACCGAAAGGTTTCGCTTTTGCTTTCGTTAAAGAAAAGGATAAGGCTGAAGAAATTGTCAAATCTGTAAATGGTAGTGAACTGCTTGGAAGAAAGATTCGTGTCGATGTAGCCCAGCAAAAGAAGCGAAGCAACATCAATAACAACAATAGTAGCGGTGGCAAGCCAGAAAAATCTTCTAGAGAAATGAGAGCAATGCGTGAGGAAGAAGAAGATTCGAAAAAGCGCAAGCGAAGGCCTAGACCTAAGAAGGATTGAAACCTAAGAGTGCGAGACAATAGCATGGCCGAGCAGAGTGACCCCAAGTGGTTGGTTCTTGATGGCTATGAAGATGAACCTGCTGCTTTTGGCGTTCCGCCATATGTTGGTTTTCATATTCGTTACCTGTGTGGTGTACTCGAGGATGCGAAAATCGATTATCGCTACATGACGATAGACCAATGGCGTATATTTGTAGAACAAAAAGGCGAACATGGCGTTAGAAAATTAATGTCACAACTAAAGGGATTTGCCTGCATTGCAGGTGCAGTAGTACCTGGTAGATACCTCAGAGGTACGCCGATTTCCCTAAAGGAAATGCAAAATGTGGTTAGAGAATTACCTTCTGAAATTCCTGCGATTCTAGGAGGCTGGGCGATTCGTGGGTGGCGTCAACAAGGTTGGAACCCACTAAGGAAAAACCTCTTCTTAGCACTACAAGATACCGATGCGACATTGAATAATTATTTTCAAAGTGGACAATGGAAACACTGTAGAAGAAATGCCGATCAATGGACTAAGTGGGCACATTTAGGTGCAAAGAGTAAGGCTGTTGAATTTCACCCGGACCTTGGTAATGAAGAAAAACCGGGTCCTCTAACATATGAAGTCGAAGTCTACCAAGGCTGTGTTCGTTTCAAAAGAGGTTGTAAGTTCTGTATTGAACCGAAGAAGGGAATACCGATTTGGCGTACACCTGAAGATATTATTCAAGAAGTTCAAATCGCCCATGAGATGGGAGTTAAGCATGTACGTCTAGGAGGAATGACTGATACCTACACTTACATGGCAGATGGTGTCAAGGATTTAGAATATCCAATCCCTAATCCTGAACCTATTGCAAAGTTACTTCATGGTCTTCGAGATGATGACAGACTAGGAATTCTTCATACCGATAATGGCAATCCCTCTATCATTGCAGAAAATATGGAACCTTCTGAAGAGATTACCAAGACATTGGTTGAAACATTATCTGATGGAGCAGTTCTATCATTTGGACTTGAGTCAGCAGACCCTAATGTTCATGAAGCAAACTGGCTAAACTGTGACTCAAGGCAGTTGAAAGATGCCATTCGGCTGATAAATAAATATGGAAAAGAGCGTGGTGAAAGAGGTTTGCCTAAACTCTTGCCCGGACTTAATTTCATTGCCGGCTTGAATGGTGAATCGAATGAAACCTACCAAATGAACCTAGACCTCTTGCATGAAATACGTAAAGAAGACTTACTACTCCGTAGAATAAACATTCGCCAAGTTGAAGGAGAAGGATTCCAAGAAATTCCACAGAATGCGTTTAAGCAGTTCAAAAACAATGTTCGAGAGACAATCGACAAACCATTACTCGAAGAATTATTCCCGTTGGGTGGCAAATTATGCGATGTGCATTGGGAAAGTCATGATGGCCGTACAAGACTTGCTAAGCATCTCGAAGAACAACATACCTCTGAAAAATGCCGAGGTAAATCAGGAATTACCTTTGGCAGACAAATTGGCGCATATCCAATATTGATTGGCGCTCAGTACCACATTCCCTTAGAGAGTAAATCAGACATTATTATCACTGGCCATGGAGCTAGATCGATTACTGGAGTTGAGATTGATTTGAAGCATGATAACGTTTCACAGAAGCAATTAGAAGCAATACCTGGAATTGGTGAGAAGTCTGCTTGGAAACTAATTAGCCACAGAGTCAAAATGAAACGTAAGAATGGTAATGATAGTTCTTATGAAAGTCCTGAGGATTGGTTCAAAGACTCAAAAATAGACTGGAATAGCGCTTTTAGTGCGTTTTTGCGCTGATTGTCTTTATCCAATCATTACGGGTGGCACTTTACCCGTTACGCATAAGTTGTTAATCTAGTCAATCGTAATCATCATTTATCGCCACTACTTAGAAGACACATGGGAGTTGAAAAGCGCTTAATTGAGGCTGCAAAGCGACTTTCTGATATTTGCGACAAATCAATACCAGTCCTTGAAAAGAAAACAATTGTTGCTCACGCTACTAATCCACTGGATTATGCTTGGGCACATCATGAACAATATCTGAGTAAATGGGGAGGAAAAGGCGCTAAAACTCTACTTTTGGGCATGAATCCCGGACCTTGGGGCATGGCGCAAACCGGCATCCCATTTGGATCTACAGAGATTGCCAGAGATAATCTACAAATCAAGGCACACAAGTTGAAAACACCCGATAATGCTCATCCAAAGCGCCCAATTATCGGACTTGGCATGGAACGCCAAGAAATATCTGGACAACGTTTGTGGAGTTTACTTTTCCAACACTATGAATCTGCTGAATCTGTATTTTCACAAGTATTTGTGCTAAATCATTGCCCACTTCTCTTGCTCGGCGAAACTGGAAAAAATTTGACCCCTGATAATTTGCCGACTAATATTATGAAACCAATTCTTGAAGCGTGCGATAATCATCTCATGGAAATCATAGAAATTCTACAAATCGAGAGAATAATCGGCGTTGGCAAATATGCTGAAAAAAGAGCAAGAATGGCACTAGGTGCTGGAAAAACAGGCCCAGGAGAAACAATCACAGGACGGGAAATTGAAATTACTTCATGCTGGCATCCAAGTCCTGCAAGCCCTCTATCAAACCGAAATGGTGGAGCTGACTGGCGTGAAAATGTCAAACAATGCCTAGAAAGTGGCAAATTTAGATAATTCTAGTAGGCGTGAAGTTCAAGTGCTTGATGCTACACTTAGTGTACATGGCAGAACTTAAGATGGCATGGGAAAGACAACCGGACGACAGGCAATGGGATGGCCCAGAAGGCGAAGACCCGCGTACACTGTACCAAATGCTAATGACTAGCGTAAGTAGATTTGGAGACGAACCTTGTTTCGGATATATCCCCGGAGAAGGTATGTCGAGAATACATTTAGACTACAACACATTTGGAGAACTATCAACTTCAGTTGCTAAGCGATTGAATGATATTGGCGTTGAAAAGGGTGACCGTGTTGCACTAATTTTGGATAACAGTGTCCAATGGGCCGCATTATCTTATGGTGCAAATGCAATCGGTGCAGCATATACCGCAATGTACACACACCAACATGGTTCTGAATGGGCTTACATTCTTGCAGACTCCACTCCAGCACTTATCGCAGTAGCAAATACAACCGTACTGGACAAATTAGTTGACAACCTTCCTGCCGAAGCTTCTGCTTGGCCTAAGTGTGGAGTCATCCTATTAGGGGACGAAGAAGCAAATAAAATCCCTCCTAAGGGCATTGAAATCCATTCATGGACCGACTTTGTCGCAAAGGGAAGAGAAAGCGAAAATGATTTTGATATTGCTGATGACCCTTTCGCTCTGAACACTTTGATCTACACATCAGGAACTACTGGCAACCCTAAGGGAGTTATGTTGACCAATTGGAACACGCTTTCTAATATCCTATGTGTTCAGTCGGCATTCAAGATTTACGTCGGTGATAAAAACGCTGCCTTCCTTCCTTGGGCTCACTCATTTGGAAGCACATTTGACCTCCATTGGATGATACGATGCGGAGTACACATCAATCTAATTTCGGACTTGACAAGAATCGCTGACGAGTGTATCGAAATTAAGCCTGCTGTTCTTCTTGCAGTACCCCGTGTTTGGAATAAATTCTATGACCGTGTAAACAGTCAATTTGAGGCTGCTACCGGAGTGAAGAAATTCCTAATCGGCAAGGCAAAGAAATCTGCTGCCAAGAGAATCGCAAAGGCTGATGTCGAATGTGATGCTGTTCCTGCAAAGGGAGTCTTTGACAAACTATACGATAAATTGGTTTGGTCTAAGGTTAGAGCTCGTTTCGGTGGAAACATTCGTTTCTGTATGTCAGGCGCTGCTGCACTATCTCCAGATGTCGCAGAATTTATTCAAATGGTTGGATTTAGTTGCTATGAAGGATACGGCCTAACCGAAACTTCACCTCTAGTATCTGCTAATGGCTGGTCTGGACCAGGAACCTCCAAACTACGCTGTGTCGGAAGAGTTGCTAACGGTGTAAAAGTAACGATTGATACCGATGCATGGGACGACCCAGACCGACCTGATGAAGGTGAAATTATTGTCCATGGGCCTAACGTAATGTTAGGATACTGGAATAATGAAAAGGCGACTAAGGAAGTTATCGTCGAACCTGGAGTGTTTAGAACTGGAGACCTTGGGAAACTAACCCAAGACGGTTTCCTAGCTATCACCGGACGTGTCAAGAGTCAATTCAAGTTAGAGAATGGAAAGTATGTATCTCCTGCACCACTTGAAGAGAACCTGAAATTATCACCACTTGTTGAACAAGCCGTCCTAGATGGTAGAAATATGCTAAGGACATACTTGGTTGTTCATCCAAACATGGATGCTCTGAAGTCTGCTATGTCTAACGCAGGTGTTGACTCGTCAGGAAGCAATGCGGAAATCTGTGCTCGTAAGACCACCAAGGACTGGCTTCTGGCAGAACTCAAAGCAAACAACATGAAATCTCCAGTTTGGAAAGGTTACGAAGTTGCTGCAAATCTAATTTTAGACCACGAAGAGTGGACTACTGACAATGACATGCTGACGCCTTCAATGAAGGTCAAATTGCGAAACCTTCTGAAGCATCACGAAGGCGCAATTGCTGAATTCAGTTGAACGTAAAACCGCCCCGTTTTACCGTAAAACGGTATTTTTGACATGTTTTTGAGAACATGACGGCTTTTACTTTATAAACCGTCACAATTGACTATTATCAAATGACCATAGATAGCGTTGAAATGATTTCCTCAACCACGACAGATGTTGTGGCTGATAAAAGATCGATTCTATCTCTCCTTTTCCCAATATTTGATCGTCCGCTTGGTGTCGGGTTCATGGTAGGCCTACTGGTAGGATTGAGCAACTCGCTAATACTCAATATCCCCCTTGTATATTCGCTAATATCTGGAATAAGTATTGGATTACTAGTTTGTCTAATTGGATGTCCTGCAATGGTTAAACAACTTATTGAGAGACGTGAATTAGAAAGAAGTCGAAAAGCGGCTCTCGCTCGTAAAGCAAGAATTATCAGTGCTTTTACCTCTCTCGACTAAGATATCAACTCGTATTCTTTGGAGTCGGTTTATCAATGAGCAGCAAGCCGGCGGTTTGAGGGATAGCATGGTACGTGACCTAATCACCGTTGAAGCAGTTGACAAGAGCTTCGGTCCAGTTGACGTTCTTGTCGATATCAATCTCTTGGTCCAAGACGGCGACCGCATTGGAATTGTTGGCCATAATGGTGCTGGAAAAACAACCCTCCTTAATACCATAAGTGAGCAAACACAAGATGTTGGTGATGTTGATTTCGCACCTGGAATTAGGCTTGCTTACCTTACACAGATTCGTGATATCGATTCGGATTCAACCATTGAAGAGGAACTTAGTCGTAAAGGAAGACAATTTCAAGAGTTAGAAGAAGAAATCGCCGCCATTGAAGCGCAGATGGCAGACCCAGCATTCTATGATGGAGATTGGGAGTCGGTAATCGAAAAGTACAGCCAACTGCAGCAAACTCTTGGGGAAAGCGGTGGTTCAAACGTGGCAAGTATTGCTAAAGCAACTCTTGCTAAACTAGGACTAGACAAGCATCCAATGGATATGCAGGTTAACAAATTATCAGGTGGAGAAAAAGCAAAATTAGCTCTTGCCCGTCAACTTGTTGGACTTGCTGGAGTCGATGTAATGTTCCTTGACGAACCGACAAATCACTTGGACATTCAAACTACTGAATGGCTTGAAGCATTCCTTAGAGACTTCAAAGGCGCCCAACTTATCGTATCTCACGACAGATATTTCCTCGACCAAGTATGTACTAGAATTGTCGAAGTCGATAACCTCAGGGCTTGGCCTTGGAAAGGTAACTACAGTAAATTCCTACGCCAAAAAACCGCTCAAGAGGCAACTCTTAGTGATATGATAAACACAGTTGAGAAGAAGATAGATGCTACTACTGGTGCACTAAAACAAATGAAGAGAGCCAATAAGTATGACAAGTCTATTTCTGCTAAACAAAAGATGATCGAACGTATGCAACAAGAACTCAAAGCACTTAGAGCAAGAGTTCCAAAGAAACGTAAACCATTGATTCTCAAACTAGAAGCAACCGATAAAGCCAGTATGGATGTAATTCAAATCGAAGGTGGTTCGAAAAGTTTTGAAGGACTCGAAAGGCCTATTCTAAATAATCAAGACCTTGAAATCCGTAAAGGAGATAGAATTGGTATTGTCGGCGGCAATGGACAAGGAAAGACTACTCTTCTCAAAATTATCAATGGTGATGAAAAACTCGATAGTGGAATGAGAGACCTTGCACCTGGATGTGAAATCGGTTATTTCCATCAAGATCACGCTACCTTAGACTTCAATCTAAACCCTGTCGAGCAGATCGAAAAATTACGACCTGATTTCCAATACGGCGATATTCGTGCCGCACTAGGAAGGTTCCAATTTTCTAGTGACCAAGTTACTACCAAACTTTCACAATTATCCGGTGGCGAGAGGGCTAGAGTTGCCCTTCTGAAATTACTTCTTGAGGAGAATAATCTTCTTCTTATGGACGAGCCGACCAATCACCTTGACATGGATTCAAAGGATACTCTAGAAGAAGCACTAATCAACTATGAAGGCTCACTAATCACCGTATCTCACGATAGATGGTTCCTTGACCAAGTGGTAAACCGCATATGGGAATTACAAGATGGAATAGTCACGGTTTACTATGGAAACTACACCGATTATGTTCGTGCAAAGAAAGGTCTTCCACCTCTTGGAGAAGATGAAATTTCATCGGTTTGAGGATTTTCTTGCAAGGGTTGGATTGATGAACCAATAACCGATGGTATCGGCATGGCCGATGAAGAGGTAGTGTTCCAAACAAGCACAGGTCCAGTGAGAATCATCACTGCAGCCTCTCTTTTTGATGGCCATGATGCGGCAATAAATGTCATGCGCAGACTGATTCAATCGTCTGGCGCTGAAGTAATCCATCTTGGACATGACCAATCAGCAAAAGCAGTTGTTGACTGTGCAATTCAAGAAGATGCACATGGTATCGCTCTAACTTCATATCAAGGCGGCCACATAGAGTATTTCACCTATATTCGCCAACTACTCGATGAGGCAGGTTGCAAGCATGTACGAATCTTTGGTGGCGGAGGAGGAACAATTACTCCTCCTGAAATTAAAACTCTTCATGGTTCAGGAATCTCTAAAATTTATTCACCTGATGATGGCCGAACAATGGGCTTAATGGGTATGATTCACCATTTGATGGGAATTGCAAGTGATGTCGATATCATTGGTAAAGAACGACTTGCCAGCCTAGACGGTCCAGTAACCCCTGAAGATATGGCAAAGGTAGGATTACTTTTGACCATGTCAGAAAGTGCAGACGATGATTTATTCAAGTCGACTTTGGAGACTTGTCGCTCATCAAGCAATGATGTACCAGTAATCGGATTTACTGGAACTGGCGGAGCAGGAAAATCAAGTCTTCTTGATGAATTAATGCTCAGAGTTCTTAGAGATAACCCCAACAAGAAGATTTGCTTGCTGTGCGTTGACCCAACCCGTAAGCGAACTGGTGGGGCTTTACTTGGCGATAGAATCAGAATGAATTCTCTTTCTAACAACGACTTATTCATGAGAAGTCTAGCAAGTAGAGGCTCGGGGAGTGAGATTTCTGCAAACCTAGACCGTGCTATCGAAGTTGCCAAGGCTGTCGGATTTGACATGATATTCTGCGAAACAAGTGGAATTGGACAAGGTAGCGATGCGATTACTTCTGTAGCAGACCATTCACTATATGTCATGACTGCAGAGTTTGGCGCTCATACACAACTTGAGAAAATTGAGATGCTTGATGTCGCTGATGTCGTCGTTCTAAACAAGTATGAGAAGCGTGGTAGTGAAGATGCGCTACGGGCGATTCGTAAACAGGTTAGGCGTAATCGAAATCTGTTTGACATCGCTGATGAAGAACTTCCAGTCGTTGCGACTATCGCCAGTCAATTCGCTGATGGCGGAGTAGACAGACTATGGGGTAAGGTTGCAAAACTAGTTGGATTTGAGGCGAGCGAGCCTGTAGATTTGATGGGTGAGCGCAAAGGAGTAATACCTTCAGAACGCGTCTATTACTTGTCTGAAATAGCTGCTACTGTTAGAGAATACCATCAAAGAAATGATGAACTTGTCGAGAAACTCAGACTTTGTCAGCATCTGGAAACCGCTGTAGAGAATGCTACATCTCGTGGGGCAAAGGCTGTTGCTGATGATTTACAAACTCAAATCGATGAATTACTCGAAGAAATTTCTGAGGCTCGTAGTGAATTAGCAGAATTTAGAGAATTGGCAAAACAATACTCAAGCGGTGAGTATACATATCACGTCAGAGGAAAACCATTCACTGTTCAAACTACAACCGAATCTCTTTCTCACTCTGATATCCCAAGAGTTGCTCTTCCAACATTTGCTGATGATGGAGAACTATTTTCTTGGATGAGTAAAGAAAATGCCCCAGGCCACTTCCCTTATTCTGCAGGTGTATTCCCATTCAAGCGAACCGATGAATTATCAGCTAGAATGTTTGCTGGAGAGGGTGAGCCAGAACGAACTAACAGAAGGTTCCATTATCTTTCTCAAGGCCAAGACTATGTCCGTTTGTCGACTGCTTTTGACTCTGTAACTCTGTACGGCAGAGACCCGGCAAAGCGACCAGATATTTGGGGTAAAGTAGGAAACTCTGGAGTAAGTATCGCTACATGTGATGATGCTAAGCGTCTTTATTCTGGTTTTGATTTGTGTAATCCAAATACTTCTGTCAGTATGACAATCAATGGGCCCGCTCCTATGATTCTAGCATTTTATCTCAATGCAGCTATCGACCAACAAGTCGAAGCACATCTTGTCGAGCAAGGTAAACTTCCAAAGATAAACAAAGATGCATATCGAGGAGATTTACCTGAAGGACACAATGGATTTGGCCTTGCTACTATTGGCCGAAGAGGCGATGAACTGGTCGATGAGAAAACCTACGCGGAGATCAAAGCAAGAACTCTTCAAACTGTTAGAGGAACTGTTCAAGCAGATATTCTCAAAGAAGACCAAGCCCAAAATACCTGTATTTTCTCAACCCCTTTCGCCCTCAAACTTATGGGTGATGTTCAACAGTACTACATCGATAATGGCGTTAGAAATCACTACTCAGTATCAATTTCAGGATACCACATCGCTGAAGCAGGAGCAAATCCAATCACTCAACTTGCTCTAACTTTGGCCAATGGTTTCACTTATGTTGAATACTATCGAAGTCGAGGAATGGATATCAATAAGTTTGCTCCAAATCTTTCGTTCTTCTTTAGCAATGGACTTGACCCTGAGTATACGGTAATTGGCCGTGTTGCTAGGCGTATCTGGGCAGTGACTATGCGAGACTTATACGGTGCAGATGAGCGTTCTCAGAAACTGAAGTATCATATTCAGACCAGTGGAAGAAGTCTTCACGCACAAGAGATTGACTTCAATGACATTAGAACAACTCTTCAAGCTCTACTTGCCATTCAAGATAATGCCAACTCACTGCACACCAATGCCTATGATGAGGCGATTACCACTCCTACTGAAGGAAGTGTGAGAAGGGCTTTAGCGATTCAATTAATTGTCAACAAAGAATCTGGTTGGACCAAGACAGAAAATCCAATGCAGGGCTCGTTCATCGTTGATGAGTTGACTGACTTAGTAGAGGCTGCAGTTTTGGAAGAGTTCGAAGCCATCAGTCGAAGGGGCGGAGTTCTTGGTGCAATGGAGACAATGTATCAACGTGGTAAAATCCAAGATGAATCGATGTACTATGAGCACCTAAAGCACGATGGTACATTACCAATTATTGGAGTAAATACTTTCCAAAATCCAAATGCTCAGGCCTTTGATGAGTCTGCTGCTGATGACTTCGAGATGGAACTGGCAAGAGCAACCCCTGAAGAGAAAGTTGCTTGCCTAGAGAGAGTAACCAAGAGACAAACTGAGGAAGCAGAAAAGACCGCAGCCGCACTAAAGCAACTTCAGGAAGTCGCAAGAACTGGAGAAAATGTCTTTGAAGAATTGATGGAGACTGTAAAAGTCGCAAGTCTCGGGCAAATTACTGATGCACTATTCCAAGTTGGTGGACAATACCGACGTAACATGTGATGGGCGAGGTATCAAATACTCTCGACATTAGTAATATCTATGGCAGACCCAAAACTTACTGAAGGCACATTATATGTCAACCGAGATCGAGATTTTAGAACTGGCCAGTTGGGGCCATATGTGAAATTAGGAATTGTCCGGGGAGAAAGAGAA
>ENA-ORDA01003329-ORDA01003329.1-marine-metagenome-genome-assembly--contig:-NODE-3329-length-11269-cov-2.656630_pt1 | contig 11269 bp, 9 predicted proteins | sample MGYA00237778_ERZ508506 | MGnify/ENA primary metagenome ERZ508506 (study PRJEB26177, sample SAMN06267891) | marine metagenome | isolation source: Monterey Bay, California, USA | place: Pacific...
AAAAGCTGCACGAGTGCAGCGTTGGCTTTGTTAGCTGAGCCATAAAAAAAGCTTAAAAATCAGTAAGTAACCTGTTTTGGAGAGAGCGCGGTGTTTCGCGGAATCAATTCGATCAGCTTAGATGCGAAAGGGCGCATGGCAATGCCGGCGCGCTATCGCGAGCGCTTGCTAAGTCATTGCGCAGGCCAGCTGGTGGTTACAATTGATACGAATCACCGTTGCTTGTTGCTGTATCCGCTCGCGGAGTGGGAGCAAATAGAACGCGAAATCGAAGGGTTGTCGAGTTTTGATCCCATGTCACAGCGTGTGAAACACCTGTTAATCGGCCACGCTACCGATCTAGAGCTCGACGGCAATGGGCGGATTCTCCTGCCGCAAGAGCTACGCCAATACGCAGCGTTAGACAAGCATATCTGCTTGGTCGGTCAGGGTAAGAAATTAGAGATATGGGATCAGGAAGCATGGGCTACGCAGCGCGAGCTCTGGTTTACCGAATCTGCTGGCGCGGCAGAACTTCCGGATAAATTGCGCTCTTTGGCATTGTAACGCGCCGCACTATGACGAATTAGCTAGACCCAAAAACAATCTGAGTAAGGCGCGTATATGTCGACCGAATCGCTTCATCACACTGTTCTGCTCAACGAGGCCGTCGACGCCTTGCTGGCGCAGAGTGATGAGCGCGACGAGCCTCAGATCTACATCGATGGCACTTTCGGGCGCGGCGGTCACTCCAAAGCAATTCTTAAGAAACTGCCCGCTAACGCAAGACTGATCGCCTTTGATCGTGATACTGAAGCAATTGCCGTGGCCAACGCTCTGCAGACGCAAGATGAGAGGCTTGAGCCTAAACATAGCGCTTTCGGTGAAATGAGCGCAGTACTCAGTGAGATGGGGCTTATGGGCCGTGTTGATGGCCTCTTGCTTGACCTTGGTGTGTCGTCACCGCAGCTCGATGATGCAGAGCGAGGGTTTAGTTTTATGCGTGATGGTCCGCTCGATATGCGGATGGATACGACGCAAGGTATTAGCGCAGCACAGTGGATTAACTCAGCGAGCGAAACAGAAATCGCCGATGTTCTCTACCACTATGGCGAGGAAAGGCATTCGCGAAGAATGGCGAGACGTGTCGTCGCGGAGCGCGCTATCTCACCTATTCTGAGAACGGGTGTTCTCGCAGAGATGATTAAAGAGGCGAATCCGTCGTGGGAACGCGATAAGCATCCGGCAACACGGGCATTCCAAGGGATACGATTGTTTATTAATCGGGAGTTGGAGCAACTAGAACTCGCGCTCGATCAAGCGTTAGAGATTTTGCGCCCAGGCGGGTTGTTCGTTGTCATCAGCTTTCACTCGCTGGAAGATCGAATTGCGAAACGATTTATTGCGAAGCATGCACGCGGCGACGATTTTCCGCGCGGGTTGCCTGTAGCGCAGTCGCAGTTAAACCCGAAAGTGAAGCCGCAAAGCAAAGCGATTAAGCCGAGTCGAGATGAGATCGACCGCAATCCTCGCGCGCGGAGTGCGGTGATGCGAGTGGCAGCCAAGCTCTAACGTGAGTCGCCGAGCGCTGGCGCGAATAGAAAAAATAACAACAGCAGGTTGAATACCGATGGCGCAAGCAAGCCAAAAACAGACGCAAAGAAAAAAATCGCCTCCCGAGTCGCTTTGGCGCTGGTTGGGGCTCGGCGAGCGGCGCTCAGCGATTTTTCTACTCCTGCTTCTGTGCTTGCTTAGTAGTGGGCTAGGCGTGGTCAAAACAACACACGAGAATCGCTATGTGTTCAATCGTCTTCAAGAGCTTAGAAGTGAAGCAAACGACATTAGCGTCGAATGGGGGCAGCTGCTTATTGAGCAGAGCACTTTTGGTGTTGAGGGTCGCATCGAACAAAAAGCTACCGAGCAGTTAGGCATGCGAGTACCTGACGTAAGCCAGATAGTGATGGTTGGGCAGTGAGATTAAACAGGCGCCAAGGGGAGAGGGGACTGGTATGAGCGCAACGCGACGAGAAACAAGAGCGCAGATTCCTGCTAAAGGGCAGGGAGTCATGGATAAAGCCTGGTTATTCATTATGGCAACCTGGCGGCCGGGCGCAGTCGTTTTCGGGCTAATGTTATGCGTCAGCGCAGTAGCGTGGAAAGTAAGTCAGCTGCAGGTTGTTGAAAAAGAATTTTTACAAGGTCAGGGTGATAATAGGGCTATCCGAACAATTCCCATCGCGGCAAACCGCGGAGTCATTTTTGATCGCAATGGGGAGCCGCTCGCGGTAAGCACGCCCGTCGTTACTATTAGTGTTAATCCCTCAAAAATCATCGATAATCCTAATGATATTCGCCGCCTGGCGAACGTGCTCGATATGAATGCGGAAGCACTAATCTCTGCTATCGAGAGTAAGCGTGACAAACCATTCCATTTCGTTAAAAGGCGGCTCTCTCCGGCCGAAGCGGCACCCGTTGCCGCGATGCGGATTCCGCATGTCAGGCTCGAAGACGAATACCAGCGCTTCTATCCGCAGGGTGAAGTTGCAGCCCACCTCGTTGGCTTCAGTAATATCGACAATGTGGGCCAAGAAGGCATAGAGCTTACATACGAAGAACACCTTCAAGGTGTCGAAGGTCGGCGGCAGATAATTCAAGATCGTCGTGAAAACATTATTGAAGAAATCAGGACGATAGAGACAGCCTCGAACGGGTCTGACATAGAGCTAAGTATTGATTTCAGATTACAAAATCTCGCCTACAAAGAGTTGAAAGCTGAGTTCATCAAGCGCCGTGCTAAATCGGCAACGTTGGTGATGTTAGATGTCGAAACCGGCGAGGTGCTCGCCATGGCAAACCAGCCTTCTTATAACCCTAATAATAAAAGCAACATCAGTGACTTTGGCGTGCTGCGAAACCGTGCGGTTACCGACGTTTTCGAGCCGGGCTCGACTGTAAAAGCATTCACGATAGCAGCAGCGCTTGAGAGTGGCGTTTACGAGGCGGATACAATTGTTGAAACAAGCCCAGGCTGGATGATGGTCCGCGGGCATACGATTCAAGATATTCACAACTACGGCACGCTCACTGTCGGTAAAGTGATTACCAAGTCGAGTAATGTTGGCACAAGTAAAATTGCTTTAGAAATCGGCCCAGAACCGATCCGCGATGTTCTCGAAAGAGTAGGTCTTGGGCAGGTTACAGGCACCGGTTTTCCGGGCGAGCGCGGCGGGCTGCTGCCTAGTCCTCGGCGCTGGAGTGCGATCGAGACCGCGACACTGTCCTATGGCTACGGGCTTTCGGTTACCGCGCTGCAATTGGCTCAGGCCTACTCGGTGATCGCAGACAGTGGGATTCGCAAGCCTGTCTCATTGGTTAAACTTAGCGCGGATGACGTTGCTGCGCTCTCTAGAGAGCGAGTGCTCTCGACTTCGATTTCGGCGCAAATCAAAGACATGCTCGAGACCGTTGTGGATCCGCGCCGCGGAGGCTCCGCGCGCGAGGGCAATGTCCCTTTCTACAAGGTTGCGGGCAAGACGGGTACCGCACACGTTGTCGGCGAGTTTGGTTATGAAGCAAACCTTCACAATTCCCTGTTTGTTGGGATGATTCCTGCAAGTGATCCAAAAATCGTTGTCGTTGTTGTAATAAACGAGCCGAAAGGCAGCGAGCACTATGGTGGTCAGGTTGCGGCGCCTGTGTTTGCGCGCGTAGCGTCAGGCGCAATGCGCCTCCTCAATATACCGCCAGATGATGTGCCAATCGGGCAGTCGGTCATGTCTAGCGGAGGCGATGAATAACGCCATGCATAAAGAACCCGAGCGAAGCGCAGCCAGGATGACACTCAGCGAGTTTGTCGCTGGGTTTGTTCCTGTATCGATTGCCAACAAACTGGATTCAGAGCTCCTCGTCACAGGGATTCAACTAGACAGTAGACTGGTCGTCTCGGGCGATGTTTTTGTCGCAGTATTTGGGCGTAATCTTGATGCGCGAGACTTTATTTCAATTGCTATTAACGCTGGCGCGGCGGCGGTGCTCGCAGAGTCTGGTGGCGAATGGGTTGGCGTCAGAGACGTTGGGGGCGTTCCTGTTATCGCCGTTGACTCGCTGCAATCAAAGATTAGCGCGATTGCCGGAAGGTTCTACGCTGAGCCGAGTGCCCAAGCTGGCGTTATTGGGATAACCGGCACCAATGGTAAAACTAGCTGTGCCGCTTTCATGGCTCAGGTGTTTCGTGATCTAGGTCTCGACTCGGCGACCATCGGTACGCTGGGCTATGGTCGCCCCGATGCGCTGTCTGCCACCGCGTTAACAACCCCCGACGCGGTGTTCACTCAGCGCGCACTGTTCGAATTGGTCTCGACCGGTGTCGACCCTGTCATTATGGAAGTCTCCTCTGTCGGATTGGATCAACGCCGCGTAAGTGGTGTGCAATTCGACACAGCAGTATTCACCAATCTAACCCGCGATCATCTCGACTACCATGGCACTATGGAGGCATACGGCGCGAGTAAGAAAAAACTCTTCACTATGCCCCGACTCAAACGCGCAGTGATAAACCTCGACGATGCCTATGGTATTTCGCTCATCAACGACATTGCATCACGGGTAGAAATAGTTACCTACAGTCAGTCCCGTGCCGCGGCTTCTGTGCGAGCCGAGCGCGTTGCGATGGATTCTCAGGGCATAGCAATGCACCTTGTTACGCCCATCGGCAGTGGCGACGTAAGGGTTGGCCTGTTAGGTGGTTTTAATCTAAGCAATCTGCTCGCAGTGGTTGCCACCGTTGTTAGCTATTGCACTGCCGAGGCGGACTCTCAGGATGCTAGTGCATTTCAGGGCAAACTCATTTTTTCTCAGCTCGCCGCAGCATTAACCCGCCTCAAGCCAGTGCCAGGGCGCATGCAAATTGTTGCTGCTGCAAGTGATATAAGTGATGTAAGCGTCGTCGTCGACTATGCGCACACGCCAGATGGGCTGCGCAGTGCGCTGCTCGGATTACGCGAGCACTTCGATGGAGAGCTAACGTGTGTTTTCGGTGCTGGCGGTAACCGCGATGCAGGCAAGAGGCCTCTGATGGGTGAGGTCGCCGAACATTATGCCGACCGCGTGATTCTTACCGACGATAACCCTCGTGCTGAAGAGGGCGGCGCCATAATCGATCAAATCCTCTCCGGATTCGCCGGTCCAGATGCAGTGGTCAGAATGAGGGATCGCGCAGAGGCTATCGCCACGGTCATTGCTGCGGCCAAACCCGGTGCGGTAATCCTTATTGCAGGTAAAGGCCATGAGAATTATCAAGAGATTAATGGCGAACGTCAGACATTTAGTGATGTTGAACACGCGCGCGCGGCAATCCTAAAGCGCAGCCTGACGAGAGGTGCAACATGATTGGCGAATTCACGCTAAGCGAACTGGCCAGTGAGCTTGGGTTATCTGTGACCTTGTCAGCGCTCAAAAAAGACGCAACATTTTCCGCTGTCACCACCGACTCTCGAAACATGAGCGCAGGCGACCTTTACGTTGCGTTGAAAGGCGAGCGGTTTAACGGTGATGAATTCGTCGAAGAGGCGCTCACCAAAGGCGCTGTGGCTGCTGTGACACACCAGTCCGATGCGCAAGCCGATGCGCAGCGCCTGGTCGTCGATGACACGCTTAGTGCGCTGGCTACGCTAGCGAGGCTCAACAGGGACAGAAGTTCGGCTAAAGTAATTGCGCTCACTGGCAGTCAGGGCAAGACCTCGGTCAAGGAGATGATCGGCAGTATTCTCAAGGCAAAAGCCCCAACTCTCATAACCGCCGAAAATCTAAATAACACCATTGGGGTGCCACTTACGCTGCTTCGGCTCGAGGCGCGGCATGAATTCGCCGTTATCGAAATGGGCGCGAATGGCGCCGGCGAAATAGCCGTGAGTGTCGCGGCTACGAAGCCAGACATTGCGCTAATTACCAGGGCGAGCGCTGCACATATCGAAGGCTTTGGCTCTCTGGAAGGCATTGTTCTGGCGAAGGGCGAGATTATCGAAGGACTTTCTGACAAAGGCGTCGCGGTGCTTAATGCTAACGACCCCAATTGCCAACAATGGGTTAAGCGCGCCGGTCAGCGTCAGGTGAGGCTTTTCAGTTACGGCAATAAAGTCCCCGAGGCCGACTATCGATGTTCGGTTACGCGTCTGCTCGCAGGGGGAAGCGTGGCATTCACACTGTATACGCCGCTGGGCGAAATCGACGCTAAAATTCAGGTCTTAGGGAGCCATAACGCCGAGAATGCCCTTTCGGCAGCGGCCTGTGCGCTGGAAGCTGGCGCGAGCCTAGATGACGTTCGGATTGGGCTTAAACAGGCCACACCTGTGCCAGGCAGACTATTTCCCTCAATAGGTCGAGAAGGATGCCGATTACTTGATGATACTTATAATGCAAACCCTGATTCCTTCCATGCGGCGATCGACGTGCTGATGGCTGCCGAAGGCGAAAAAGTCATGGTCGCAGGTGAAATGCGGGAACTCGGTGATGAAACTGAATCCTCGCATCGAGAGGTCGGTGAGTATGCGGCCAGGCATGGGGTGCCATTGCTTCTCGCTTTGGGTAGCCGCTGCACTACGATGGTGGCAGCCTATCTTGAGGCCGGTGGTTTGAGGGCTAAGCATTACAGCGATCGCGAGGCTTTAGAAAAAGACTGTGTTGATTTGGCTAACAGTGAAACGGTTTTCCTCGTAAAAGGCTCTCGAGGGGCGAGGATGGAGACCGTTGTCGCAGCATTGAGTGCCGAAGGCTAGCACGAAAATTACCGGCTCCAGAGAGGGCTGTTCATAACAAGAAGTAAAAATAGGGAACTATCTCAATGCTAGTATGGCTGTCGGATTATTTGATGCAGTTCAACAGCGCGTTCGCTGTGCTGCAATACATTACCGTTCGCGGCATCTTCAGCGTGCTGACAGCATTGGGCGTTTCTCTGCTCGTTGGCCCGATCTTGATTCGAGCGCTCAACGCGAATCAGATCGGACAGGTGATACGCGACGATGGCCCTCAGTCGCATCTGAGCAAGGCGGGTACGCCAACTATGGGTGGCGCTCTCATTCTAGTGGGCATCACGGTGAGCACACTGCTGTGGTCAGATCTGACCAATCACTACGTTTGGGTTCTACTCCTTGTCACGCTCGCATTCGGCGCGGTGGGATGGGTCGATGACTATCGTAAAGTCTTTCGCAAAAATGCAGTAGGTCTCCCTGCACGCTGGAAATATTTTTGGCAATCGCTTATCGGTATTGCTGCTGCCGTAGTGCTTTACAAGTCGGCTTTGGGGCCCGCCGAAACGCAGTATATTTTACCGTTTTTCAAGAGTGTAGCGCTCGACCTAGGCCTCTTTTATATAGTCATAAGCTACTTTTTTATCGTTGGGTTTAGTAATGCAGTGAACCTAACGGACGGTCTCGATGGGCTAGCGATCCTGCCCTCAGTATTGGTTGGTGGAGCGCTCGGCGCCATCGCTTATCTAGCGGGACATGTCGAATTTGCGAGCTACTTGCAGATTCCTTATGTTGCGGGCTCAGGAGAGGTGGTTATCTTTGCGGGTGGTCTTCTTGGCGCCGGTCTGGGGTTCCTTTGGTTTAATACTTACCCTGCACAAATATTCATGGGCGACGTTGGTGCGCTCGCGCTCGGCGCTGCGCTTGGCACGATGGCGATAATCGCTCGCCACGAATTGGTCCTCGTTATTATGGGCGGTGTGTTTGTCATGGAAACGCTCTCCGTAATCTTGCAGGTCGGCTCGTTTAAGTTAACCGGCAAACGAATTTTCAAGATGGCACCGATACATCATCATTTTGAGCTAATGGGCTGGCCTGAGCCACGGGTAATAGTGAGATTTTGGATTATTACGGTCATGTTAGTGCTGTTCGGCCTGGCAACGTTGAAGCTGCGCTAAGGGGTAACGAGGTAGGCGTGACGCAAGCAGAGGAATTATCAAGCAAAGGGTTAGAAGGGTTGTCACTGATCGTCGGTATGGGTGCAACGGGGTTGTCCTGTGCTCGATTCCTTCGTTCGATAGGCGCCGATTTTGCGGTGGCTGATACCCGCGCAGCGCCTGCTATGCTGCCTGTTTTCAGAGCCGAGTTCCCAGAAATAGTGAGCGAGTTCGGCGAGCTTCGTGAGGCTTTTTTAAATTCTGCGACGCGCTTGATTGTAAGCCCAGGGGTAAGTGTAAAGACCGAGGCTATAGCGAAGTTGAGGCAAGCAGGCGTTGAAGTGATTGGCGACATAGCACTGTTTTCAAGCGTTGTAAATAAGCCCATCGTTGCAGTAACGGGCTCGAACGGCAAAAGCACAGTAGTCGCTTTGCTTGCCTCGATTCTTCGTGCTGACGGCAGATCTTTTGGCGTTGGGGGTAATCTCGATGGCGAGAATTTCAAGCCGGCGTTAGATCTACTAAAGGAAGAAAAAAAAGACATTTACGTTTTGGAGTTATCGAGTTTTCAATTAGAGACAACCCCTGAATTGAATGCGCAGGCGGTGGGACTGCTGAATCTGAGCCAAGACCATATGGACAGGTATGCCGATGCCACGGAATATTTAAGCGCGAAGCAAAATATTTTCAACGGCGCGAAAACGGTGTGTATCAATCTTAGCGACCCATTAACGCTGCCGCTGGATTCAGCTGTTCGCACAGTACGTTATAAGACACAGGATGCGTTGGAAGACGGTTTCGGTATAGCTGAAGTGGCTGGTGTTCGCTCGCTCAGTTTTAACGGCCGCGCCTTTCTTGCCGTTGAGCGAATCAAAGTGGCGGGCGAACATAATCTCGCTAATGCGCTTGCGGCGAGCGCACTGGCACATGCTGTCGGAGTCTCACTTGAGTCGATAGCCTCGGGCATTGAAAGTTTTCAAGGACTGCCGCATCGATGTCAGTGGGTCGCAGCTGTTCGCGGCGTAGATTATTTCAACGACTCGAAAGGCACAAATGTCGGTTCTACACTCGCCTCGGTTGTCGGTTTGGGAGAACACTTTGCCACCTCAACAGGCGGTAGGCTTGTGCTGATTGCGGGTGGGGAAGGCAAGGGCGCAGATTTTGCGCCGCTAGTGCCGGCGGTAGGCGCTTTTGTGCGCAAAGTAATTTTGATTGGGCGCGACGCCAATTTAATAGCGCACTGCCTAGAGCGAGACTCGAAGGCTCATGATATTGCGTTCGCGCAAAGCATGGAGGAGGCGATCGAGCTCGCTTCGAATGCGGCGAAAGCCGGTGACGCGGTGCTTTTGTCTCCGGCGTGTGCAAGCTTCGATATGTTCGATAATTTTCAACATCGCGGTGACACTTTCGCCGCAAGAGTGCGCGAAAATGCGCGTAAGGATGAAGGCTAAATGGCAATTTTAGGGCGAACGAACCAATTGTCTCTGGCTAATGATTTTGCCGCTGCCCCGGCGCGCTCGCTTAACACAGTGTTGCTAGTTGCGTTCGCTTTGCTCAGCATTGGCCTTCTCATGATGACCTCAGCCTCTGTTGAAATTGCTAATTCGAGCAGCGGCGATCCTTTCTATTATTTAAAGCGGCAATCAGTCTTTGCTTTAATTGGTCTGGCCGCCTCAGCGATCACACTCGCGATTCCTCTATCGCTCTGGCGCCGGTTCTCTTTTTTGCTTGTCCTGCTTTCGTACATTCTCTTGATCGCAGTGCTCATTCCTGGCGTCGGCAAAAGCGTCAACGGGAGTGCGCGTTGGATAGATCTCGGCTTTTTCGACCTACAGCCGTCGGAACTCGCTAAGCTATTTTTAGTCATCTTCACAGCCGATTACCTACAAAAAAATTATCAGGCTGTGAGGGACAACTGGAAGCATTTCTTGATTCCGCTTGGTGTATCGGGCGTGGCTGCGTGGCTGCTTCAACGAGAACCAGATCATGGCGCGTTGGTTATTTTGATGGCGACGACTTTTTGTCTATTGTTTTTGGCGGGTGCGAAGCTGTGGAGAATTCTCCTCATTGTTTTAATTGCAGTTATTGGCTTTACCGCGATTGCAATAACGAAACCACATGTACTCGCACGTTTCACCTCCTTCCAAGACCCTTGGGCGATCGAGAATGTTTATGGAGACGGCTACCAATTAGCACAAGCCTTGATCGCATTCGGGCGTGGCGAGTGGTTCGGCACGGGCTTGGGCAATAGTATTCAAAAACTCTATTTTTTGCCCGAGGCACATACTGACTTTGTATTGGCAATTATTGGTGAAGAATTCGGGATGGTTGGCGTCGCTGTGGTGGTGTCACTGTTTTGTATCTTGGTCTACCGAGCTTTCGTCATTGGTCGGCGCGCCGAATCTCAGGAAAGCTACTTTGCGGCTTTTTTTGCCTACGGATTAGGGTTGCTATTCGCCGGGCAGGCGCTCATCAATACAGGGGTCAACATCGGCCTGCTCCCCACGAAAGGATTGACGCTTCCATTTCTAAGCTATGGCGGCGCAAGTTTAATCATGAGCTGTGTGATGGCTGCGCTGCTAATTCGAATCGAATATGAAACCGACCGCCTCGCGGCCGCCACAAAAACCACTTCTGTTTGGGAGAGATGATGGCTATCTCTCGGGTGCTAATTATGGCAGCAGGAACCGGTGGACACGTGTTCCCTGCATTAGCCATCGCGCGTCAGCTTGAGGCGCGCGGCGTTAAAGTCGATTGGCTCGGAACGCCGGGCGGCATGGAGGAGAAACTTCTCGAGGGAACCGGATACGAGTTTCATCGGATCGCAGCGAAAGGACTAAAAGGCAAAGGCATCGCGCGCTTGATCGGCGCACCTTGGATGCTAACCCACTCGTTGTGGCAGAGCCTGGTCATTATGCGCGAAATCGATCCTGACTGTGTGCTTGGCATGGGCGGCTATGTTTCGGGCCCAGGCGGCGTTGCTGCACGAGTGTTGCGAAAGAAACTTTATCTACATGAACAAAACGCAGTGGTGGGTTTTACCAATCGCTTACTGGCGCGCATTGCTACCTGTGTTTTCGAAGCATTTCCTGGCGCCTTCGCAGAGAGCGATAAGGTTGTTTTCGTTGGCAATCCTGTGCGCGCAGACATCGAGCAGGTCGGGCAAAAGCTGCCGGAGCTTGCGTCTCCAACGCGGCCGCTGCGGCTTTTAGTTCTAGGCGGCAGCCAAGGAGCGAAGGCGATTAACGAAACCCTGCCGCAAGCCCTTGCGCGGCTAAGGGAGACTGATCCTCATGCGGTTCCCGAGGTCAGGCATCAGACAGGTGCATCGCAACTGGAGGCAACTCAGGCAGCCTATACAGACGCAGGATTTTCACTCGCTAATGGACT
>ENA-ORDA01003331-ORDA01003331.1-marine-metagenome-genome-assembly--contig:-NODE-3331-length-11263-cov-2.238334_pt1 | contig 11263 bp, 8 predicted proteins | sample MGYA00237778_ERZ508506 | MGnify/ENA primary metagenome ERZ508506 (study PRJEB26177, sample SAMN06267891) | marine metagenome | isolation source: Monterey Bay, California, USA | place: Pacific...
GAAATGGCTCGGGCAATCGCCTGAATGACGCCGTCATCCTGAAGAAAGTTTTGCCCGAAGCGCTTGCGGGGGGCGTGGCCCCCAGAGTTATTTGCCATGTTCTTAACCACTAACTGCCAAATTGCGGTGTCTGTTAGCATTGCATGGTACGCGGTGTTGATGAACAACGCCCACTTGAAAATCTTTTAAACGAGAGCGTCGTGACACCCAAGCAGTATTTTTCACTTGTCGACACTATTGCACGGCTCTCTTTAAAGGCCGAGGCACGGCGTTACTACTTCGGTTTTTGGTGGTGGGTAATTGAGCCGCTGCTTTACGTGGCGGTGTTTTACATTGTGTTTGAGCAATTGCTCGGTACCCGCACACCCGATTTTTTAATGTTTTTGATCGTTGGAAAGTTCACGTTCATTTGGTTTTCCAAGACGGTTAATTATGCCGGCAATAGCTTAGTCGCCAATGCCGGCCTCATCGGCCGAATGGATTTGCCTAAAACCTTGTTTCCCATGGCCGTTATTCTTGAATGCACCTATCGGCAAACCGCCGTTTTTGCCCTGCTTGGCTTAGCGTTGATCATTGATGGGCACTTGCCCAACGCCTATTGGCTATGGGTACTGCCATTAATCGCTGTGGAAGCTCTTTTAATAGTGCTATGTGGGTTTATTGCCTCGGTCTTGGTTTGTATCAAGCGGGACTTCGCCCTGCTGATTAATTTGGGCATGCTGTTTTTGTTATTTATGTCCGGGGTTTTCTGGGACTTAAACGCTATTGGAAATCAAGCGACTCAGGATGCCGTATTGTTTTGGAATCCGGTGGCCTTTCTTTTGCACAGTTTTCGGCAAGCGCTCTTATGGCAGCAGGCACCTGACCTCAGTCATCTCATGGGCCTGACGTTATTTTTGAGTTGTGGGCTAGTGCTTGTTGCTAAGGGCATGTCGCGTTACCGGTATTACTTGGCCCAGCGGGTGGTAACGACATGACGCCTGCTCTGAAACTCACGAATGTCGGTATGCGCTTCGCCATGAACTCTGGAGGCGAAAAAGGGCACTTTCAGGCCCTAAGTGAGCTTAATCTTGAAGTAAATCGTGGCGACAAGTTGGGGCTCATTGGTGGCAATGGTGCGGGCAAGTCGACCCTGCTGCGTATCATGGCGGGTATATATCCACCCGGTAGTGGCACGGTTTGGCGGGCGCCAGGGTTATCCATTGCCTTGCTGTCACTGGGCCTGGGCTTTAAAAACGATTTAACCGGTCGGGAAAACGCACTCTTGGCGGCAGTGTTGCAGGGCATGACTAAATCTGAAGCCAAGAGTCACCTACAGGCCATTGGTGAATTTACAGAGTTGGGGCGCTTTTATGATGAGCCCGTAAAAAGCTATTCATCGGGTATGCGGACGCGATTGGGTTTTGCCACGGGTTTATTGCTCGATACCGACATATTACTACTGGATGAAATATTAGCGGTGGGCGACCAAAGTTTTCGTAATAAAGCCCGAGAGGCGTTGTCACAGAAACTTACTGAAGACCGCACTGTGATTCTCGTTCACCACGCTGAAAATGCGATTCAGGAAATCTGTAGTCGGGTCGTTTGGATAGAGCAGGGAACAATCAAAGCTGATGGAGGCACGGCAGAGGTCTTAGAGGCTTATGCAAAAGCGCCTTGAGGCGTGCCCTGATGTATCGACGCTGTATCGAAACCGTATTGTGGCTGTATCGGCATAGTGGCTAGGTAGTATTGAGACTGCCAGATGACTGTTACAAGACGCACTCACGAAACACGCGAGGTGTGTTCTTAAGAGCGACACATGTAAAAGAATTTTTGATCGCACTCTTTCATAAGTTTCGGGTTGGGCTGATCAGGCGTTCATCGCTACTCAATATTACGCGCCTTTCCAAAAAAATCTAAGGCGGTTACGGGTGGTTTCTATCGGACTCAACCGTCAAACGTTTTTCCATAAATACGCTATTAGGGTCATGTGTATAGTTTGCGAACGGACTGCGCACCACAAAGCCATAACGTCGATAGATTCCCCGGGCGGGTTCAAAAAAATCTTCACACCCGGTTTCTAGGCGCAAGTATTGGTAGTTGCGTTGCCTCGCCACATTTAAAATATATTCGAGCAGCTGCTTACCGAGGCCTTGGCCTCTAAATTTTCCAGCGCTGCGCATTGATTTAATTTCTGCCCAACTTTCCGCATGTTCTTGAAGTGCAACGCACCCTACTGGGTCCTCGTTTTGCCACATAACCCAAAAACTGATGTCGCCGCCGCGTAAGGCGTTTAAATCGAGCGTGTGCACACTCCCGGGCGGCGAGATGCGATGCATGTCGTCAATATGCTCTTCTAACAGGGCGACGACCTTGGGGTTAGACAGATCATCGGGTTTAATTTCCATTAATGACGCCTTGCGTTAGACGGCGATAGATTTTGCTTGTGCCTTGGGGTTTATAGAGCGAAGTGAGCTAAAAGAAATTTCATCCCGAAAATATTCTGAAGGATGTCTTCAAACCCAAGCTGCAAAAACGTGCCACTCTTTTTGGCATGCTGATGTCATCAGTTCGGGTACGCAGTAATTTATTAGATTGAGAGGCTTAGATCAGGCACTTGTCTAAGGCGCCGCCTTGCTCAATAAAGTGTTTAAACACTAGGGGCATACGGCCGCGTCCGGTCCACTTATGGGTTTTACCGTCGCTGGTTATCTTGTATTTGGGGGCTACTTTGGTACCTTTCTTGGGTCCCACCTTAGATTTTTTAGCAGTGGTTTTAGTGCCGACTTTCGCCTTTTTGGGCCCCGCTTTTTGTCCCTTTACTGATGTCGCTCTGGCAATATCACTGGGCGATAACCCCATTTCAGCCATCATCGAAGCAAGCTTCTTAATATTAGCGGCACGACGCTTATTATTCTTTTCAGCTTCTCGGGCCTCAGCTGTTTTCAGTGCGCTTTGTAAGTTACCAATGGCGCTCTTGAGCTGGCCGTGAGTTAAAGATTTAGCAATCCGGTTGGCGCTAGCTTTAGATTTTGCGATCTTTGCGACCGCGTCTACTTCATTCATTATTATTGCCCTCTAGTACTTTTTTTCTGCGCCTGTATCGTTTTTTTCCGAATTATTTTTATTGTACGGACATTTGAATATATACCAAATTTTGTTAGAAGTGAAGCCGAGCGTAATGCTTGTAAATATTTAAATTAATTAAATTTTTTAATCATTAATATTCAAACTGCATCCCACCTAAATTGTTTATTGAAAATCGAAGCTTGCTGCGGCTGCCCACAAAAGAGGCCAAGCTTTGAGTGCGTTTGATAAGCGTTGGCCCCCAGAACGCAATAATGACAAAGTTTGTGTGGGGTCTTCAACGGCATGCCCCAGTAGGTCATCCCAGCTTGGTGTCTGCTGCAAGGCGGTGAAGACCTCTTCGTGACCCCGCTCCAGATATTGTTGCCAGTTTGCCGATTGTAGCGCTGGCGCTTGGGCTAATTGACGTCGAAAATGTCCAGCCTGGCTGGCCTGCCAATTGGCAAGTTCGGTACGCGCAAATGCCTGTAAGTCTGTCTCACTCAGTCGAGTAAGGTCGTCAATGCCTTGAGCCATGATGTTTAGCCGCTCTGTTGGCGTGTGCGCTTGGCTAAGCTGCACATTGTCACCAATCCAGCGTGTGAGCAGTGCTATGCCACCTTGTGCTGCAATGGGAACCTTCAGCGATCGGGACGTTCTTTGCTCCAAGGGCCTATGGGGCACCGCCCAGGAATAATTTAAGACCAATGAGTTGGGGTGTAACGTAAGGAGCATGAAGGCAAATAGGCTGTCTTCGCCTCTAAAGGCGGGCATAAAAGGTGGCAACAGGTGGCTAGCGTCGTAGCCGGTGAGTTGCGACATAACGCCGTGCTTTGTGAGCGTCGGACCGTCGTAGCCCAGCCAAGCCGCCCTAGCGTCTACGGTGTTTACCAGACCTCCTGGCACTGTAAGTAAGCGATCTACCGATGCTACGTCGAGTTCAGAAATCCAATGGCCGCTCCCCGTCCCTGGGTCACCCCAGGTGCTGCATTGGGTTTGTAGTATGGGGGACTCGGGTTTTAAGGATCTTACGAAAGCGCCGTTGGCGCCTTCCAAGGCGACATCAGGTAAATCACCGTGACTGAGTGTGCCAATGCCTTCGCTAAGCGTGGAGCCCAGTTGACGGGCCATGAGTGCAATGGGACTGTCTTTCAAGACTTTTTTGGCCGCTTCTTGATCCTCATCATTAGACCAAAAAACCGCCTTTCGACTAGAGATTCCACCAAAGTGCAGGGGTTCTTCGGGGAGTGGTGATCGTACCGCCTCACACAACACATCGTCGTCAAAGATCATGACTCTGGAACCCACGCCCAGCAGTAACGCTAGGGACCGCGATAATCCATAGGTGGGAAGGTCGCCCCAGTGTTGCCTATCGAGCAAAAAACGGATGCTGTCTTCGTGTTGGGGCTCCGTAGCAATAAGATGGGCAAGTAATTGCTCCCGGGCCTCAAGCCCAAAGTAGCGAACATGAAAACTTGCCTTGGCGTTATGGGCCTCTACCAATGCCTGATTGGCCTCGGCAAGCGCGGCATCACGAGAGTCGTCTATGAGGGTATAAGCCTCTGGTAAGCCCAGAGCGGCGCTTCCGGCCATAGACGTTAACAGGCGTTCAACAGCAGCGGGCCGATCACAGGTAATAATGAACACCTGCACCGGGGCGAGACTGCTTTTCTCAACAGAGGTTGTTAGATGGCGGAGACTCGTCGCGCCCTCGCGCAGCAGCCCGGCATCTCGAATTTGTGCGAGAACAGGGATGACCGGCTCAACCTGACCACCCAGTTGAGGGAGCGTAGCGACGAGGTGCTCAGCATGCCCTCTTAGCGTTCGATAAGCCTCACAGTGGGTGAGTGCAATAGCCACCTCTTTTCTAACCAATAAGCGCTTCTCTGAGGCTGTATCTAAGAGAAGTGTGAGTTCTTCGGAAGCATCAATAAGTTCAACACCCGTAAAGCTCCACAGCGCGGCTTCGCTCTGAGAAATCGCGTGGGTGCTGGCGGTGGCAGATGAGGTCTGCTGGTGGTTTGAGTCACTCGTATTAATATCGGTCATGGGGTCTTTTATATATTAGTGAAGGTGAATTCGTGCGATGTGGAAGTCTGTCACAAATGATCTGGAATAGAACTATGCAATTCCTCTTATGGGTTCAAAGACTTTATGAGCGTGGTACTAGGTCCGGTACTCGTCTAGTACTGGGCGGATAATTTTCAGGGCTTCGGTAGTTCCAGTATAGGTTGGGTATTAATGCGTGACCTTTATCGGGCCACTAATTAACAATCTACCGAGTAAAACTTAACAAACGCCGATAGCTCACCAAGCACAACGTGCTACCGATGTTAGGGGTGATTGTTTGCTGCGCCTCGCATCTTGAAATGACTAACGCGAGTAGAGGTAACCCCTACCCAATATATGAAGGTAAGCCCACTCAGTTGACTGGTTTAGCCTTGAGTTTGCAGCGGTATTGCCCCCAAGGCGACAGCAATAGCGGCCTCAAGGCTGCTCGACTGGGCGCGCCCTGAGCCGGCAAGATCCAGCGCTGTACCGTGGTCTACGGAGGTTCTTAATGCCGGTAAGCCCAGTGTAATATTTACGGCCTCACCGAACCCCGCAAACTTTAAAACGGGGAGGCCCTGATCGTGATACATCGCTAAATAGGCATCGGTGTTACCGCGCCAATCCGAATTAAAAGCGGTGTCGGCGGGGATTGGCCCCGACAGTTTAAAACCTTCTGTAAGAAGGCGTTCGATAACGGGCGTCATTATCTGAATTTCTTCCCGGCCCAAGTGGCCACCTTCGCCAGCGTGGGGGTTAAGCCCTAATACTGTGATTCGAGGGTTGTTGAGGCCAAAGTTCTTTTTCAAGTCGTTGTGAAGAATGCGTAGGGTTTCTTCAAGATGTTCTTCGGTAATCGCAGTGGGAACCGCCGCTAAAGGTAAGTGCGTTGTGGCGAGGGCAACCCTTAAGTTGCCCGCCGCGAGCATCATGACAACCTTGGGACAGTTAAAAGCCTGAGCTAAAAATTCAGTGTGCCCGGTGAAAGGAATACCCGCATCATTAATCACTGATTTTTGTACCGGGCCTGTCACCAGGGCTTGAGCGTCGCCACAGCGGCAGAGCTCTGTCGCTAGACTCAGGGTTGCCAAAACATAATAGGCGTTCTCGACCTGCAGCGTGCCCGCAGTTACGGGTGACGGAGCCGGAACGTGAATATAGCGAAGCTGACCCTGTCGATGAGCTTGGGGAGCGTCGCCGGTGGTAAAGGGTAGCAGCTCAATATTGAGGCCCAGCTGTTCTGCCCGTTGGGCAAGTAAGTCGCGGTCAGCGATACACACCAATTCGGCGTCCCAGCTTTTTTGCGCGGCCATAAGCACGACATCGGGGCCAATGCCCGCCGGTTCACCCGGGGTTATGGCGATGCGCGGCATAGAAGCTTGGGTGTAAGTTAGGGCCATCGCTTACCGCCCTCGTGAGTTCTTATGGCTGCATCTCTAGCAGGTTTCGTAGCAGTGGTTATTTCGGGCGTGGCCTTTTTTGAGGCGATATGGTTATTTAATATCAACGAAGGCTTCTTCACGAATTTTACGCAGCCAGGCCTCGAGTTCTTCGTCGTATTTTTGATCGTGTAAGTAACTCATGACCTGCTGGCGTCGCATTTGCTCGGCGATATTTTGATCCCGTCGCCCGGTAACCTCGAGAATATGCCACCCAAACTGAGATTTAACCGGGTAAGAAATTTCACCGACCTCGGTTGTGGCCATCGTGGCGTCAAACTCGGGAACCATTTGCCCTGGGCTGGTCCAGCCTAGCTCGCCGCCTTCCTGAGCCGAGCCAATATCATCGGAATACTCTTTGGCGAGATCGCCGAAGTCCTCGCCGTCTAGGGCACGCTGTCGCAGTTCGTTGGCCAAGGCTATAGCGGCGTTTTCATCAAGCACCTCGGTGGGTTTGATCAAAATATGACGTACCTCAGTCTGCTCGACCAGCCGCTCGCGGCCTCGCTCGTCCGCTAGATACACCAAATGGAAGCCTGCACCACTGGCGACCTTGGCGGTGTCGCCGACTTTAAGGCTGGGAATGACAGCTGCAAACATGCTGGGGATGGCATCCAGTTTTTTCCAACCGAGGTCACCGCCCTTAAATACGTAGGGTTCCATAACTGATACGGCTTCAGGGAATTCCTTTCCCGCCAAAATTGATGCCAGTATGCCGTCAACAAAGGCTTCTTTCTTTTGCCGATCGGCCTTGGAGTCTTTTTTGGAGACCTCGACAAGCGCCTGAATAACCCGAAACTCTGGCTGAGTCATTTCGGCACCGGCTTCGGTAGAGAGAAAGTTATCGACCTCCTGATCTGAAATTTCAATATTCCTAGACACGTTTCCTTGCTGGACACGTTGAATCATCATTTCTCGACGAATCTCCTCGCGCATGGCGAGGTAGCTTTGACCGTTGGCTTCCACCGCGGCGCGAAACTGCTCAAGGGTATAGTTGCTACCAGCTGCCATACGGCCCATCGCGGAGTCTAGTTGATTGTCGGGAATGCGCACGCCGTAGCGGTTAGCGAGCTGCAGCTGGATGCTTTCCAGAATCAAACGATCCAGTGTTTCTCGGGCAAGCACTTCGTCGGGTGGTGCATCTATTTGCCGCTGTTCAATGTTTCGCTGAATAAGCAGTAGGCGCTCTTGTAATTCCGTAGCCAGGATAATGTCGTCATCAACAATGGCCACGACTTTATCTAATGTCTGGATCTGGGCGTTCGCCCATGGTGTCAGCACAATGCAGGCGAGAGTTGCCAGCGTTGCGGCCAGTCGGGGGAGGTACAGCGTGCTCATAAGCATAGCCTTCGAGACGGTCAACATGAGAAAACGGTTAAAAAACAAAGCATAGCTGATTTTGCAGCCCTGTAGTGGCGCCAGATTGTACTCTTTTGTCGGTTAGGCATACAGGAGCTGCATTGAATGAACTGATTCGTCTTGTGTTACCTAATATCGAATCTGTGATGGCGCTTTGGTGCGCAGAATCAACTTCGACAACACCCGCTTTGGCGCGATGGCTTAAAACCGAGTCGCGTTGGGGTCGAATCCGCGAATCATATCGCGCATCAAGTTCTCTACGCGGCTGCCAAACCCTCCCATGCCTTTTAAGACAAACTGAAACTGCACCGCGTTTTCCCGCTCGAGGCTGGGGTCGCTGAAGTCTGGCGCGAAACTGCCGGCGGTGTCGAGGTAGCGCATGTAGAGGAGCCGCATTTTCCAGCAGCAATTGTCGTACTCGAAGCCCACCATGTCTTCAACAAACTCATTGCCCTCTAGGGAATATTCAACCGCGGCGAAAGCGCCCCAGTTATCTCCAATTGGGTAGTAAGCCGAGAAATTGGCTTGTTCAGTTACGGGGCGCTTCGATTGCGAGGGGGGCGGTTCGCGTAGTGTGTAACCCACATTGAAAATTTGTCCCGAGCTGGGTCGGTAACTCACCTGTGCGCTGGCAGCATCAAACTCGGTGTCCTCAGTGTCGTAGAGCAAGCTTGAGCGAATGGCCCAGGCGTCACTGGGGAACCAGTTAAATTCGACGGCGGTCGCCGACAATGACTCATCGAGTATGCGATCTCGTGCCTTCAGGCGCACCTCGCGGTCTCTGAAGTAAAAAATTTGGCCGATACTCGCATTGAGACGCTCGCGACCGTCGCTGTCGGCAAATAAACGGGTCGTCACTCCTATTGAAACTTGATTGGCATCGTCTAGACGGTCATGCCCGGAAAAGCGGGTATCCCGAAATAATTGCTGATAGCTAAAAGTCAGTTCCGCTGAGTCGAAATCAGGTTGGCCGGTTTGTTCGTCGTATTGGCTGTAAAGATAAAAAATTCGAGGCTCAAGGGTTTGAACCATGCCTTTACCACCTAGGGTTGTGGCACGTTCGAACAGTAAGCCACCGTCCACGCTAAATACCCCCGACTGGGCATCGGGTTTATTATCAGGCTCTGAGGGCAGGGTCGGAACGTTTTCTAAATCATAAGACACACTTCGGTACTTGGCGGTAGTGCGCAAAAATCCCCAACGCCAGTTTAAAGGGTAGGTAACCCCGGCCTCTCCATAAATACGCTGACCTTTGACCCGGTTAGCGTCGGTATCAAAATCTGAGTACTGCAGGAGTGCAATGGGCTGTATGCCCGCCAAGTTGGCATCGCCACGCCAACGTGCGGTGAGCTGGGGCAGCTTTTTATAAGTGTTAGTGATGTCATCGGCAAGGCTCTGAAATTGCTGCGCTTGCAGCGAGACCTGCCAGTCTTCCCCCAAATAATCGACCTGACCCAGCTGCAAGAGGGCGGTCTGACGCTGGGAGCTAAGCGTGCTGTTGTCGAGGTCCCTTACATAGTCGGGGTCACTCACCTTGTTGTAGTTAATGGTCGTTCGCCAGTTTTGTCCGAAGCTGCCACGGTGCTTTACATCAATAGCCCAGCGATCCTGGTCGCTCTCGGGAAAGTCTTCGCTGTATTTGTCGTCATCATCAATAAACTGCCCGTTGATATCCCATGCCCCTGCATAAGGGTTTAACCAACGTCCCCTTGCCTGATGCAGTAGCCCCCGCTCGCCAATGTAGCGGGGCGAGTAGGTCGCGTCGTAGTTGGGTGCCAGATTTAGATAGATGGGCACGGTGATATCGAGGCCACCTCGAGTGTCAGAACCTATCGAGGGAAACAAGAGCCCTGTTTTACGCCGATCATCAACAGGAAATGTCATCCAAGGCACATAGAAGACTGGGACTCCCGCCCAGCGCAGCGTGGCATTCGTCGCTGTCGCCATGCCTTCCTCGGGGTCGATTTTGAGAGTGCCTGTTTGTATGTACCACTGCGGGTCTTCGGGTGCACAGAAGGTCACTGCACCATCGTCGATGGTAATCTCCCCCGACGCCTCGCGTTCAAGCTGCTGCGCAGCACCGCTGAGTTGCGGGGCGTGCAGGGCAAAGTGAGCTTTGGTTACCGTGGCATGTTGGCGCTCAGAATCAAAAGAGAGGTGGTCGCCCTGCAAAACCACGCCGGGCTCGCGATACACCACCTGACCGTTGGCCTCTGTGAACTGCTGATCTCTGTCGAAGGCAACTGAGTCTGCCGTTAAGCTGCGGTTACCCTGAATGACCGCCACATTGCCTGTTAATAACACTTCGCCGTCGGTGGCACTGGAGCTATCAGCGGTTACCTCGACGTCGGTAGAGGCAGGGTCGGTGGGTGTTTGGCCTTCTAATGGGTCTACAAATTTGCCGCTGCATTGACGGCAGCGGAGATCCTGATCGGTTTCAGGCAGCACCGGTAAAGGCTTCCAGTCGAGTTTTGCGGCGATGTCCTTACTAAACAATACAATTGGGTCTGCGGGTTGCTGTTGCTCTGAAGCTTGCGCTGTATGCGTTGCCAGAGCGACGGCCGCAGCTAAAGCAAGGCTCGCAAAGCGGTGGCTGGGATGAGCTAAAGGCTGATTAGGCGTTGATTGGAGGTGCAGGGACAAATGCAGCAAATCCGTTCATGCGATAGAAGTGGGGCGATCATACATCAACAAGGTCTTGGACCCGAACTGAGGGCGTTAAATACTTTACTGGTCTCGGGGTCTCGGGGTCTCGGGGGGCATGTGAGTCTTTGGAATGATGGGCGTCCATGTAATCATGGAGCCTGCTGCAAATATCAGTATCAAAGCGGGCCGATCGGGTCGCTGAGGTTAGACTACGGGTTCATTGAACGGGTTAAAAAATTATGGGACTACTGAGTTTTGTTATTGCTTCGGCGAATCGCGTTGTGTTCGGCCAAAGTTGTGCAGGCAGCATAAGTGACTCTAGTCGCCTAGCGAAAGCCATAGTGCCGGTAGCTACAAGCGCATTTTTACTGTGTCTGTTGGCTGCTAGTGGCGTGCGAGCAGCAGCTGATTTCAGTGCGCTTATTGCTGACAGTGAGACGCAAGAGGGCTTCTTGCCGTTGCATTGGCACAATGGCAAAGGTCGTCTTTACGGTGAAGTGTCGGATTTAAATCAACCCTTTATTTACTACCCGAGCTTATCTCAAGGGGTGGGGTCTAACGATCTGGGTTTAGATCGAGGGCGTCTGGGCGACACACAGTTGGTGCAATTTGAGCGTGTGGGTCCGCGTTTGTTACTTATGGCGCTTAATACTCGCTACCGAGCGAGTTCTGACAACTCTAATGAGCGACGCGCGGTGAGCGAAGCATTTGCCCGATCGGTG
>ENA-ORDA01003333-ORDA01003333.1-marine-metagenome-genome-assembly--contig:-NODE-3333-length-11254-cov-3.374788_pt1 | contig 11254 bp, 10 predicted proteins | sample MGYA00237778_ERZ508506 | MGnify/ENA primary metagenome ERZ508506 (study PRJEB26177, sample SAMN06267891) | marine metagenome | isolation source: Monterey Bay, California, USA | place: Pacific...
AAAACCCTTATTGATAGATGCTAATGATCATAGTCTTTTTGATATAGGAGTAAGACCGAAAAGTACGGCAGGATGTGGTACTTATGAAATTAAAGTTACCACAATGACTGATACCTCAACTGTATTAACCACAGGAGTTTACACATTCAAATTTAATGTAGATGAGAATTGTGAACAAATAGTATCATCAACTAATAACTTTGATAAATCACTAGTTAAAATTTTCCCTAATCCAACTACGGATTATTTTACGATTACTGATAATTCGTATGTAGAATCTATCCAAATATTTAATATTGTCGGGAAACAAATGGCTGCAGCTAATTTCCAAAATGGAGATGCAATCAATATTTCTAGCTTTCCTAATGGACTATACTTAGTCAGAATGTTGGATGAATACGGAGATGTTCTAAAAACAGCTCGTTTAACTAAGAGATAAAAATCAAAAAGTACAAAAAAAGGAAGCCATTTCGTTTATCTCGAAATGGTTTCCTTTTTTTATCATATATATCATAAAAAGGTTAATGGTAATAAAGACAAGATATGATTTCTGTTCTTTAATAGAATTTTGAAATTAACTTGCTGGAAATTCTACAAAATTTCTTGGCGTTTCATACAACCTTACCCCAATTTCATACTTCTCTTCCAAGTGCTCTCGTAAAATCGTCCAAATCACATAACAAATATTTTCAGCGGTAGGGTTTATTGTTTTAAATTCCTCTACTTCCAAGTTTAAATTTTTATGATCAAAACGGTCTTCAATTTGAAATTTGATAACATCTTTTAGAATCTTCAAATCAATCAAATAACCAGTAATCGGATCAACTTCTCCCGTTACTTTGACTTCCATTTCATAATTATGTCCATGGTAATGTTGATTGGAACAAAGTCCAAATACACGTTCATTTTTCTCATTTGACCAATTCGGCACAAATAACCTATGTGCTGCATTGAAATGTGCTTTTCTGTAAACTGATATCTTCATAATAACAATAGTAACAAAACTAAATGAAAATGGTTAAATTTTTTTTAATCAAAAATAGAATTTCGCTTACATTTAAAATCCCAATAATCCATACCTATTTTGTCAATAAATTGATGTAATTTCGCATGAGGGTCAAAAAGCGCCTTAAAAGTATAGGTTAAGAAAAAAAAATAGGCGAGTAGAAAAGTAAGAAGAGGAATTCGGCGTCTATTAGGTGGCTGGAAGCAAAGGAATAAAGAAAAGTTCAAAGATAAATTTCTGTGGGGTCAAATATGGAAAATATTTCCATGAACGACTAAAGTTTCGATTTTAGGAAAAAACATACATCCCATCTACTGATTTGATGAAAGCCGATAAAATCAATAGTAAATTGGATAATGATACAAATGGAACTTCAATATCCTACCGATGTGCTAGGATATCGTGAAAAATATCTTCAGTAGACTTATCCTCTGTAAAGTCCAGTCGACTTAATCTTTCCTCTAATAATAGTTTACATCAATAGAATTATGGTAGTGCTCGAAGTGCTAACTTTACTTTTGTTAGATAATCAATAACGTTAAATGCAATTCCAGCAAATCATCGGTCAGGGAAAAACAAAAAAGGTTTTGCGTAGCATGATCTCCTCAGATCGAATGTCTCATGCACTAGTTTTTTTAGGACCTGAAGGCTGTGGAAAATTAGCGTTGGCTTTAGCATTTGCTCAGTATGTTCTTTGTACAGATAAACAAGAGAATGACTCTTGTGGAAAATGTAGTAATTGTATCAAATCTGCGAAACTGGTTCACCCTGATATTCACTATTCTTATCCCACCGTTGGGACAAAAGTAGTGAGTACTAGTTTACTGCCTGGTTGGCGTAAAGCAATGGTTGAAAATCCCTACTTGAACGCTAATCAATGGCTGCAATCTATTGGTGCAGAAAATAAGCAAGGGAACATTACTAAGGATGAGTGCGTAGAAATTATCAAGAAATTGAGCCTCAAGATTTTTGAAGGAAGTCATAAAGTATTATTGATGTGGCTTCCAGAGTATCTAGGGAAAGAGGGTAATCGACTGCTAAAAATGATTGAAGAACCACCAGAGAATACTTTATTTATTCTAGTGGCAGAAAATCAAGAGATGATTTTAAATACCATCTTAAGTAGATGCCAATTAGTTAAAATCAATCAATTGTCTGATGAGGAGATTATTGAGGCGTTAAAACAAAATAAAAGTATCCCTCAAGAAAAAGCAGCAGCAACTGCCCATCTAGCTGAAGGTAATTACAATGAAGCATTAAATCTTTTGGAAAATGTAGAAAATGATAATGCTATTTTATTTTTGGACTGGATGCGATTATGTTATGTCGGAAATGGTTTGAGTTTAATGGAATGGGTAGATCGTTTTTCCAAAATTGGTCGAGAGAACCAAAAACACTTTTTGAAATATGGACTGCATTTTATGCGTGAATATATGTTGCTAAAATTAACAAGTGGAGACAATGTTAGATTGTTACCCAATGAATTAAAAACAGCACAAAACTTAACGAAACTTATAGGATATAATCAAGTAGAAGCTATTTCAGCATTATTTAATGAATGTGCTTATTACGTGGAACGGAATGCAAACCCAAGAATATTATTTTTGGATGCCTCCCTCCAATTGAATCAAATTTTAAAAACGAAAGAAGTTGCTTAGGTAGACTAAATAAACTTCAGTAAATAAAAATAGATATGGGATGTATTGGTTGTTCTACTGGAACAAATTCAGACGGCACTCCAAAAGGATGTAATAGTAATGGTGGTTGTAGCACAGGTGGTTGCAACAAATTAAATACGTATGATTGGTTAACAAAGCTTGATTTACCTGATGTAAATGATTTTGGTTTTGTGGAAGTGAGTTTCAAGAATGGCGCCCGAAAAGCGTTTTTTCAAAATACTCCTCATTCTCGTGCAATTACTGGGGATATGGTGGTGGTAGAATCAGGTGCAGGCTTGGATATTGGAAAAATTTCATTGTCGGGTGATTTGGTGCGTTTACAAATGAAAAAGAAACGAGTGAAGGAAGATGCAGTTTTACTTAAAATAGTAAGAATTGCTAATGATCGTGATCTTGAAAGATTATACGAGGCTAGGGCAAAAGAACCTGCGCTGATGGTCAGAGCTAGGGTAATTGCTAGAACATTGGAATTAGATATGAAAATTGGGGATGTAGAATTCCAAGGTGATAAGAGAAAAGTGACGATTTTTTATACTGCAGATGGAAGAATAGATTTTAGGGAATTGATTAGACAATTTGCTAAGGAGTTTCGGGTGAAAATTGAAATGCGCCAGATTGGTGCTAGACAGGAATCAGCACGAATTGGAGGAATTGGATCATGTGGGCGAGAATTATGCTGTTCAACTTGGTTGACTGATTTTAGGTCAGTTTCGACAGCAGCAGCTCGGTATCAAAATTTGGCTATCAATCAGACTAAACTTTCAGGACAATGTGGACGTTTAAAATGTTGTTTGAATTATGAGTTAGACACCTATATGGATGCTTTGGAAGAGTTTCCAAGGAAAGTGGATGCTGTTTATACAGAAGCTGGAAAAGCCGTTTTAGTTAAAACAGATATTTTCAAACGGACTATGTATTTTGCCTATTTAAGTGAAGGAGGAAGCAGAGGTAAGTTTTTTGGACTTCCAGTTGAGCGAGTGAAAGAAATTATTGCAATGAATAAAAATGGAGAGAAGCCAGCCGAATTAATGAGTGATGAGGCTAAATTTGGCGCGATGGAAAAGGCTCTTTCTGTTTCTGCTGAATTTGGAGATGATGAGGGATTAACTGGTGTAATCGAGTTACCACCTGAGCAGCGGAAGAGGAGAAATAAAAATCGAAATAAAAATCGAAAACCTCAAAATAAATCAAATCGAGGAAAAGGTACCCAAAATGGAAAAGGTAAGTCTTTAGTAAAGGCTAAAAACCCAAATCAAAAAGGGAATCCAAACTCAAATCAAGGTAAAGTAAACCAAGGACAACCACAGGGGAAATCAGGAGAAGGAAATGAACAAGTAAAAAATAAGCCTAATCCTAATAGGAATCGGAGAAATAAGAATCGAAATAAGCCTAATCCTAAAAATAATAATAATTCGAATGGGGGCGGGGACAAAGGTAATAGCAACAATAAAAAGTAATTAACTTTCATTATAATAAAACAAGGGAGAAATAATCATGTCATGATTTTTGACAATTATTTCTCCCTTACTTATTTTTTTATTTTTAAAAATTTTATTCGAACATGAAATACGATGTTACAGTAATCGGTTCAGGCCCAGGAGGTTATGTTGCAGCAATTAGAGCTGCTCAACTTGGAATGAAAACAGCAATAATCGAACGCTATAATACACTTGGAGGAACTTGCCTAAATGTTGGTTGTATTCCTTCCAAAGCATTATTGGATTCTTCAGAGCATTACCACAATGCTCAAGAAAAGTTTGAAACTCATGGCATCGAGATAAATGATGTAAAAGTGAATATGCCTCAAATGATTGCTAGGAAAAATTCAGTAGTTGATGAGAATACAAAAGGTATTGAGTTTCTGATGAAAAAAAATAAGATTGATGTATATCACGGACATGGTTCTTTTATCAATTCAAATAAGATTAGTATTGCCAAAGAAGATGGAACAAAAGAGGAAATTGAAACAGTAAAAACGATTATTGCAACTGGGTCAAAACCAATTGTCCCTGCGGCATTTAATTATGATAAGAAAAGAGTTATTACATCAACCGAGGCATTGAATATCAAGAAGGTTCCAAAAAGAATGATTATTGTTGGTGCTGGTGTAATTGGCTTGGAATTAGGATCTGTTTATGCTCGATTAGGTACAGAGGTAGAAGTAGTGGAGTTTGCAGATAAGGCCATTGCAACAATGGATAAAGATTGTAGTAAGGAATTAACTCGTGCACTCAAAAAATTGGGAATGAAGTTTCACTTTAAACATATGGTGACTAATGTAAAAGCAACAAGTCGAGGTGTAACCGTCGAAGTACAAAAACGAGATACGGAGAATATATTTGAGTTAAAAGCTGACTATTGTTTGGTTGCAATCGGGCGTAGAGCTTATACAGATAACTTAGGATTAAAGAATGTAGGTATCGAAAAAGATGACAAAGGACGAATCGAAGTCAATGAGTATTTAGAGACAAAAGTTTCTGGTATTTTTGCTATTGGAGATGTGATAAAAGGTGCGATGTTAGCTCATAAAGCAGAGGAAGAAGGAGTATTTGTAGCAGAAGTTATGGCAGGTCAAAAACCCCATATCAATTATAATTTGATTCCTGGTGTTGTTTACACTTGGCCCGAAGTTGCAGCAGTTGGAAAAACAGAGGGTGAATTGATAGCTGCAGGCGTTCCGATTAAAGTGGGTAAATTCCCATTTAAAGCCTTAGGTCGAGCAAGAGCAAGTATGGATACAGCTGGAATGGCAAAAATTATTGCTCATAAGGAAACTGATGAAGTATTGGGGGTGCATATAGTCGGCGCACGTGCTGCAGATATGATTGCAGAGGCAGTGGTAGCGATGGAATTTCGTGCATCAGCTGAAGATATTTCTAGAATGAGTCATGCTCATCCAACTTATACTGAGGCTTTAAAAGAGGCAGCATTATCTGCAACAGATAATCGTCCGCTTCATTCTTAAAAAATATAATATTATCCGTGTCATACATTGTAGTTGTGGCACGGATGTTTTTTACCTCAACGCGTAATTTTATATTAAAAATATTTTAGTAATTGACAGTAAAAAGGCCTGACAACAATTTAATGTTATCAGGCGAAAAGGGTAAACTCTTACTTTGCCAGAATTAACTGGACTTACAAAAAGCTTACCTCCCCTTAATCTACTTTTTACAATAGCTAGCTCTAGCTATTTATTTTTTTATTAGCACGTAATTTTTCAAAATAAGTTATTTCGTCTTTCTCTTGAAAATAGTATTTGATATTTTGACATAAGCATAGGATTCATCTTTGATTTTTTTTAGAATAGTATTTCGGATTTTGAAATTTGCCATTTATCCATAAAAAGATCTGATTAGTAATTTTGTAATTTATTTCTTTCAAACCATTAAACAAAAAAACTTTTTGTTGCCTTATGGGAAAATTAATGATTAAAATTTCTCAAAAATGAACCTATGCATATGTCAGACGTTTTAGCATTAGATAGATTATATCTTTCTAGCCTTCGAACATATTTTATTAATCTAAGAAATAAAAAAGGTGAACCATTGGATAGAATTTATTCTTTTAATAAAATAATTTTTTCATAGGTAGTTTAAATAATTGATTATTAATATTTTATGATGAGGTAGTAATTTTTTTCTCGAAAGTGAAAAATAATTCTATACATCAATTAGTTACCTTTCTTTCACCTTTTGCCCCATTTTCTTATCTTCGACCCGTAATAAAAACTATTACAGATAACTAAGTTTTAAAAAAGAAAAAAGTCAGAGAATTAAAATAATTGTAGGGAATAAAAATGACAAACGAAGCATTTAACCAATTAGTTAAAGAATTACAGGCAGGCAATGAAAAAGTACTTGATCAACTATTTATCAAGCATTATGAATATTGTGTTAATTATTTGAGTAGAGAATTTCATAGTGGAAATCACTATTGCTCAAATGATGATGCACGTGATACAGTTATGGATAGCTTTCTAAAATTAAGAACAGAATTGCTGAAGGGAAAAGTAGAAAATAAGAACATCAGAGGATACTTACTTATTATCTGTAGAAATATGTGGTTAAAAAAAGTGCAAAAGGAACGCTCAAAACTTTCTCTTGATATTGAAAAAGTAGAATATTACCTTGGGCAAAAAGAAGATTTATATAATGAGGATTTTAACCCATTATTGAAAAAAGAATTGGCGAGTGATTTGAAAGAAACTCAAAAAATGCAGGCAGAAATTTTTCAAGCTGCATGGGCAAAATTGGGAGAGAAATGCCGAAAACTTCTACAAGCTTTTTATATAGAAAAAATTAAGTTAAAAGACTTGCAGGAACGATTTGATTACAGCTCATACGATACCATAAAAAGTATGAGGAGGAAATGTTATAATGGATTGTTGAAATGGAAAGATAAAATAATGGAAAATTAAAAAAAGGTTGTTTAATATTAATTCGAACAACCTTTTTTTTCATTTATTCCCTATTTTACAATGTACATTCTCACTTTACTTTCATTTCACTTCTAAGGTCATATTTAAATATACTAATTTGTGATAACCATTATTTCGGATCTTTTCCTTAATAATTACATGAATGGAGAATGGTGATTTTTTGAGCTTTTTCATGGGGCAAGTATCCACATAAACTTGTTGACTGGTTTCCATAATTTTGAAGGTCGATTGTTTTGTCGTAAAAACTTATCAGCAGTTAATACTACAGAATCCATTTGTCCGACTATTTGCAGTGGAGAAAAAAGCAAAGTAAAGAATTGTAGAAAAATGGATTTCATAAATTTTAATTTCCTTTATGAATCTAGATTAAAAAGTTTATTGATATTTGGCTATTAAAAATATTTTATAGATTACCTAATAGTTTAATTACTACCGATTTTTTGCGAAGTGAAACTGGAATTTTAGAACCATCACGCATCACAATATATCCTCCATCTACTTTGACGAATTCTTTGATTTGTTGGGTATTGATTAAGTGTGATTGGTGTACCCGTGCAAATTTATATTCACTTAACATCTTATCATATTCTTTTAAAGTCTTTGTTACTAATAATTTTTGTCCATCCTTAAAATAAAAAGTTGTGTAATTTCCATTAGATTCACAACGAAGAATATTGGCAATTTCGGATATGTGAATTTTTTCTAAAGTATGCAAAGCTATACGTTTTGGTGCGCTTTGTTCTTTTACGGTATTCAATAACAAATCATAATTATCTTGGGTTGAATTATTAACCTTTGAAATTTTTTGAACTGCTACAATTAATTCATCAGGATCGATTGGTTTAAGTATATAGTCAATAGCTGAAAATTTAAAAGCTTTAATCGCAAATTCATCAGAGGCAGTAATGAAAATTACTTGAAAGGAAATATCTCCAAGAATCTCTAGAATATCAAACCCAGTTCCATCTTGTAATTGGATATCTAAGAAAATTATATCAGGTTTGATTTTATTTAAAAGCTTAGATCCCGTGACCACTCCGTCAGCTTCGCCAATGACTTCTAAGTTAGGGCAGTATGTGGCTAGATCTTCTTTGAGCGTTTTTCTTGCTTGGCTTACATCATCAATAATCACGGCAGTCAATTTCATCTTTTTTATATGCAAAGTATTAAAAATATTTTTTGGAAATATCTTTTTTTATAATTTAAAAATAATACCCAATTCAATTAACTTGAAACTAAGTGTAATTTTGATTGTTAAAATACATATGAGTTGGATAAAAGAAAATACATGGTTCCTATTATTTTTTATTTGGAGTTTTCCAATGGGATATTATCGAAGTCAATTTCGTAAAATAATATATCAAACTGATGATTGGATAATTAATATCAAACCTTTTTTTATCAAAGAAATGAAAGGGCTGTTCGGAAATGTTTTTCCAGAAAACAGTATATATTTGAAGGTGAGAAACTTTTATCGTTTTTATTTAATCGTATATGTTGGATTATTTTTAGCTTGGCATTTTTTATAAGTCTGAATTTGTTTGGAATTAAAAACTATTCCTCTATGAGCAATCGTATTAATATTTTTGTTCCTGATATTTCGCCATTTTTATTTTTCAAATCAATGATTTCCAAGCTTTTTAATCCTTGCAAATCCTTGTTAATAATATCCAATCGTTCTTGTGTTACTATCAATGCAGTTGATTTATGTTGATGTTGAATTTGGCTTTTAATCTTTTTGGCTGCAACCCTACCAATGCCATTATCTTGGATCGAACATTCTAGTATTTCATTTTTTTGTAAAAAGTGAATATGGATTTTTCCATTCCCGGTTAGGTGCGCTACTCCGTGAATGATAGCATTCTCGACAAAAGGTTGAAGCATCATTGGAGGAATCATCAATTCTTCAGTTTCTATTTCTAATAATGTTGTAATTTCAAAATCGAAGGTATTTCCACGACTTGATTTTTCGATTGCAAGATAGTTACGCAAAGTTTGGATTTCATCTTCAAGGGTGATTAGCTGAGATCTAGAGTTCTCTAAAATCGAACGCATCAATTTGGAAAATTTTGCCAATTGATAGCGTGCCATTTTTTCATCTTTTTGAGAAATTAAACTTTGGATGGAGTTCAATGCATTGAAAATAAAATGAGGGTTCATTTGTAGTTGTAACGCTTTTTGTTCCAAGCTTAAAAGATGTTTTTCTATTTCTAATTTTTCTTTTTCCCGAGCTGTTTTTTGATGGATTTGATTGACACGAAATCTGATAAAAAAGCCTATGATAATAAAAAATAACAGTGTATTTACTAGTCTAAACCACCAAGTCTGCCAAAATGGTGGGAGTATGGTGAAACTCATTTCAAAGGGATTCTTATTTGAAACTCCATCTTCATTAAATGCTCTTAAATAAAAAGTATAATCATTTGGAGGTAGGTTATTAAAGTTCGCATTATTTTTTGATCTAAGTGGTGTCCAATCATCATTTGCTCCTGCTAGTTTCCATTGGTATAAAACCTTTTCAGGATTAGATAAATTAATCCCTTGAAATTCAAATTCTAAATCATTTTTATCATAAGGTAATTTTAAACCATCAAGGATACCTCCACGAGGATTTGCCCATTTACTAAAATCAGTTTGGGACAAAGGTTGGTAGTTTAAATTGACATTAGTGATGTTCACAATAGGTGGGACTGGATTGTTACTGATGCTGGAGGGATTATGTTTTGTCAAACCATTCATAGTTCCAAACCAAATGTTTTCCGTACTATCTAGAAGGGATGAATTTTGACATATTTCTATTCCTGTAAAACCATCAGATTTGCCAAAATGTTTGATTTTACTAACATTTCTTGTATTGTCAAAAGAAATTTTATCCAAACCTAATTCAGTTCCCACCCATAAATTTTGATCTATATCAACCTGCAAAAGATAAACATTATTTGATGTAAGTGTTTGTCTATTTTTAAGATTATTTAAGTAAGAGAAAGATTTGTAATCTTCAACAATGAAAGAATTATTATAAAGTTTTAGTCTGCAAATTCCTTTACTAGCCATTCCAATCCATAAGTTCCCATCCTCATCTTCTGTCAAAGATCTAATGTGATTATCAAGTAGACCATCTTTATCAGAAATGGTGTGAATAGAATTATCGTCTTTAAAAAAACCGATTCCATAATCTCTTGTTGCAAACCAAATTCTTCCTTTTTTGTCAATATGTAAATCGTTTATTTTTCGACTTTCAAGGCCTAGTTTTCCTTTTCGATAAATTCTAAATTTCAGTCGATCTCTAAATATAATTTTAGGTTCTTGATTACTACTTTTTACATTTCCCGATAATGAGGGAGAGAGCGAAACTTTTTCCCTCGAAACTTCAATTTGAGTAATTCCATCTCCAGCTGTTGCTATCCAAATTCTTCCTAAACTGTCTTGCACAATATCTCGAATAAAATTACCACTTAAACCATCCTCATGCGTGAAAAATAAGAAAGTGTCTTGAGCAAAAAGTGCTAAACCATTTCCCTCGGTACCAATCCAAACTCGGGAATAATTATCTACAAAAATTGCTTTACATTTCACATCAACAAAGCCTTCATTTTCTCCAAAGTGAGTGAATTTTTTTCCATCAAAATATGAAATACCTTTATTGGCTGCAGATAGCCAAAAATGTTCTGAGGTATCTTTAGCTAGAGCATAAATTTGATTTCCTCTTAGACCATTTGAAGTGTTATAATGAATAAATTGTTGACCTAAATATTTACTAACGCCTCCTCCAGATGTACCGATCCAATAATTACCCCAACGATCTTTTAAAAAGTTTCTAACATGATTATTTGCTAACCCCTCGGATTCGTTGAGATAAGAAAAAGTATTTTTTATTGGATCCCAAATTGTAACTCCTTTTCCTTGAGAACCAATCCAGATTTGTCCTTTGTCATCTGAGAACATAGTTGTGACTAGGTTACTTGCAAGCCCCTCGTCTGTTCGGATATAAGAAAAATAACTCCCGTTGTATACGTTTATTCCACCGTTGAAAATAGCAAAGTAAATATTGTTTTGATCATCTTGATGAATACTTTTAATGTTGTTGGCAGAAAGGCCATCCGCTATTTTGAAATTCTTCAGAACCCA
>ENA-ORDA01003336-ORDA01003336.1-marine-metagenome-genome-assembly--contig:-NODE-3336-length-11238-cov-6.217454_pt1 | contig 11238 bp, 13 predicted proteins | sample MGYA00237778_ERZ508506 | MGnify/ENA primary metagenome ERZ508506 (study PRJEB26177, sample SAMN06267891) | marine metagenome | isolation source: Monterey Bay, California, USA | place: Pacific...
TTAATTTATCTACAATTTCATCATAATTCTCAAAGTTAATATCTGAATTTGATGAAACAATATTCTTAGCAAAATCAGCCAAGTAATCACCAGGATATAAATCTGGATTATCGCTAGGAAAAGGTTCTTTAAATTTAACTTCACGAATTCTAAAATAAACAGATTTTGTATAATTTATAATTTGGTTACCATAATCATTAACATAATATTCTTTAGTAACTTTATGTTTATTAAAAATTAATACATTAGAAATTACATCACCTAATATAGCGCCACGACAATGGCCGACGTGTAAGGGCCCTGTTGGGTTAGCTGAAACAAACTCTACTAAATAATTAAGCTTTCTTTCTTTTACATTAACACCAAAGTTTTTTGAGTTAGTGATAATTTCTTGAATAAAATTTGTCCAAAATAAAGGTTTAAACTTAATATTAATAAATCCTGGTTTCACAATTGTAATATTTTCAATTAGTGGGTCTTTATCTTTAATAATAGGAGATATTTGTTCAGCTAAATCAATTGGCGATTTTTTATTTAATTTTGAAAGCACCATTGCAACATTTGTTGAAATATCACAATCAAATTGTTCTGGTGGAATTTCTGCATTAATTCCATTAAAAGTTTCTGGAATAATCAATTCCCCTTGTTTATTTAGATCAATTAAGATTGATTTAATTTTGTCTATGTATGACTCAAAAATATTCATTTATAATTGTTATATAGGTTAATAGCATAACGATCTGTCATACCTGAAATAAAATCTGAAATAGCTCTAAATTTATCTATAGTCAATTGATCTTTTGAAAGAAATTTTCTAGGATTTGATTTGATTATATTAAATAACTTTTTAACAATCACTTTACCTCTTTGATTTTTCCTTAGAACTGATTTATTATTATACATTTTAGTTCTTAAAAAAAATCTAATTTCTTTTTCTGAATTCTGCAATTTGTCTGAAAAACTAACTACTAATTGATCTACTTTAGCAACATCTTTTACAGATTTAATTTTAAACACTTTTAGATTTTTTTGTGTGTTAACTAATAAATCCCTGATCATTAAATCAATTGAGTCTCTAATTATTTGATAAGTGGCTATTTTATAATTTTTTTTATTAATCTTATTTTTATACTTAAAATAAATTGATTTAAAAAAGTCTATTTCAACGAGCTCTTCTAATTTAAACAAATTAGCTTTAATTCCATCTTGTATGTCATGATTATTGTAAGCAATATCATCTGAAATTGCTGAAATTTGAGCTTCTAAAGATGCGTAAGTGTTAAAATTAATCTTTCCCTTAAAAGTTTTTAAACCAATCAAACTATTTACTAAGGCTGTATCTTCAACAGGACCATTATGTTTTAATAGCCCTTCTAAGGTCTCAACAGATAAATTAAGGCCTTTAAATTTAAAATACTTATTCTCTAAGAACATAACTATTCTTAATGTTTGAAGATTATGATCAAAACCACCATAATTTCCCATACATTCATTTAAAGCGTCTTCACCAGCATGTCCAAAAGGTGTGTGGCCTAAATCGTGAGCGAGACTTAATGTTTCGGCTAAATCTTCATTTAAGTTTAGATATTTTGCAATAGATCTAGCTATTTGTGCAACCTCAATAGAATGAGTAATTCTTGTTCTAAAATGATCTCCTTCTGTATTCACAAATACTTGAGTTTTATGTTTTAATCTTCTAAACGATGCGCTGTGAATAATTCTATCTCTGTCTCTTTGAAAAGGTGATCGATACTTTGATGTGGGTTCTTTACTAAGTCTACCCTTACTTTTAAATACGCCTAACAAAGTGTGTTTTTTCATCCTTTAATTTAAATAATTAAGTATTATATTAGTAATATCAGTGTTCAGACATGATTAAAGAAATTAAATTTACAGATAATGCTTTAAAACAGATAGCAAATTTATTGTCTAAAAAAGACGTAGGTTCTTTTTTTAGAATCGCTATTAAAGGTGGTGGATGTTCTGGATTTCAATATGAATTCACATTTGATAAATCTAAAAATGACGATGATTTCAATTATGAAAATATATTAATTGATAAAACATCAGCAGACCTATTAAAAGGCTCTGAAGTTGATTATGTATCTGAACTTATAGGTGAGTCTTTTAAAATTTCTAATCCACAAACCAAATCTTCTTGTGGTTGTGGTGTCTCATTCTCTCTTTAATGATTATTTCATCCTGGAACGTTAATTCAGTTAGAGCAAGAATAGATAATATCAAAAGTTATTTACTAAAATACAAACCTGACGTTTTAATGATGCAAGAAATTAAAACTGAAGATGTTAATTTTCCCTATGATGATTTTGCATCTATGGATTATGAAAGTCATGTTTTTGGTCAGAAAAGCTATAATGGTGTTGCTATTATATGTAAAGGTAAATTAGAAAATGTCAGAACTGATTTAATTAAAGATAAACTAAAACAATCAAGAATAATTTCTGCAGAGATTAAATATAAGAAAAAAGTTATCCAGTTAATAAATATTTATACTCCTAATGGAAACCCTGTTGATACTGAAAAATATGATTATAAAAAAAATTGGATGGATCAATTAATTAAACAATTAAAAACTTTATCAAAAAAAAATTCTAACATAATTCTTGCTGGTGACTTTAATGTCATTCCAGCTGCTGAAGACGTTTATAATGTTAAAAGCTTTGAAGACGATGCACTATATAGACTTGAAATAAGAAAAAAATTTAGAGAGATGTTAAATCTAGGTTTTAATGATGTTTACAGACATTTTAATGAAGATAAAGAAGGCTATACATTTTGGGATTATATGAGAGGTGCATGGCAAAAAAATAACGGTATGAGAATTGATCATTTCTTAGTTTCAAACTCTATAATTGATAATGTAAAAGATATTAATATTAATAAAGATCCTCGTGGAAGAGAAAAACCCTCAGATCACACGCCTATTGAAATTAAACTAGCTTAGAGACTTTATTTTATTAACCAAATCCTCATTGATATTTCTAGGACCTGTATCCTGTCTATTTTTATGTCTTCTTTCACCAGGCAATCTAACTTCACCCATTGATTTCATTTTTTCAAAAAATTCTTCAGCATGTTTTTGCCAAGTTGTTCCAGCTGTTTTATCAGGACAAATAGCTAAAATAAATTCGCCACCACTAGGTGGTCCACCATCATTATTATCTTTAGCAGCCGTCTCATAACTAAAATTATCTCCAACTAAAGCACCTGCAAGTAATTCAACCATCATTGCAATTGCAGAACCTTTATATCCACCAAAAGGCAACAATACACCTCCGTCTGCTATTTCACCTGGATCAGTTGTTTCTTTGCCATCTTTAGTTAATCCTGTACCAAGTGGAACTTTATGCCCTTCTCTTTTTGCAACTTGTACTTCACCCATCGCCATTGAGGCAGTGGCCATATCATAGACAACAGGAGTTTTTCCTGGTCTAGGCCATGCAAATGAAATTGGGTTAGTACCAAATAAAGGTTTGATTGCTCCAGCAGGAGCAACAGCAGGTTTGTATGATGTACAAGCAAAAGCGACTAAGCCATCATCTGCTAACTTTTCAGTTTCAGGCCACATAGCAGCCATATGATGTGAATTATTTATAGCTAACACAGCGACCCCATTTTCTTTTGCAGCTTTAGATAATTCGGGCAAAGCCTTACTTAAAACAACTGGTGCTAAGCAATTATTTCCTTGAACTTTAATTACAGATGAAGAAACTTTATTTATTTCAGGTTTGCCTTTACCGTTGATCTTTCCACTTTTGAGACCACTGACATAAGCAGGCAATCTAAACAAGCCATGAGATACAGAACCATCTCTTTCTGCATTCTTGATTAAATTAGCGAGAATAGATGCTGTTTCATCATCGCATCCATTAGCTAATAGTGTTTTTTTAGCTAAATCGAAAATCTCATCTAAAGATAAAGGAATATTGTTCATTTATTTAGTCTTACAATTTTTGCATAAACCAAAAAATTCTAAATTATACTTGCTGTATTTCATTCCAGAATCATCTGTAAAGTTTGATAAATATTTTGAAAGTTTTGAATTACTTATTTCAGAAACATTTTCACAATTTTCACAAATTGAGAATGCTGTTGCTTTAGAAATTTGACAGTTAGAATTTTGACAAGCTATAAAAGCATTTCTACTTTCAACTTTATGGATCTTTCCAATTTCTACTAATTTATCTAAAGCTCTATAAACTTGCAATGGAGCTTTAATTCCTTTTTTTTGAACATTAAATAGAATTGAATAAGCTTTCATTGGCTCACCAGATTTATCAATTATATCAAAAATAATTTTTTGGTTTTTAGAAAGATTATGTTCTTTTTGCATATACAAATTCTTATCAATTAGTTGTTAATTTTTCAATTTAATCGATTGTTTAATATTAAGTAAAGACAATATAAATAAAACTAAAGCAGCCATAATTATTGAAGGTCCAGATGACGTGTTAAATTCTAATGAAGAAAATAAACCCAATATTACTGATAAAAGACCACCAATAACTGAATATAAAACCATTTTCTTTGGACTGTCTGAAATATTTCTTGCCATTGCAGCCGGTATAATTAACATTCCAGTGATTAACAATAATCCAACCATTTTAATTGATATAGCAATCACTGCAGCCATCAAAATTGTAAATATAGCTTTAGATCTATCAGGATTTAACCCCTCTGCTTCTGCTAGTTCATAATTTACCGTAGATGCGAACAGAGGTTTCCAGATCAATTTAAGTACAAATAAAATTAATGCTCCACCAGTCCATATAATAATTAAGTCATTAGTTGTTACGGCTAATATGTCTCCAAATAAAAGACCCATTATGTCAAAACGAATAAAAGTTAAAAAACCAATTACAACTAATCCAACAGCTAAAGAAGAGTGTGCCAAAAGACCTAACAAAGCGTCTCCAGGTAGATTAGTTTTTTTCTGAAGTTGAATTAATATCAATGCAACAACAGATGAAATTATGAACACTGATAACGCAATATTAAGCTCAAACGAATAAGCTATTGTAACACCTAATAAGGCTGAATGAGATAATGTATCGCCAAAATAAGACAATCTTCTCCATACTACAAAACAACCTAGTGGTCCCGTTACTAGCGCAACTCCTATTCCGGCTATTAAAGCTCTTATAAAAAAATCATCTAACATGTTAATTTTTCTTTATTCGACCCTCATCTGAATGAACATGATCATGCTTATGCTCATAAACAGTTAGAATTTGAGAAGCTTGTTCACCAAACAAAGTTTTGTATTCATTATTTTTAGCAACATCCATTGGTGTACCTGAACAACATACATGTCCATTTAAGCAAACAACATGATCGGTTGCTGTCATAACAGTATGTAAATCATGAGAAATTAATAAAATTCCACAATTTAAAGTATCTGAAATTTTTTTGATCAATTCATATAACGCAATCTCTCCAGTATAATCAACACCTTGAACTGGTTCATCTAGAACTAATAATTCTGGTTTTTTAGAAATTGCTCTTGCTATCAAAACTCTTTGAAATTCTCCACCTGATAAATTTCCTAAATTTTCATTTTTAAGATGAGTAACTCCAGTAAGAGTAAGAGCTTCTTCTATTGCTTCATCTTTAATATCTTCAGTCAAAAGCATAAAATCATACACTCTTAGTGGCAAAGTCCAATCTATTGAAATTTTCTGAGGAACATAACCAACTTTGTTTGTGAATTTTTCAACACTTCCCTCAATATTTTTATAAATACCTAGTGCAATTTTTGCTGTAGTACTTTTGCCAGATCCATTTGGACCAATTAGAGTAACAATCTTTCCTTTCTCAACTTTTAATGTAACACCTTCTACTAACCATTTATTATTTTGTTTAAAACCAACTTTATTTAGCTCTACTAATATATTTTTATCTGAGTTCATTTATATCTTGACTTGTAAATGTTATATTATTACATAATGTTATATTATAACAACTAATTAAAATACTTATTATGAAAAATATCAAAAAATCATCCTTAATTTTATCAATTTTATCAATGTTAACATTATTTACATCAGCTAATGCTGAAATAAAAGTAGTTACATCAATTAAACCTATCCATTCTTTAGCAAGTTATCTTATGGATGGAATTGGAAAACCAGGTTTAATTGTAGATGGTTACGCGTCTCCTCACTCTTTTTCCATGAAACCATCTCATGCAAAAATGTTGCAGAACGCAGATATTGTATTCTGGATTGGTGAAGATATGGAAAATTTTCTAAAAAAACCATTAAGCTCAATAGCTAAAAAAGCTGAAAAAATTGAATTAATGGAGGTTAAAGGGTTGAATATATTAAAGTTTAGAGAAAGAAATATTTTTGAAGAACATAATCATGATGACCATGACGATCACGCTAAAAAAGAAGATGCTCACGACGACCATGACCATGATGACCACACTAAAAAAGAAGATGATCATGACGACCATGACCATGATGATCATGCTAAAAAAAAAGATGATCACGAAGGTCATGCACACGGAGAATATGACTCTCACATTTGGTTAGATCCAATGAATGCTAAAGTAATCTTAAATGAAATGGCCGAACATTTGATTGAAAATGATGTTGAAAATGCATCAAAATATCAAGATAATTTAAAAAAAGCACTTAAAGAAATTGATACTCTTACAATCCAAGTGATGACAGAATTAAACAAAAGTGTGTCATCTATAGTTTTTCATGATGCATATCAATATTTTGAAAAAAGATTTAATTTGAATATTCTCGGTGCGTTTACTGTTAATCCTGATGTAATGCCTGGTGCCGAACAATTAGCAGAAATCAGAGAAATTATTGAACATGATAAAGTTGCTTGTGTGTTCTCTGAACCTCAATTTAATCCTAACATCATCAACGCCGTAGCGAAAGATATGAAGATAAAAACAGGTGTTTTGGATCCATTAGGTGCAACTTTAGATCCAGGTAAAGATTTATATTTTGATTTAATTAAAAATATGTCTTTGTCATTTAAAGGTTGTTAAGTCGGCAGTTTTGTAATTATACAAAATACAACTTATATTTGTAAATTTTAAGTAGACAAATTTAAAGGATAATATAATTAAGAAGAATCATCTATTCTTAAAAAAATTTCTAAATTCTTACTGTGGACTTATGTTTTTTTTATTATAAAAAACGATGAATCAACTCCTTACAAAAAAAGATAATAAATTTAGCTATAGATAAATTCCCTCACACCTATTAAATCGTCATCAAGAATAAGAATCGTTCGAAACGGAAAACAATAAAGTAAACAAAAAATAGGAAAAAAATGGAACTGACAACAATATATACGATCGTCGGCTTTGCTTTAGCGGGATATAGCGTTATTGCAAATGACTCAATACAAACGCTAGGTACTTTTATAGCGTCTAAACAAAAATGGTTTAAATGGTACACTCTTGCTGGTTCAGCATCTTTTGTAATGGCTATAGCTATCACATGGGGATGGTACTCATATGATGGCGACATATCATACGGTAGACTTAACAGAATACCATTTCAAGAAATTCAATGGTACCACGCAGTTGCTCCTGCTATTCTTTTAATACTTACTAGAGTTGGTATACCAGTATCTACAACCTTCTTGGTACTTTCAGCATTTGCATCCACTGTAGTTTTGGAAAAGATGTTAATGAAAAGTGTTGTAGGTTATGGCTTAGCTGCTGTAGTTGCATATTTAGCTTGGATAGTAGTATCAAAATTTATCAATGAAAAATTTGATGAAGTACAAGATAAATGGATAGGATTTTGGAGAAACTCTGTATGGGTAACTTCAGGTTGGTTATGGTGGGTTTGGTTATCTCATGACGTAGCTAATATAGCAGTTTATCTTCCAAGACAATTAGATGTAACTTTATTATTAATTGTTCTAGCGTACTTTACAGCTTTATTGTTCTACATATTTTATATTCATGGTGGACCAATACAAAAAGTTGTTTTAGATAAGACTGGAACAAGATATGCAAGATCAGCAACAATAATAAATGTTATTTATGCTGCAGTACTATACTACTTTAAAGAACTTAATGACCTTCCAATGTCTACAACATGGGTATTTGTAGGGTTATTATGTGGTAGAGAACTTGCAATATCTACAATGAATAAAGAGTACAAATTTAAATACGTTTTCCCATTAATTGGAAAAGACTTCATTAAAATGATTTTTGGATTAAGTGTATCTGTTGGAATAGTTCTTGCAATTCACTACATCATTATTCCAAATAATTGGTTTTAAATAAATCGCATTATGGTCGTGTTAGAAATATCTAATACGGCCATATAATTTAGAATTTGCAATTTTATTTGAAAATATTATTTCTTAAATTTAGAAACTAATTCTTTTAATTTTAATTTTTCTTTTTTTAGTTTTCTTAGTTTTTCCCAAGAAGAAAAAGCTCTGTCATTCATTCTTAATTTTGTAAAATGTTTAATTGATAATTCAATTTTTTTATGTTTTTTAATGAGTTCCTTTAACTCCTTCATATTGAATAAACATAGCATAAATACAATTGAAATAATCAGAATTCAAAAAATAAATTTTATTTTAAAAAAGATTTATAAAAGTACTCTTAAATGAATAAGTAATTAAACTGAATTATTTTTTGCTTTAGTTTCATGTCTGCGGTATGATCTATTTAAGTCCCGCACTAATTCAGCTTTAGGCTGATGATCAATTATTAAATTTAACAATTTAAAGTGTCTAAATTATGATTTTAAAATTGGCAAAATTACTGTGTTTTCTAGGGTTACATAGATACAAAACTATAAATATTGAGTTTGGATTTAATCCGACAGATAGAATTACGACTCTTGAGTGTAAAAATTGTGGACATACTAAACTAAAGGCTGATGGCTAAAATTTAATAAAATGAAAAATATTCGAAAAGATATTGAGATAAGAAGATTTATTGAATGGTCAAAAATTGTTAGAGGAAAACCAATTCAAATTAGATTGTATGAATTAATATATTTTGAGCTTCTAAACTTATGGATAGAACTAAAACAACCTTCATTGAGAAGATTAATATATGAAACCATAAATTCAAATAGTTATGATGAAAAATTTATTAAAGGAAAAATTTTTCAAGAATATATTAATGAAATTTTAGAAACACCTTGTGAAGATAAATCTGGTTATTACAACTCAGACTCAAGAGAAGTATTAAGCAAAATAAACATTAAAGAACTATATGATGTTAAATTTTTAATAAAAAGTGAATTAAATACTGTAATAATGATTGATAGATATAACGCAATTTACACATTTTGTAGATTGTATGAAGAGTGGTGTTTGAAAAAAAAATCTGAACAAATTGATGATGTGACTAAAAAAGAAAGATTTGATGTAACAAAAGATTTACCAATAAAAATTTCAACTCAAAGGTAAATTTATTTAACCCTCCCATAAACGTTTTGAATTCTATGAATAGCCTCTAATGGGATAAATATATGTTCATTAGGTCTTTTTATAAAATTATTCAATTATATTTAAAATAATTTAATCCCAACAACACCAACAACTATAAATAAAATAGATATAATTTTTTTAAGATTTATTTTTTCTTTTAAGAAGAAATATCCAATAAATATTGAAAAGAATATACTAGTTTCTCTTAAAGCTGCCACTAATGGTATTGGGGCCTTTGTAAAGCCCCAAACAACAATTACATAAATAATAAAAGATATAGATCCCCCTACCCAAAATATCATTTTTGCATCTTTAAATACCCTCGAGATGATATTCTCGTGTTTATTAAGTTTTAAAATAACAGGAAATAGTAAGGCACTAAATAGAAACGAAAAACTAATGTAAGATATTGCAGAAGTGCTTACTCTTGCGCCATATCCATCAATTAAAGAATAAAGACTTATAAATGAACCTGTAAGTAACGCATATTTGATTATATCAATTTGATTTTTATTTTTTGATCCAAATAATCCTAAAACCATTATTCCTACACAGATAAATAAAATTGAAATTAAAGTTGTTATTTTAAATACAACACCAAGGAATATTATTGAGATTAATGTAGCTAATAACGGACCAAAGCCCCTGAATATAGGGTACACATTTGTGTAGTCTCCTATCTTGTAAGAATTTATCATATACCACTGATAGCCTTGATGAGCTATGACACTGGCAACTATATAGGGTAACGACGCTTTTCCTGGTAAAGGAAAATAAATTATACAAATTAAAGATAGTGGTATATGTCCTAAAACAATAGCTAAAACTGCAATCACTTTATCTGGATGATGTTTTACCATCGCATTCCAAATTGCATGCATAACGGTTGCCAATAAAATTATAATAAAAACTGTAGTGTCCATTATTTTATTATTTTACTCGGCCGTAAACATCCTGATATCTAACAATATCTGTTTCTTTAAGAATTGATCCTACTTGTGCTTCCATAATCTTAACTGGTTTTTTTCCAGGATTTTGAATTCTATGAATTGACTCTAATGGAATAAAAATATGCTCATTAGGTTTCATTTTAAAACTATCTTTATTAAGAGTTATTTTTGGATTTCCTTGAGCAACTAGCCAGTGTTCAGCTCTGTGATGGTGTTTTTGCAAACTTAAAATACCCTTGGGTTTTACAAATAATTCTTTAATTAAGAACTCTTTTCCCTCAAATAAGTTCGTATATCTCCCCCAAGGTCGGTAATAAACATTTTTTTTCTTAACATATTTACTTTTATTTTTGTCATACATCCTTAAGATTTCTTTCCAACTTCCAAGGTCTGACCAAGGAATATCTAATTTGATAGCATTAATTTGTTTTGTCTTTTCTAAAATTGCATAATCAAATGATTTAGCAGTTGCTTTTTCAAAAGATGCTTTATTTAAATAATAAGTATTAGATTTTAATTTAGCTTTTTTAACCGCTTCAACACAGTTTTTGTAAATTATTGGTTGATTTTTTTTAAAGTTATTTATAATTGAATCTTTTCTAAGAAAAAACATTCCAGAATTCCAATAACCTTTTTTCTTTATAATTTGTTTTGCTTTTATTTCTTTTGGTTTTTCAATAAATTTAGTTACTTTATTAATGTTTCCTTTAATTTTTTTAGTTAAAAAATATCCATATTCACTAGATGGAGCTATTGGTTTGATGCCAAATATAAAGACATTTTGATCTGTTTAATTTGATTTATTTTCATTAATTGCTTTATTAAAAAT
>ENA-ORDA01003337-ORDA01003337.1-marine-metagenome-genome-assembly--contig:-NODE-3337-length-11238-cov-3.427381_pt1 | contig 11238 bp, 12 predicted proteins | sample MGYA00237778_ERZ508506 | MGnify/ENA primary metagenome ERZ508506 (study PRJEB26177, sample SAMN06267891) | marine metagenome | isolation source: Monterey Bay, California, USA | place: Pacific...
AGAAGTTTTAGCAGCAAAATTAACTAAGAAATTTCAAAAAGCATTTGGAACTAACACTCAATATAAAGAGTTTATAAAGAAAATAGCGCCTGTATTAAAAAGAATAATGCCTGCTTCATTTTTTGTTAAAATAGAATCTCAACTAAAACCTGCGGAAAGAAAGTTTACTGAACCACCAGTTAGATTAACAACACAAAAAGATATTGATAAAGCAAGAGCTATAGCTCAGGAAGTAAAAGAAACCATACAAGTAATAAGTAAATAATTATGAGTAAAGTAGGCGTAATAATGGGTAGCAAAAGCGACTTGCCAGTAATGCAAGATGCCATTGAAATTTTAAAAGGTTTTGATATCGAAGTAGAAGTTGACATTGTCTCAGCGCATCGTACACCAGAAAAATTATTCGACTATGGTAAAAATGCACATAATCGAGATATTAAAGTAATAATAGCTGGTGCAGGTGGTGCAGCACATTTACCTGGCATGATTGCCTCTCTATCTCCATTACCAGTTATAGGTGTTCCTGTAAAAAGCAGTAACTCTATTGATGGTTGGGATTCTGTGTTATCTATTTTACAAATGCCTGGTGGTGTTCCTGTAGCTACTGTTGCACTTAATGGCGCAAAAAACGCAGGCATTTTAGCTGCTCAAATTTTAGGTACTAGTGACAAATGTGTGCTAGATAAAGTTCAAGTCTATAAAGAAGGTTTAAAAGCTAAAGTTATAGATTCTGCTAAAGACCTGAAATAAAGTTTCATAGTAGACCTACATTCAAATAAATATTTATGAGCATTCTCAACAAATACTTCAACACAACATACAATACTGCTCCCTTTTCTAAAATTAAAACAGAAGATTTTTTACCAGCTTTTAAAGTTGCTATAGAGAAAGCAAAATCTGAAATTAATGCTATAGTAAATAATTTCGAAGTAGCTTCATTTGAAAACACGATTGAAGCTTTAGATTATTCAGGTGAGGAATTAGATAGAATTTCAAGTATATTTTTTAACCTCAATTCTGCTGAAACTAATGATGCTATACAAAAAACAGCCCAAGAGGTTTCGCCACTATTATCTGAGTTTAGTAATGATATTATGCTGAATGAGGAGTTATTTAAACGCGTTAAAGCAGTCTACGAACAAAAACCTGAATTAGAATTAACGACTGAACAAGAAACACTTCTTGATAAAAAATATAAGAGTTTTTCAAGAAACGGTGCCAATTTAGCTGAAGATGAAAAGGAAAAATTACGTGATATTGATAAAGAATTAAGTCAACTAAAATTAAAATTTGGCGAGCATATTCTGGCTGAAACAAACAAATTCGAAATGCTTCTTACTGATGAAGAAGATTTATCTGGTATGCCAGATGGCGCAAAAGAGGCTGCTAAACAATTAGCAGAAAATAAAGGCAAAGATGGATGGCTAATTACTCTGGATTACCCAAGTTATATCCCGTTTATGACTTATGTCGATAGTCGTCAATTACGAGAAAAACTCTCAAAAGCTTTTGGTAGTAAAGGGTTTAAAGGCGATGAATTAGACAATCAAAATATTATTCTTAAAATCGCTAATCTCAGACATAAACGTGCGCAATTATTAGGTTACAAATCACATGCACATTTTGTTTTGGAAGAACGTATGGCTAAAACACCAGATAATGTTCATAATTTCCTAAAAGAATTGTTAGAAAAAGCTAAACCAGCATCAGAAAAAGAGTTTCAAAACCTCGAAAAATTCGCAAAAGATTTAAACGGTATTGAGCAATTACAAAAATGGGATTCTGGATATTATTCTAAAAAGTTAAAGAAAGAACTATATAGCCTAGATGATGAGCAATTGAAACCTTATTTCAAATTAGAGAATGTAATTAATGGTGCATTTACTGTTGCAAAAAAATTATTTAGTTTACATTTTGAAGAAATTAATACTATCGACAAATATCACGAAGATGTCTTAACCTACAAGGTTATAGATGATTCAGGAGATTTGGTTTCTATTTTTTATGCTGACTTTTTCCCAAGATCCGGCAAAAGAAACGGTGCTTGGATGACATCATTCAAACCTCAAATGATTAAAGAAGGTCAGAATCATCGTCCTCACATATCTATTGTTTGCAACTTTACAAAACCTACAAAAAGTAAACCTTCACTCTTAACCTTTAATGAAGTAACAACATTGTTTCATGAGTTTGGACATGCCTTACATGGCATGCTAGCCAATACAACCTATCCTAGCCTATCAGGCACTAGTGTGTATTGGGATTTTGTTGAGTTACCAAGTCAAATACTTGAGAACTGGTGCTATGAAGAGGAAACATTAAAATTATTTGCCACACATTATAAAACTGGCGAGATTATACCAATGGAACTCATTGAAAAAATTAAAACCTCAGCAACATTCCATGAGGGTATGCAAACTTTACGTCAATTAAGTTTTGGCATGCTTGATATGGCATGGCACGCAAACGAATTACCAGAGACGATAACTTCTGTAAAAGACTTTGAGACTAAAGCATTTGCTGGGACAAACCTTTATCCTGAAGTGAAAGAAAATTGTATGAGTACAGCTTTTGCCCATATCTTTCAAGGTGGTTACTCCTCTGGTTATTACAGTTACAAATGGGCAGAAGTGCTCAGTGCGGATGCCTTTTCCAAATTTAAAGAAGATGGCATTTTCAATCGGCAGGCGGGTGAACGGTTTTTGACCACTGTTTTAGAGCAAGGCGGCGCGCGGGATGCTTTAGAGTTGTTCGTCGACTTTCGCGGACGCGCGCCAACTGTTACAGCGCTGCTTCAACAGGAAGGTATTCTCTGATGAGCCGACGTTTTATTGCGGGTGCTCGATGCCAGGGCTGTGCATCTGAAGATACCTTATATTTTGATTCAAACAGCACGAGTGATGTTGTGATGTGCGTCGACTGTGGTTTCACTGAGGCACGACCCGTAACCGTGGCAGTGGCGACGTCCTCCGAGGCGGTTGAAATCGTGCCGCTAAAGTTCCCAATGACTTGAGGGTAGGCATTCTCACAGCTATACTTGCGGCCGCGGGATTTCGATGACGCTCAATTGGAATGAGCGACTTGCGAGTTAGGCGCTGAGCGGGGGGCTTAAGCCCCGAGTAATTGAGCCCGATAAGCTGCATCAATAACCCGAGCAGACATAAGCCGATTGATGCAATTCGGTCGTAAAACATTGATAATTCGGCAGTCATTCGCCAAAGAGCCGTCCTCTTTCGAGAAGAGAGTCGGTTCAAAGAAGAGACCCTGCAATCAAAGGCAGGGGTAATAATTGAAAAGCGTGGTTGCGGAGCAGCCTCGAAGATCACAAAACGTTTAATCGTCAATTAGGTTGGAGTTGCGAGACATGGCAAGAAAAGAAAGCAAAGTAGGAGAGGGTCAGCGATTGAAAACCTCTCTTCAATGGTTGATCGCACTGGCTGCCTTGGGCTCAAGTTGGCAGGCCCTAGCGGATTGGTCTGCTTTGAATATGACCAAAGGGGTAACGGCAATCTCGCGCGAGGTCTACGATCTGCACATGCTCATTTTTACCATTTGTGTGGTGATTGGTGTTCTCGTTTTTGGGGTCATGATTTGGTCGATGCTGGTGCATCGAAAGTCGCTAGGGCATGAGCCGGCTACGTTTTCGCACAGCACTAAATTAGAATATGCCTGGACGATCATTCCAATTTTCATCCTGATTGGGATGGCGGTTCCTGCAACCAGCACATTGCGTGACATGTACGACGCCTCTGGCGCTGAAATTGATATTGAAGTTCGAGGTTATCAATGGAAGTGGCAATACACCTACTTAAACGATGATCCAACCCAAGAGGTTAAATTCATCAGCAGCCTACTCACGCCGCCTGATGAGTATTACAACCGCTCACCAAAGCGGGAGCACTACTTGTCCGATGTTGATAATCCGTTGGTTATTCCGATTAATAAGCGGGTCCGGTTTTTGATTACCTCGAATGACGTGATTCACTCCTGGTGGGTGCCTGACTTCGCGGTGAAGAAGGATGCGATACCAGGATTTGTTCACGAAGCGTGGGCGGTTGTAGAAGAGCCCGGTATTTACCGCGGTAAATGCACGGAGCTGTGTGGCAAAGATCATGGTTTTATGCCGATTGTGGTCAAAGCGGTCGAGCAAGCCGAGTATGAAAGCTGGCTTGCGATGAAGCAGCAAGAAGCGCTGCAAGTTTATGAGACGGTTGGAAAGACTTGGACCATGGCAGAATTGATGGAAACTGGCGAGCAAGTTTACGCACAGGCCTGCCAGTCCTGTCATCAGGCTAATGGTCAAGGGATTCCGCCAGCGTTTCCGTCATTGGTTGGTCAGGGTCTGGCGATCGGACCGATCGATGCGCATATCGATATCGTTGTAAACGGTAAAGCAGGATCCGCGATGCAAGCCTTTGCTGCGCAATTAAATCCGGCTGAGATCGCAGCGGTTGTAACCTATGAAAGAAATGCTTGGGGTAATGATGTGGGCGATCTAGTGCAGCCCAGAGCCGTTAATGCACTGATTAGTAGCGAAGAATAGGAGAAAGGGATGAGCGCAGTTATTGAAAATCATCACGACGATCATCATCACGGCCCCGACAAGGGACTGATGCGTTGGGTTTTAACGACCAACCACAAAGATATAGGCACCCTTTACCTCTGGTTTAGCTTTGCCATGTTTTTAACGGGCGGTTGTATGGCATTGGTGATCCGTGCCGAACTGTTCCAACCCGGCTTGCAGTTGGTTGTGCCAGAGTTTTTTAATCAAATGACGACCATGCACGGTCTGATTATGGTGTTTGGCGCGGTTATGCCAGCGTTTGTCGGTCTCGCGAATTGGTTGGTGCCGATGATGATTGGCGCGCCGGATATGGCGTTACCAAGAATGAATAATTACAGCTTTTGGATCTTGCCATTTGCCTTCAGCATGTTGTTAAGCACCCTGTTTATGGAAGGCGGGGCGCCGAATTTTGGTTGGACGTTTTATGCGCCCTTGTCGACAGAATATGCGCCACCCAGCGTGACCTTTTTCATTTTTGCAGTGCACTTAATGGGTATTTCTTCGATCATGGGTTCAATCAATGTCGTGGTCACGATTTTGAACCTGCGTGCGCCGGGTATGCGTTTGATGGATATGCCTTTATTTGTCTGGACATGGCTCATTACCGCTTATCTTTTGATTGCAGTGATGCCGGTTCTGGCGGGCGTGGTGACCATGATGCTCATGGATATCCACTTCGGCACGGCCTTTTTTAGTGCGGGCGGTGGCGGTGATCCCGTTTTGTTCCAGCACGTCTTTTGGTTTTTTGGTCATCCTGAAGTCTATATTATGATTCTGCCAGCGTTCGGTATTGTCTCAGCGATTATTCCGACCTTTGCACGTAAGAAGTTGTTTGGTTATGACTCAATGGTGTATGCAACGGCGTCGATTGCGTTTTTGTCGTTCATTGTATGGGCTCACCACATGTTTACGGTTGGGATGCCGATTGCAGGCGAACTGTACTTTATGTACGCGACGATGTTGATCGCGGTGCCGACCGGTGTGAAAGTGTTCAATTGGGCGGCGACCATGTGGCAGGGTTCGATGACGTTTGAAACGCCCATGTTGTTTGCGGTTGCCTTTGTGATTTTGTTCACCATTGGTGGACTGTCTGGATTGATGCTGTCGATTGTGCCAGCAGACTTCCAGTACCACGATACCTACTTCGTGGTTGCACATTTCCATTATGTTTTAGTGCCAGGCTCGATCTTTAGCATTATGGCGGCCGCCTATTACTGGCTGCCGAAGTGGACCGGCAACATGTATGACGAAACCCTCGGTAAGACTCATTTTTGGTTGTCTTTTGTTGGGGTGAATGTCACGTTCTTCCCACAGCATTTCATCGGGCTAGCCGGTATGCCGCGGCGCTACCCAGATTACGCGCTGCAATTTGCAGATTGGAATATGGTCTCCAGCGTCGGCGCGTTTATCTTCGGGTTTAGTCAGCTGCTATTTTTGTTCATCGTAATCAAATGCATCATGGGCGGTAAAAAAGCAACCGATGAAGTTTGGGAAGGTGCCGAGGGGCTTGAGTGGACTATTGCGTCTCCTGCGCCTTACCATACCTTTTCAACGCCGCCTGAATTGCCTGAACGTTCAATGGCATAACTGAGTTATCACGGATGGCAACGCCCAATCAGAAGGTGCAGACTCGAACCACGCTAAAGTGTATTGGCGTGGTTTTGGGTATGTTCGTGTTTGGCTTTGCGTTGGTGCCCTTGTATGACATTTATTGTCAGGTGACGGGTGCCAATGGCAAGACTGCCAGTGCTTATGTCGTCCCCGAAGACGGCATCGCAGTGGATCCTGATCGTTGGGTAACGGTGCAGTTTTTAACCAATAACAATGCCAGTATGCCTTGGTCGTTTAGGCCTGAGGTTCGGAGCATGAAAGTGCGGCCTGGCGAGATGAACCAAACCACCTTCTATGCGAGCAATCCCGCCGGCTACACGATGACCGCCCAAGCAATTCCAAGTGTTGCGCCGTTTCACGCCGCGGAATACATGCATAAAACCGAGTGTTTTTGTTTTGAACAGCAGGTCCTAGCAACCGGTGAAGCCATTGATATGCCGCTTCGGTTTATCATTGACCCTTACCTGCCAGAGTCTGTACAGACGCTCACCTTGTCGTATACGTTGTTTGATATTACGGATATGACAGCATCAGCTGCTGCTGAATAATCAGTGATTTAATGGAGAATCCAGATGTCCTCTGACTCAACTTATGAAAGCTATTATGTGCCCCACAACAGTCCCCTTCCGATCTTTGCATCCTTAGGGCTGTTCCTGACGGTTTACGGGGGCGGCAGTCTGTTGAATGAGATCCAGTCTGGATCGGGCGGTAATTTCGGTACGACCGTGTTTGCGATGGGCGGCCTGATTATGGCGGTCACGTTGTTTTTCTGGTTCTCTAAAGTGATCGAAGAAAACAACGCTAAAATGTACAGCCAGCAAATGAATAAGTCTTTCGTTTGGGGAATGAGCTGGTTCATCTTCTCTGAAGTCATGTTCTTTGCCGCGTTCTTTGGCGCCCTGTTTTACGTTCGATTCTGGGTTGTTGATTGGATCGGTGAAACCGACGATGTTGTGGGCGGGCGGGGCCCCAGTAGCATGATATGGCCAGACTATGTGCCGGAGTGGCCGCTTTTGAACAACCCTAACCCTGAGCAGTTTCCTGCTCCAGCGGGCGTGATTGGTGCCTGGGGATTACCACTGATTAATACTTTGCTACTCGTTGCATCAAGCTTCACGGTCACGCTGGCACACCACGCGATTAACAATGGCGAGCGGAAGAAGATTGTTGGTTGGTTAATGGTGACCATTGCGTTGGGTTTGGCTTTCTTAGTCTGTCAAGGCGTCGAATATTACGAAGCCTACGCCCATTACGGGTTGACCTTAAGTTCGGGGATTTTTGGATCAACTTTCTTTATGTTAACCGGCTTTCACGGCGCCCACGTTACAATTGGCACGATCATGCTGATTGTTATGTTGGGTCGGGCGATGAAGGGTCATTTCACCAAGACGGATTGTTTCGGCTTTGAAGCAGCGGCTTGGTACTGGCACTTTGTAGACGTGGTTTGGTTGTTATTGTTTATTCTGGTCTACATACTCGGCACCTAATGCGAGGGGTAGATCGACGTTAAGGCGCTGATAGACTCAGGGCCTTGCAAGAACGTTCGAGCAGTGAGCGCCACTATGACAAGGCGGGATGCCAGGGGGCGGATATCCCTAACTGTCCGGTGATGAGCCCGTAAACGACGACAACCAATAACAGCGCCGCAAGCGACACGCGAATGGTTAAGAATTTAGCCGTTCGGCTGACCTTTTCTTCACCCATATCGTGCATCATTGCGTAGAAGGCGGTACCCAAAGCAATTATATTCGCGATCAGTAATAGTACGACGAGTGTTTTAAGCAGCATCTTGTAGCCCCTGGTCAATATGGTGATACGTCTCTCTGACGAAAGAGGTCGACTTGATGGCGATTAGAGCACAAATTAATCTTCGGCTCCTGATGTTTACGGTGGTTTTCACGGCTTTGTTTATCACGCTGGGCTTCTGGCAGTTGGAGCGGGCGGTAGAAAAAACCGTGCAAATCGCGCAGCACGCCCGCCTTTTAAATCTGCCCGCCGAAAAACTCGAGGGGGTACCAGGCGATGAACGGTTGGATGGGCGCCTAGTTCAGCTGGTGGGTGAAATTGAACGCAATCAGGTCTTTTTGTTAGACAATGTGGTGGTTGACGGCCGCGTTGGCTTCGAGGTTGTGCATCCGATGCAGCTTGATCAAGGTGGCACGGTGTTGATTAATCGGGGTTTTGTTGCGGCCGGGGCATCGCGCGCCGTGTTGCCGATCGTGCCTGCGTTGGGAAACCGAGACACAGCCTCGGGCCGTATCTACCGCTCTGATTGGATGAACAGTGATCAAGCACTTGCCTATGATGGTTGGCCGCGAATCGTCCCCACCCAGGACCCTGGAGTCTTATCGGACTTGCTTGCGCGCCAATTGTTGCCCTTTGTCGTGCGCTTGGAGGCGTCGGATCCAAATGGTTTGCCTAGAAATTGGGTAACATCGGTAATGTTGCCTGAAAAGCATCAGGGTTACGCGGTGCAGTGGTTTGCCATGGCGATGGTCTTGGTTTGCATGTTTTTATATTTTACGTTCGGTCGTCAAACACAAGGAGCGCCGTCATGACAGATAAGGACCTTACACAAAGTCGCCGGAAGCTCCTGCTCGTTGCAGCCACGGCTTTCGTTCCGATGATGATTGCCTATGGATTGTTTTTTTTCGCGCCAGACATGATTCCCAAAACGACCACAAATCGCGGCGAGCTGGTTCAACCGAGCATTGATGTTTCTGACCGCTTGGCCACGGAAGGGCGTTGGCAGCTACTGATGCCAATGACTGAGCCGTGTTTGAAAGGCTGTGCCGAAATCCTGCAAAGCGTTTTACATCAGACCCGTCAAATCAATATCGCCCTAGGTAAGAACGCTGACCGTCTTGGCCGCGGACTGGTTCGCGCAACCCCGTTCGCGCCGGAGGATGGTGAGGCGATGATGGCCGATTATCCAAATTTGAAATTAATTGTAGATGCTGCCCTGCTCACTGAGCTCACGGCCGTGTCTTCGTTGGGTCAGGAGCCAGCCGGTTATCACGTCTTCTTGATTGACCCGATGGGGCAACTCATTTTGGCCTATCCTGCCGCGAAAGTAGATAAGCCATTACTGCTTGATTTAAAGCACTTAATGAAAGTTTCGAATATAGGCTAAGGGCGTCTTGTCAATGAATTCAGAGACCGCATCCGTTACAATCCCAAAATCCAAACGTTTGAAACCCAGAATATGAGCGATGTTCTTCAAGCCAAGGCCCTCTCTGGATGGCGCGACTACTACGAGATGTGCAAGCCACGCGTCGTGTTGTTAATGCTGTTGTGCACCTTGGTGGGCATGTTCTTAGCCACCAATGAGTCGGTCCCTTTTGATCTGATCGTTTACTGCTTGGTGGGGGTTGCGTTGGTCGCAGGCTCGGCGGCCGCGTTAAACCATCTTGTGGATGCATCGGTTGATCAAAAGATGGCGCGAACCGAGCAGCGGCCTGTGGCGCAAGGTCGGGTTTCGATGGCCCAGGGACTTGTGTTTGTTGCGGTGACCGGAGGGCTTGGACTCGTCATCTTGGCATTCTGGGTCAACCCGTTGACGGCAGCGCTGAACTTCTTAGCCTGGCTAGGGTATGGCGTGATTTATACGCTGTATTTGAAGCGGGCAACGTCTCAAAATATCGTGATCGGCGGCTTGTTTGGTGCGGCGCCGCCGCTCTTTGGTTGGACCGCAGTCACCAATAGTGTTGACGGCGGCGGCTTGCTTTTGGTCTTGATCATCTTTGCCTGGACGCCGCCGCATTTTTGGGCGTTGGCGATAGACCGTTTAAGCGACTACGAAAAGGTTGATATCCCGATGTTGCCGATTACCCACGGCGTTGCGTATACCAAACTGCACATCTTGCTTTACACGATCATTTTGCTGGTCGTGTCCGTTCTGCCCTTTGTCATTGGCATGAGCAACCTTTTGTACTTGGCGTCAGCCCTGGCGCTTGGAGCTGGGTTTTTGTATTGGGCATTGGTCATGATGTTTGATCGCAATCCGAATGCGCCGATGGAGACGTTTAAGTATTCAATCGTATACCTTGCGGTACTATTTTCTGCCTTGTTGTTGGACCACTATTTAATGCCGACGTCGTATGTATAGCGATACTCAAAAAACGGGAATCCGGAAAACCCTTGGGATTCTGCTCGGGATCATTATGGTGATGTTGAGCCTGATCTTCCTAAACTATGTCACGCGAGACGTTGCCTTGAGCGCAGAGCAGGCGGCAAAGTTAGGCTACATTCGATTTGAACAGCCTCGTAATATAACGGTACCGCGTCTTGTCACGGAACAAGATGAGCAGATTTTGCCGACGCATTTCCAGGGCCAATGGGACTTGCTCTACTTTGGTTTTACAGCTTGCCCAGATATTTGCCCAACGACGCTTGCGGTGTTGAATCAAGCCCTGAGCACCGTTGATAAACCGCCTCGCGTGCATTTGGTGAGTGTTGATCCAGAGCAAGACACACCGGCGCAGCTCGCCCGATATCTTGCGGGGTTCAATCCCGCTTTTCTAGGCGTGACTGGCTCGCACGATCAGATCACCCAATTAGCAACCCAGTTGAATGTCGCCTTTGGCAAAGTGCCAGGCCCTGAGCTTGGTTCTTACACGGTTGACCATACGGGTTCGATTGTTGTGTTAGATAAGACCGGGCGTTATGCCGGGTTTATCAAAGCGCCCCATCAACCTGGACAGTTGCAACAAATCATAGCGGGCCTGTAGCAAACGACACCGCTTGTTGTAAGACTTTAAGGCGTGTCAATTGCTCATAGGGGTCTTTTCGAAATTGCCCGCCCGCCCCCGTCCCAAAACGGGTTAGCGAGAATCGGGCCGCTGCGATTTGCCGAATCTCGTTGAGCGCGCGTTGTTCCTCAGGCTCTAGCGGGCGTTGGGCATGATAGCCCTCGAGCATTGCTGTTGCGTGCGCCGGCATGGCTTGGAACTGCTGATCCATACACCAATCGTTGAGCGCAATTGCAAGATCCATAAGCCAAAGATCCTGCCCGATGTGGAAAAAATCTAAGACCCCCACCAATGCGTTATCTTTAAACAAGA
>ENA-ORDA01003338-ORDA01003338.1-marine-metagenome-genome-assembly--contig:-NODE-3338-length-11238-cov-2.608906_pt1 | contig 11238 bp, 10 predicted proteins | sample MGYA00237778_ERZ508506 | MGnify/ENA primary metagenome ERZ508506 (study PRJEB26177, sample SAMN06267891) | marine metagenome | isolation source: Monterey Bay, California, USA | place: Pacific...
GACAGAACCCGGCTTATAGGCCATCTGTTCCTATTTTATTTATCTGTTAATGCTAAACATCGCACGCGTTATGCTTGGCGAGCATAATGCCTTAATCATGCCATTTTCTGCTCATAGAATCGTATCATAGAAACACGACCTTTAATCATTCAACAGAAAAACGATTTCAGGTATCTCTGATTGTCGGCAGGGCCGTCTCCCTTCCAGACCGTTCCCCTCAAAAACGAAAAACGGCCTTGCTGACAAAACAGCCGCTGGCATAAGAGCGGCCGAAACATCACCACCTATTAGCCCCCACCAAAGCCTTCATTCGACAAAATGACATACCCTCTTCCCGCCATACATCTATCAACAATGCCAGTCGGACCAAACTTTGCCATGGTGCGCGAATAATCTACTGCATCAGAGCCAGAAGCGCCTGCAATCGCGCCGCCGTAAATGGCGCCTGTAGTTGCTGTACGCCCCGTATGATAATCATTATTAGCGCCAATAGCATGACCAATGAGCGCGCCAGCTAATATGCCAACAATTACTTGTTCAGTTGCCTGCATTTGCTCTTTTTTACGCTGAGCCTCGTAAGTTGCTTGTATCTTCACTCCTAATTCACGGCACTCATAAAGGTCCAACAGATAGGTCGCATTATCATATCCCTGCCCCTTGACATCAATGACAGGAGCATAGGAGGCAATTTCTATCCGTTGAGATTCAACCGTTTGACAGCCTGACAGAAGCATAATGCTGAGCAGAACATATTCTTTCTTCATACCAAAATCTCCTAATCTGAATGATAAAAAGAGATTTTAGAGGCGTTAACCTTTATCCAAAAGAATTTAGAACGCATTTTAGGCGGTCAAAATATGCTCTCGAATAGCCATAACGTCAGCTAGTGACCCCCGAATCGAAAATTAATCATAAAATTGAATAGCTTAAACATCGTTGCTAAAGCAATTTGTCATAAACAGTTGAAATTACGTCTTTTTTCCATGCTTTACCATGTAAAACCATTGACGACCATAAAATCCCATGATATCCCATAAGAACCCAAATGAAGGGAAATTTATCTTCTGATCCGCCAAATGGCTGGCTATGAAGAGAAAATTATTAAGTCTTTCAGAGGGGTAGAGCGTACGAACAAAACGGGATATGGCACGTGGATCTATTTCTATCCACATTTGAAAACAGGATTGACACGAAAGGTCGGCTTTCTGTGCCGGCGTCCTATCGTGCCGTACTTGAGAGAAGCCGAAGCCCGCTTTATCTTTACAAGTCTCTGACGCTTCCCTGTCTTGAGGGGTGTGGTCCTGAGCGTATTACCCAGATTGTTAATGCGATTGAAGAGCTAGATAGCCTATCTGAAGAAGCAGAAATCCTACAAACCATGCTTTCCAGCGCGCAGGAAATGCGCCTTGATAGCGAAGGGCGGATGATGTTGCCAGCTGAGTTTGTTGCTTATGCTGAGCTTGATGGTCAGGCGTTATTCTCTGGTATCGGGCGGTCTTTTCAAGTCTGGCAGCCAACAGCTTTCCGGAGTCGTGAGACAGATAGCCGTGCCCGCGCAAAGCGTGATGGTGTGCCATCTCTTCGGCTTCGCCCGCGCAGCACATCTACTGAGGGAGCTGGGTAATGTCAGACACCAGCTTGCACATCCCTGTCATGCTGGACGAGGTTATCTGCGCACTTGCCCCTGCTGACACAGGTCTTTTTATTGACGCCACATTCGGAAATGGCGGTTATAGCCGCGCCATTCTCTCTTCTGCTTCCTGTTCTGTTGCTGCAATTGACCGCGACCCGGATGCTATTCTGCGGGGGCAAGAGCTGAGTGATGCCGCGCATGGCAGGCTTTCTCTATTTGAGGGTCCCTTCTCGCAGATGGCAGAGATGATGGAAAATACCCCTTTTGCCAAAGTAGATGGCATTGTCTTTGACTTAGGTGTTTGTTCAACCCAGCTTGATCAGCCAGAGCGTGGTTTTTCATTCCGTCAGGATGGCCCGCTTGATATGCGGATGTCGAAGGACGGTACCGATGCTGCGCATATTGTTAATCATTTTGGCGAAGCCGACATTGCCAATATCCTCTGGCGGTATGGCGAGGAGCGTGCTTCACGTCGCATTGCACGCGCTATTGTGCAGGCCCGCCTTAACGCCCCTATTGAGCGCACGGCCCAGCTTACCAATATTATCCATTCTGTGATGCCGCGCCCAAAGCCTGGTCAGGCTGATAGTGCAACCCGCTCATTCCAAGCGCTCCGTATCTATGTAAATGCCGAGCTCGAAGAAATTGAAGCAGCGCTTATAGCAGCAGAAAAATTACTCAAGCCGGGCGGCATCCTTGCTGTTGTCAGCTTTCATTCGCTGGAAGACCGGATTGTAAAACTGTTTCTAGCAGACCGGAGCGGCGCCAAGGCGCGCCCCTCACGTCACCTGCCTGATGTTGGTAATGAAGCGCCGCCAACCTTCACCCTTACGCCGCGCAAACCCATTCCGCCAACTGACGCAGAAATCAGCATTAACCCAAGGTCCCGTTCAGCTAAATTACGCGTAGCCCAGCGCACCAATGCGCCAGCACTATTGCAGGAGGTTGCCTGATGCGAATTGTCATCCTTGCATGCGTAGCCCTTGGCTTGTGTGGTAGCGGTCTCTACATGGTGAAACGTTCAGTTGATGCGCGTTACAAAGAACTCAAACAGCTTGAATACACTATTACCACTGCTGAAGACAGAGCCGCTATTCTGGCAGCAGAATGGGCCTATCTTAGCCGCCCTGACCGGATTATCTCGCTATCCTCTTCTTTGCTTTCGATGCGGCCTATTGAGCCTGATCGCATTCTGCCGCTAGACGCTATTCCATTGCGTAGGCCAGCGCCCGCACGCCCCCAGACTGAAGGGGACAGCAATGACTAATTGGAAGACAAGGCTGTTACGCTCAATCTGGCCAGACCGCCCCTTACCGTCCCGCACGCGTATTATTGCCCAGAACCGGCTGGTGCTTGCCGGCATTGTTGCGGGTCTGTGCTTTGTGGGTATTAGCGCTAAGGCTGTCCATCTTGCGACCAACCTCGATAATAAAAATAGCGTTAGAGGCAACTACAAACAGGTTCAGCAACGCGGCCCCATCCTAGATCGCCGTGGAAGATTGATGGCGCAGACAGTGCCGATTATGGTTCTGCATGCAGACCCTAAAAAGGTCATGGACCAGCATGAAGTAGCGGAAAAACTTGCGCCGCTCTTAGGTAAAAAGTCACAGCAGGATATCCTGAACGCCTTATCGCGCAAAGGCCGCTATATTGAGCTTGCCCGGAAAATCACTCCGCAACGTCATGCTGACATTCTGGCACTTGGCCTGCCGGGTATTTATATCAGTCCATCTGAGACACGGCTCTACCCCCAAGGCGCCGAAGCAGCCCATCTGCTCGGCACAATGGATATTGATGGCAAAGGCATTGCTGGTATTGAGAAGCAGTTTGATGAGAGATTACGTGCCGGCAATCCGGTTGCGCTGTCTATTGATTTGGGCGTTCAGGCTGTTGTGCGGCGCGAACTTCAGCATCAGATTGAGCAGTTTGACGCGCTTGGCGGCGCCGGCCTTGTGCTGGATGTTCGCACCGGCGAGATACTCAGCCTTACCTCATTGCCTGATTATAATGCCAACCAGTATAGTTCAGCCGATGCTGATGCCCAATTCAATCGCGCGACCAAAGGCGTCTTCGAAATGGGTAGTATTTTCAAGGTGTTGAACTCTGCTATTGCTCTTGAGACAGGTGTTGCATCGCTTGGCTCATCCTATGATGTAAGCAAGCCACTGCGCGTTGCACGGTTCCGCATTCGTGATTACCACCCTTATAATCGTCCGCTCAATTTATCTGAAATTCTTGTCTATTCATCCAATATCGGGTCAGCCCGTATTGCTGAAGATATTGGGGCAGCCGCCCAGAAAGCCTTTATGGATAGGCTTGGTCTTCTGAAGCGCCCGGCCCTTGAATTGCCAGAAATATCCAAGCCCCTTATCCCGCGTCAGTGGGAGCGGATAGCCTCTATGACAATCTCATACGGGCATGGTCTTTCTGTCTCGCCTGTTCAGGCCGCCGGCGCAATTGCCGCTGCCTCTGGTCATGGGTTTTACATTGAACCTACGCTGCTGCGCCGTGCGCCAACAGATACCTTTGAGAAATCGCGTATCTTCTCAGAGGATACCGTTCGCAAAGTGCGCTCCATGATGCGCCTTGCTGTGTCACATGAAGACGGCACAGTGAATTTTGCAAATGCACCCGGCTATATGGTTGGCGGCAAAACGGGAACTGCTGAGAAAGTGACCGATAAGGGCTATAACCGCAAAGCCAACCTTGTCTCGGTTGTTGCAAGTTTCCCTATTCATGATCCAGCCTATCTGATTTTCATCATGGTTGATGAGCCAAAGCCGCAAAAACATTCTTATGGCTATGCCACAGCGGGCTGGGTTGCTGCGCCTGCGATAGCGCGCATCGTTACTCAAATTGCACCAATGATGGGCATTCATCCTGTTGACAAGGATTCGCCAGAAATTCGCCAAAATCTGGAACCAAATATTGTAATTGGTACCGAAGGAGCGATACGTGCATCTTATTGATCTTATCTTACATGATAACAGCATCACCCTGACAGCGGGCTCAGACCAGACAGTCATCTCGGCCGTGCGTTGTGATAGCCGCACGGTTAACGCTGGCGCATTATTTGTGTGTATAGCAGGCATGACATCTGATGGTCATGATTTTATCGCAGATGCCTGTTCTGCTGGCGCCTCTGCCATTCTAACTGATGGCCGGCCCGTTAGCGTGCCGGACGGCGTTGCTGTTATCACAGCAGCCAATGTGGCGCATGCTTATGGCAGATTATGTTCAGGTTTCTGGCCGCGGCGCTCAGGCATGTTAGTTGGGGTAACAGGCACGAACGGCAAAACCTCGGTTTGTGAATATTTACGCCAGATCTGGCAGCGTGCAACATGGCCAGCAGCTGCAATGGGAACACTCGGCATCACCTGCCCCGCTGATAAGATTGCAGATACAGTTACCACATTAACAACCCCGCAAGCTGAAACATTATTTTCTAATCTGGACCTGCTGGCTGATGCTGGCATTAGCCACACAGCCTTTGAAGCGTCCAGTCATGGTCTTGCGCAAGGCCGCCTGTCCGGCCTTGGCGTTAATGTTGCTGTATTTACCAATTTAAGCCGCGACCATCTGGACTGGCATTCAGATATGGATGAATATTTTGATGCCAAAGCCCGTCTGTTTGATGAAAATCTGATGGATGGTGGCATTGCTGTGATTAATAATGATGATGCTTATGGAAAAGCGCTTATCAAACGTCTGGCTGGCCGGCACATTGTGCTCTGGACTGTTGGCATGTCAGCAGAGTCTGCTTTTTGTATTAAAGATATTACCCCGCAATCCTTTGGGCTTGATTTAAGCCTGAGCCATCAGGGGCAGGTCTTTCACTTCCCGATTGCCTTATCAGGACAGTTTCAGGCTGTGAATGCTGTCATGGCAGCTGTTGCTGCTTATGCTTCGGGGATGCCGCTACAGGATTCTTTTGGCGCATTACCGAGCCTACAGCCGGTGCGGGGGCGCATGCAACCTGTTCATGGTCATCCGTTAGGCGCCCGCATTATCATTGATTATGCCCATACTCCTGATGCGCTTGCTGCAGCGCTTGATGCGCTAAGAGCAGAGACCAGCGGTAACTTATTTGTTGTCTTTGGCTGTGGCGGTGACCGCGATAAAGGCAAACGGGCACAAATGGGTCAGGTTGCCACTGAAAAAGCAGATCATGTTATTATCACAGACGATAATCCGCGCACAGAAGACCCTACCCTTATCCGAGATGAAATCCGCACTGGCTGCCCTGATAGCGTGGCTGTCTGGCCGCGCGATAATGCCATTCGTCAGGCAATCACTCAGATGTCAGCGCATGACAGCCTGCTTATTGCTGGCAAAGGCCATGAAACAGTGCAGATGATCGGCACTGAAACCCTGCCCTTTGATGATGCCGCTGTTGCACGAAACACGATAGCACGCCTTCAGGAGGATTCAGCATGCTGAGCCTTCTTTCTGCCCAAGAGCTTGCAGATATCTGCGGCGGGCTCTGGCATCCAGCCCCCCCAAGCGGCAATGCTCGCGGGATAAAGATTGATAGCCGGGCGCTTGATAAGGGCAATATCTTTGTGGCGCTGAAGGGCGCACGAAGTGATGGTCATGATTTTGTCAGCCAGCTAGATGCGACTGATATTTTTGCTGCTATCGTAGAACATGCCGTTGCCAATACTGAGGTAGCCCAACTTGTTGTGCCGGACGCTCTTATTGCGCTGCAGACGCTGGCGCAGAACTGTGCCCTGCGAACAACGGCAACAAAGTTAGCGATTACAGGCTCGGTTGGCAAAACAGGGACCAAGGAAATGCTGGCTCACCTGCTGGCGTCAGCAGGACAGACCCATGCAACCAGAGGAAATCTGAATAACCATATCGGGATGCCACTCACACTTGTTGGTACGCCGCAAGAGACTGATTATCTGGTCGTTGAAATGGGCATGAACCATGCTGGCGAGATAGCCGCTCTTACCGAGATGATGCTTCCTCATATTGCCGCTATCACTTGTATTTCAGATACGCATTCTGCGCATTTCTCAAACCTATCAGATATTGCCGAAGCGAAAACTGAAATCTTTAATGGCTTGTCAGGAGCAGCTGTTGCTATCCTGCCGCGCGATGATGCGTTTTATGGCCAACTTGCTGGCGCTGCCCGGCTTGCTGGTGCACGCAGCATTCTGACATTTGGGTATCATGAGGACAGTGATTTCAGGGTGGTCTCGTGCCATCCGACCTCTTCTGGCCTGTCTCTTGAGGTCGAAATTCCAGATGCCCGCGAAGGCCGCAAAATACTCTCTTTTGCCCTAGGGATGAATGCTGTGCATTGGGCTATCAGTGCTGCTTGTGTTCTGGCGATGGCATCAGCGGCCGGCGTTGATGTTGAAGCGAGCGCACCACACCTTACTTCGTTTCAGGATTTGCCGGGCAGAGGCTTATCTATAGGCCTAGATGTTGCCGGGCATCATTTTACCCTGATTGATGATAGTTATAATGCCAGCCCCTCTTCGATGACAGCCGCTATCACCCATCTTGCAACACAGAGCGGCGATATTAAATCTGCGATATTATCAGATATGCTCGAGCTGGGCGATGGCGGGCATGATGCCCATATCGCTCTGGTTACGCCTCTTATGCAGGCTGGCATTTCGCGGCTTATTACTGTTGGCGAGATGATGGCTGAGGTTGGCGAGCGCCTTGCCCCTCATATCGAGGTAAAATCCTTTCAGACAGCCGATGATGTGATCAGCCAAATCATTAGCGCGCCCGAACAAATTATTGGCAATAGCACTATTATGCTGGTGAAGGGCTCCCATGGCTCCGGGGCGCATCTTATTGCAACCCAGCTTATGGCCTTTGGTGCATTACCCTCCTCTAGCATATCCTCATCACACGAAGGGGTAACGCCAGATGCTGCCTGACCTTCTCCTCCCTCTTGCAGGTGAATATCAGATTTTCAATCTGTTCCGGTATATTACCTTCCGGTCGGGCGGCGCGATGCTAACATCGCTTATTCTGGCGTTGATGTTTGGCGATGCGTTTATCCGGTGGCTAAAATCACATCAGGCCGAAGGGCAGCCTATTCGCAGTGACGGTCCTGAATCACATATCCTGACCAAAGCAGGCACGCCCACAATGGGCGGTCTGCTTATTCTTGCCTGTTTTATTCTTTCAACATTATTATGGGTGCCACTCAAAAACCCGTATCTCTGGCCCGTGCTGCTGGTCGCGGCAAGCTATGGGGCAATCGGCGCAGTTGATGATTGGTTAAAGCTAAAAAAGCGGTCAAGCGACGGCATGAGCGGACGCCAGAAACTACTATTTCAGGTTGTAGCAGCCTTTCTTGCCAGCCTTATCTTGATCCAGCTATCGCCCGAGGCGCTTCGCTATGGGGTTGCTCTTCCGTTTGTTAAAGACACGCTTCTATATCTGGGAATTTTCTATGTTCCCTTTGCTATTCTTGTGATTGTTGGTGCATCGAACGCTGTCAATTTAACTGACGGGCTTGATGGGCTTGCGATTGTTCCCGTGATGATTGTTGCAACGTGTTTTGCGCTGATTGCTTATCTGAGCGGTAATATCAATTTCTCCAACTATTTGCAGATTCATTATGTGCCGGGCACGGGTGACCTTGCGACCTTATGTGGCGCGCTTATCGGCGCTGGCCTTGGTTTCTTATGGTTCAATGCACCGCCCGCAAAAGTCTTTATGGGCGATACAGGCTCGCTTGCCCTTGGCGGCGCACTGGGCGCTGTATCAGTTGCGACCCGCCATGAGCTGGTGCTTGCCATTGCCGGCGGCCTATTCGTTGTCGAAACAGTATCTGTCATTTTGCAGGTGGCGTCTTTCAAGTTAACAGGAAAACGTATTTTTCTGATGGCACCCTTGCATCATCATTTCGAAAAGAAAGGATGGGCAGAAAGTACCATCGTTATCCGGTTCTGGATTATCTCGGTCATTCTGGCCCTTATCAGCCTTTCAACATTGAAACTACGCTAAGGGGGGGATCGGATACTCACATGACATCATCTAGCCTGCGCATGATAGCTGTTCTTGGTCTTGGTCGTTCTGGCCGCGCTGTCTGTCTGCGCGCCGCACAGCAAGGCATCAGCTATGTTGCCTATGATGACAAGCTAGCTCAAAAAGTAGAATTGGACGTTCAGGGTATCTGCCTTACGCCGCCGGCAGACTGGGCTTGGGATAAGCTTGATGCGCTGGTGATTAGCCCCGGCATTCCCCATCATTATCCCGCCCCGCATCCGGTAGCAAAGCAAGCGCAGGATGCTGGCATTCCGGTTATCTCAGAAATCGAATTTGCTCTGCGCACAGGCCTTACAGGGCGGCTCGTAACAGTGACCGGCACGAATGGTAAATCAACCATTACAGCGCTTATTGGGCATATTCTAGCAGATGCCGGTTATGAGGTTGCTATTGGCGGTAATTTGGGCGAGCCGTTATGTGAGTTGCCGGCCCTGTCGCAGACAGGCATCTATGTTGCCGAGCTTTCCTCCTATCAGTTGGAGACGACACCGTCATTATCCTGCGACTGCACGATTATCTCGAATATCACGCCAGACCATCTTGACCGGCATGGCGGGTTTGATGGTTATGTAAAGGCCAAGAAAAACGCGCTTCTTTCTGTTAAGGCGGGCGGTCTTGCCTGCCTTGGTACAGGCCCTATTCTGGAAGAGTTTGCACAAGCGCTGGCACCTGATATTACCTGTTTGCGCCTCGATATATCACTACAGAATACGCTGGATAAAGCGGTGCTGGATAATATCCAAAACCCAGCACTAAATGGCCCACATAATGCAGAAAACTGTCTTGCTGCTATTTTCGTCTGCCGCTATTTTGGGCTGTCTGATGCGGTTATATATGATGCCATCACGCGCTTTAGCGGTTTGCCTCACAGAATGCAACCTGCCGGAACATCCGGCACGGTTTCTTTTATCAATGACAGTAAAGCTACTAATGCAGAGGCAACAGCGCGCGCCTTGCGGAGTTTTGAGTCTATCTGGTGGTGTGCAGGCGGCCTTGCCAAGGATGCCGGGCTTACCGCCTGCCTGCCGCATTTAGCTGCTGTGCGCGGCGCCTTTTTATATGGTGCCTCAGCAAACGACTTTGCCCGTCAGCTTGATGGGCTTGTGCCTGTTAGCCTGAACGAAACACTTGATGAGGCAGTCGGCGCTGCTGTTGCTAGTGCGCGCTCAGATGTGAGCAGTGATACTCACACAATTCTGCTGTCCCCTGCGGCAGCTTCATTTGATCAGTATGATAGTTTTGAAGCCCGCGGCGATGCCTTTTGCGCCCGTGCAAAGCAGCTCATCGCATCCGGCATATCAGAGCCAAGCGGAAAGGCGGTGCCGCATGCTTGATAGAACCGATAGATCGCTTATTGGCATCTGGTGGTGGACTGTTGATAGATGGCTGCTTGCCAGTGCCCTGTTGCTGATGGTGATTGGCCTGCTGCTGGTTATGGCAGCAAGTCCGCCTGTTGCTGCGCGTATTGGACTTCCTGAGCAGCATTTCGTCTGGCGGCAACTGATTTATCTGGTGCCTTCAGTTGGCATTATGCTTGGCATTTCTTTACTATCAGCGCGTACAATTCGGGTATTGGCGCTTGTTGGGCTTATCGGGATTATTGGATTAATGATAGCGACCCTTGCTATCGGGCCAGAAGTCAAAGGAGCGACGCGCTGGATATCGCTGGGGCCGTTGCGCCTGCAACCGTCTGAATTTGCAAAGCCCTTCTTTGCTGTCGTATGCGCTTGGCTTCTTGGTCTTTGGCGGGAGGGGGAGAATTTCCCCGGCTGGATGTGGGCCTCTGGGATTGCAGCTATTATTGTGACTATCCTTGTCCTGCAGCCTGATATTGGCATGACATCAGTTTTGGTTCTGACATGGGGCTTTCTGATGTTTCTGGCTGGTATGCCGCTTCTGCTTGTGCTGATGGCAACTGCCTTGGCGCCGCTGGCGTTAGTAACAGCTTATTTCCTCTTGCCGCATGTTCACAAACGGGTTGATAAATTTCTGGCTGGCGGCAACATGCAGACAGAACGGTCTATCCAGTCATTTATTGATGGCGGTCTATTTGGTGTTGGGCCAGGTGATGGAACTGTAAAACTGCACCTGCCTGATGCTCATGCCGATTTTATCTTTTCCGTAGCAGCCGAAGAATATGGATTGCTCGCCTGCCTCTTTCTTATCAGTGTTTATGGCTTTTTTGTGTTGCGTGGCTTTAGCCGGTCAGTGAGCGGAGAGGGTATGTTTAGCCTGCTGGCAGCATCGGGCCTTACAATGCAGTTTGGGGTTCAGGCGGCCATTCATATGGCGTCATCTGTTGACCTTATCCCAACCAAAGGAATGACCCTTCCTTTCATCAGCTATGGCGGCTCATCATTACTAGCAAGCGGCATTACTGTTGGCATTATTCTAGCGCTCACCCGAGCACAAAATACCTCTATCGTCTCATCGGATGTGCGTAGGTCAGGCCTTTCTGAGACGCGTTTATATCCCTCTCATAGCCGGGAGGTTTTATAATGGCTGCACGTCTATCAGCGCCAATCTTTCTAGCAGCAGGCGGCACAGGCGGTCATGTGTTTCCGGCCATCGCTGTTGCAGAT
>ENA-ORDA01003340-ORDA01003340.1-marine-metagenome-genome-assembly--contig:-NODE-3340-length-11234-cov-4.883481_pt1 | contig 11234 bp, 12 predicted proteins | sample MGYA00237778_ERZ508506 | MGnify/ENA primary metagenome ERZ508506 (study PRJEB26177, sample SAMN06267891) | marine metagenome | isolation source: Monterey Bay, California, USA | place: Pacific...
ATTCTTATTAACCAATGATTTTTATATAAAGAATACAAGTCATCAAGATTTTAAAAATGATATCTTATCTGTTAATTATTCACAAAAACAGCTTACACCAAGAGAAGTTTTATTAAAATCTAATCAATTGTTTTCAAAAAACAATCCATCCTCAGAAAAGAGATTAATTTTCATATCTGACTTTCAGACAAATGAAGCTTTTCCAAAAATTCCAAAGAACCTTATTATTGATGCAGTACAATTAAAACAAACTGAAACTTCAAATATAAGTATAGATACCGCATACATTTCAAAACAAGACATTTCTTCTATTGAGTTAACAGTAATTCTATCTGCCCAAGGAAATGTGGCTAAAACTGTTCCTATTTCACTTTATAATAAGAATAAATTAATTGCAAAAAAAGCGATTGAATTCAGTGATAAATCAGATGAGATACAAACAAAATCTATCGTTTTTGATTTAAAAAATAATGAAGAATTTGAAGGAAAAATAGAACTAAACGACCCAAACCTTTTATTTGACAACTCTATGTTTTTCAGTATAAACGTTACTAAAAAAATAAAAGTACTCTCCATAAGTAATCGGAACTTAAGTTTTTTAAATCGCATTTATAATACTGTTGAGTTTGATTTCATACAGCAAAATTCAAAAAACTTAAATTATAGTGCTTTTTCAAAACAAAATTTTATTATTCTAAATGAATTAGATAACATCCCAGAATCCTTAGCTATCGCTATAAAATCTTTTTCCGATAATGGAGGAACGGTATTAATTATTCCTTCTATTAATGGAAGCATTGATCAATACAATTCCTTACTATCAAAACTTCAATTAGGAACTTTTTCAAAATTATTTAATCAAGAGAAAAGAATTACACAAATTGTATTTGACCATCCATTGTTTAGAGATGTATTTGAAAAAAGAGTCCTTAATTTTCAATACCCAAAAGTTAATTCTTATTATGAAATTAGTACCAAGCAGCCAGCAGTTTTAAAATTTGAAGATGCCCAACCTTTTATTGTTCAAAATAAAAATAACGTAACATTTACTGCTGCCATTAATACTACGAACTCAAACTTTCAAAGTTCGCCATTAATAGTACCAACCCTTTATAACATAGCAAAACAAAGTTTAGCATTGCCAAAATTATATTATGAAATAGGAATACAAAATCAATATTCAATTCCTGTATCATTATCACAAGATGAAATATTAAAAATTACCGATAGTACTTATAGCTATATACCGTTACAACAAACAAAGGCCAATCAAGTAAATATTACTACTTTTGAGAGTCCGTCATATGCAGGTACGTTTAACATAGAGAAAGATGAAAAACCAATTGAAAAAGTAAGTTATAATTATAATAGAACCGAAAGTTTATTAAGATATTCCAATCCTAAAAATTGGAATAACACAAGGGTTCATGCTGGTATTGACGAATTATTTAGTTCGATAGCTAAAGATAATTCGATACAAAGCTATTGGAAAAGCTTTGCTATTTTCGCATTACTTTTTCTTGTTTTAGAAATGATTATTTTAAAATTTTACAAATGAATATTTTATTAAAAAAAACTACAATTGTTGATGATACAAGCATGCATCATCTTAAGAAAAGAGATGTTCTTATTGAAAATGGTGTTATTAAAAAAATAGCATCATCAATTGTAAACTCGGATAATGCAAAAGAAATAAAACTTCCAAACTTGCATATTTCACAAGGTTGGTTTGACAGCAGTGTATCATTTGGTGAACCGGGTTTTGAAGAAAGAGAAACTATTAAAAACGGTCTAAAAACTGCTGCGCTTAGTGGTTTCAGTCATGTAGCTGTTAATACAAATACAAATCCAGTAACCGATAATAAGTCAACGATAAAATATTTAAAATCTGAAGCGGCCAACCATGCTGTTTACCTTTACCCAATTGGTGCTTTAACTTTTGGTGCAAAGGGAGAACATCTTGCAGAACTATTCGATATGAAAAACGAAGGTGCTGTTTCTTTCTATGATTATAAATTACCCATTAAAAACCCCAACTTACTCAAAATAGCCTTACAGTATTCTCAAACTTTTGATGGACTGATACAATCCTTCCCTTTTGAAAAATCTATAGCACAAAAAGGAATGGTTAATGAGGAGTTAAATAGCACTAAATTGGGGCTTAAAGGAATACCAAATTTGGCCGAAGAATTACAAATAATTCGTGACTTATACATTTTAGAATATACTGGAGGAAAACTTCATATTCCTACCATATCAACTAAAAAATCGGTCAGTTTAATTAAAGAGGCAAAGAAAAAAGGATTAAATGTAACTTGTAGTGTTGCCATCACGAATCTTTTGCTAACTGATGATGTTCTAAGTTCTTTTGACACCAATTATAAATTACTCCCACCATTAAGAACAAGCATTGATGTAAAAGCATTATTAAAAGGAATTAAAGAAGGTGTCATTGATGCCATCACTAGTGATCATAATCCTATTGACATTGAACATAAGAAAATAGAGTTTGACCATGCTCTTTATGGAAGTGTTGGTCTTGAAAGTTGTTTTGGGGCAATAAATAGTCTTCTTTCAACGGTTATATCTATTAAAATGCTAACAGGCTTAAAGAAGGAGTTTTCAATAGAGACGATTAGTATAGAAGAAAATAACACTGCCAATATCACCTTATTTAATCCAAGTGGAGAATGGATTTTTAATGAAAAGCACATTCTTTCTTCTTCAAAAAATTCAGCATTAATAAAAAGGAAATTAAAAGGAAATGTTTATGGAATTTTCGCGAACAAAAAATTAGTTTTAAACAAATGAAAAGTACAGGAAATTTTAAAGCAATATTAGCTTATTTATCATTTATAGGTTTAATAATTGCCTATATCATGAATATAGAAGAAAAAGATAAATTTGTGACGTATCACATTAAAAATATGTTTGGTTTAGTAATTATTCTTTTTATTACAACTACCTTTTTTGAAGGAAATGAATTTCTTGAATTTATTGGCCAAATTGCTTGGGTAACTAGCTTTTTCCTTTGGGTTTATTCATTACTTATGGCTATAACTGGCAAACAAAAGGGAATACCAATTTTGACTGATTTATTTCAAAAATGGTTTAAATTTTTAGATCAATAAATGAAAAAACAAGAACTCTCTTTAGCGCATAATTATAGCGCCTCAGATCTCCCAACTACTGAAAAATCTCCCGTAATTATTATGCTTCACGGTTATGGAAGTGATGAAAATGATTTGTTTTCATTTGCTTCAGAGCTGCCCTCAAAGTATACCATTATCTCATTAAAAGCTCCTTATCCAATACAACCTTATGGCAATGCTTGGTATGCTATTCATTTTGATAATGTAGATGGAAAATGGAGCGATGATGCTCAAGCGACAGCATCTAGAGAAAAAGTAATTATTTGTATTGATGAAATAGTTGAGAAATATCAAATTGATCCCAATAATATTACTTTATTAGGGTTTAGTCAAGGAACCATTTTGAGTTTTTCAATTGCTTTAAGTTATCCTGGAAAAATAAAAAATGTCATAGGCTTAAGTGGTTATATCAATGCGGCTATAATTAAGAAAAATTATCAATATAATGATTTTAAAAACCTCTCAATATATTCATCTCACGGAAATTTAGATCAAGTAATTCCGGTTGATTGGGCCCGAAAAACAGAACCATTTTTAAAAGAAATTGGTATTAAATGTGACTATTCTGAATTCTCTGTTGGACACGGAGTATCCCCCCAAAATTTTTATGATTTAAAAACTTGGTTAAAAAAACATTAATACATTATACATTTTATTGGATAGGATACATTAAAGATGAAATTTGTTTTAATTCAATTTCACGATCCTTTTTAACATAATATTCCAATACCATTTCTCCCCAATAGCGACCATCTGTATAATCTGCAAGAATCCATTTGTGATTTAAAAATTTCAACTTATTAATTTTCATATCCCCATTAATTCCTTCATAAGGCACTAATCGATTGTTTCCTTTTTTCAAATTTAAATCATAGATATAATCAGATACAAAAGTTTCTATCTCTAACGCTTCAAAACCCAAACTTTCTATATATGAAATTGCATTTTCATTACCCTGAAGACTAAAATAGTCGGCATTGGAGGAACTTTCTAAAGAATCGGTAATTACCTTTATTTGATCTTTAAGCTTATTAATTTTATTTCTCTGAGATTCTATTTTATTTTCTTGTTTTCCAAAAATCTTTTTCTCATTCATATACTGAAATATTACAAACAGCATAGCAAAGAAGAATAAATACATAAATATCGCTCGTTTCATAATTATAAGTTGATTTTTAAAGTATCATAAGCCAGGAATACATTTTTTGGTAAAGTTTTTTCTACTTCTTCATGAAATCCAAGAACATGACTAATGTGAGTTAAATAAGTTTTTTTAGGTTTTATTTCTTCAATTAATTCCAGAGCTTCTGCTAAATTTAAATGAGAATGGTGTTTTTCATATCGCAATGCATTAATAACTAAAACCTCAATTTTTTTTAATTTTTCTATTTCACGCTTCTCAATTGTTTTTACATCTGTTAAATAAGCAAAATTATCAATTTTAAAGCCCAATACTGGTAAGACTCCATGAAACGCTTCAATTGGTATTATATTTTTATCACCTAATGGAAAAGTTGTGTTTTTATCAATTTCAATCTCATCGATAGTTGGAGCACCTGGATATTTATTTACAGTCTCAAATATATATGAAAATCGTTGCTTTAAATTTTCAAAAACTCTTTTGTGAGCAAAGAAAGATATCTTTCCTTGTTGAAAATAAAAAGGACGAATATCGTCTAAACCAGCAGTATGATCACTATGCTCGTGAGTTAACAATACTCCATCAATTTTAGTGCATTTTTCTCTCAATATTTGCTGCCTAAAATCAGGACCGCAATCAATTACAAAATTATATTCCTTCCAAGAAATTAAAATCGATACTCTTAACCTTTTATCTCTTGGATCATTACTTTTACAAACCGGATGATTACTAGCAATAACAGGGATTCCCTGAGATGTGCCAGTTCCTAAAAAAGTAATTGTTAAAGAAGATTTCATTTACACAAAAATAGCAGTATTTATTTTGTTTCACTAAGGTATTTATTAACTTTGTAAAAAGAAATATTATTCCTATGTCTATCACCATTAAAGGAGATAAAAGTTTTGAAAACATTCCTTCAATCAAGAGTAAATCGCTTCGAATTAACTTAAATGAAAATATTTACGGTTCATTCGCTGAAATAGGTGCAGGACAAGAAACCGTTAGAAATTTTTTTCAAGCTGGTGGTGCATCTGGTACAATTGCAAAGGCAATGTCTGCTTATGATAAAGATTTTAGTGATTCAATTTATGGAATTGAGAATGACGGTCGTTATGTTACAGAATCTCGACTAAAAAAGATGTTAACTCATGAAATTGGTTTAATTGAAGAACGAGTGCCAAGAGAAAAGAATCCAAGTCGATTATTTTTTGCCTATGCAAATACGGTAGCAACGATAGATTTTGCTAAAAAATTTAAAGGACATGGTTGGGTAGGTATTAAATATCAAATAGAACCAGAAGGGGCTTATAATGAAATCCTATTGCATATTCGATTTCATGAAAATGAAGCCACACTTCAACAAAATACCCTGGGAATACTAGGAGTAAATCTTATTTATGGAGCCTTCTATAAATTTAATGAACCTAAAAAATTACTGCGTTACCTCTACGATCATATTGATAAAGACAAAATAGAAATTGATACTATTAATTTTTCTGGTCCTCAATTTGAAAGCGTTGACAATAGATTAATGAGCCTACAATTGGTAAAAAACAGTATGACTGAAGCCGTTATGTTTGGGCCTGATGGAAATAATATTTTACCAGCTTCTATACTCTACAAAAAAAATATACTTGCTTTACGTGGAAGTTATAGACCTGTTACCAAGGTAAATATAGACATGTACGAAAAATCTTTAGATATCTTCAAACAAGAAAAACGCGTAGATGAAAACAATACGATTGTTATTTTTGAAATCACACTTTCTAATTTAAGAGCGGAAGGTGAAATTGATGAAGAAGATTTTATGTCTCGAGCTAGACTCTTATGTTCTTTAGGACATATTGTAATGATATCTAATTTTCAAGAGTATTATAAATTAGTTGAATATTTTTCTGCATATACTAAAAAACGAATGGGATTAGCACTAGGGGTTAATAATTTGATTGATATTTTTGATGAGAAATATTACCGTCATTTAAGTGGTGGAATTTTAGAAGCTTTTGGTAAATTATTTTTTAAAGATTTGAAGGTATATTTATATCCGATGCTAAATCCAAAAAATGGTGAATACACCAATAGTGAAAATTTAAAAGTTCATCCAAGAATGAAAGAGCTTTATAAATTCTTTAAACACAACGGAAAAGTCGTAGATATTGAAGATTTTGATAAAGGCAACTTAAACATTTTCTCGAGAAAGGTTTTAAAAATGCTTGAAAACAAAGAAAATGGTTGGGAAAAACTTTTACCTACAGGAGTTTCAGAAATTATCAAACAAAAAGAATTATTTGGATATAAAGAATCTTAAATTAATTATTATCTAGTATTTGAGAAGCATGTGACTTGGTTTTAACCTTATCAATTACCTGACTCACCATTCCCTTTTCATCAATAATAAATGTTTTACGGTGTATCCCATCATATTCACGGCCCATAAACTTTTTTGGACCCCATACTCCAAAAACATTAATAACATTTTTATCTTCATCTGCTAATAATGGGAATGGAAATCTATACTTATTTCTAAAATTAGCTTGTCTTTTTTGACTATCGGCACTCACTCCAATTAATTCAAACCCTTTTTTTTGAAGTAATTCATAATTATCTCTTAAATTACAAGCTTCCATAGTACAGCCGGGAGTACTTGCTTTAGGGTAAAAGAATACAATTAATTGTTTTCCTTGATAATCGGATAATGAAATTGAATTGCCATCTTGGTCCAATGCAGTAAAATTTGGGACCTTATCTCCTACTTTTAATGTTTTCATCTGTATATTTTTTTTTATTACTAATACTTATGCATTGCCTTATATCATTTTCTTTATTGAAAAAATTTTAGCAAGCTCATTTCAATTCTTTACTTTTACACAAAAGTACATAAAATGACTAAACAAGAAAAGGTTGCATTTGTAATAAATAAACTTGAAGAAAAATATCCAGAAACTCCTATTCCTTTAGACCATAAGGATCCTTATACTTTATTAATTGCAGTATTACTTTCAGCTCAAAGTACTGATAAAGGAGTAAATAAAGTGACACCCATTCTTTTTAATAGAGCTGATAACCCATACGATATGATAAAATTATCGGTTGAAGAAATTAGGGAAATCATAAAACCTGTTGGACTATCTCCTATGAAATCAAAAGGAATTTATGGCTTATCTCATATCATTATTGATCAACATAAAGGAAAAGTTCCTCAAACATTTGAAGAACTTGAAGCCTTACCTGCAGTTGGCCATAAAACAGCTGGTGTAGTGATGTCACAAGCATTTAATATCCCTGCTTTTCCTGTAGACACTCACATACACCGATTGATGTATCGTTGGGGATTAACTAGTGGAAAAAATGTAATTCAAACAGAAAAAGATTTAAAAAGAATATTTCCAGAAAAAACATGGAGTAAATTACATTTACAAATAATTTATTATGGAAGAGAGTTTTGTAAAGCTAGGGAGTGTTATGGTTTGACTTGTAAAATTTGTACGACTTGTTATCCTAATCGAAAAAATCCTGTAAAAATAAAAAAAGCTTAATATGAAAATAATAGGAATTGGTAATGCAATTGTTGATGTCATTTGTAAAGTGGATGATCAATACTTGATAAATAATCAATTAACAAAAAGCACAATGAAATTAGTTGATGAAAGTGAATTTAAAAAACTTTTATCTACTTTAAATATTGAAGAAACAGTTTCTGGTGGATCTGTTGCAAATTCTATTGTTGGACTGTCTCAATTGGGAAATGATGTTGGGTTTATAGGTAAAGTTAATGATGATGATTTAGGACAAAAATATGAAGAAGGCCTAACTAAAGAAAAAGTTCAATATTTTTATAATAAGAAACAAGAGACTTTACCAACTGGAACTTGTTTAATCTTAATCACACCTGATGCTGAAAGAACCATGGTCACATTTTTAGGAATTGCTGGAAAAATTAATGAACAAGATATTGATGAAAAAGCTGTACAAGAAAGTGAAATAATATTTTTGGAAGGATATTTATGGGATAAAGGAGAACCGAAGTCAGCTTTTGATAAAGCAATGTCCCTCTCTAATATTAAAGCCATGTCTTTGTCAGATCAGTTTTGTGTAGAAAGACATAAGAGTGATTTTTTAAATTTAGTGAAAAATAAACTTGATATCACTTTTGCTAATGAACAAGAAATCACATCGTTAATTGATGCTAAAAATTTTGAAGATGTCATTGAATTTGGAATACAATTAGGAAAAATTTTAATTATTACACGTGGTGAAAAAGGAAGCATCGCTATTAAAAATCAAGAAATTGTAGAATGTCAAAGTAAACCTAATTTAAAAATTATAGATTTAACAGGTGCTGGAGATCTCTTTGCAGCTGGTTTTCTTCATGGGTTTATTGGTAATAATTCAACAAAAGAATGTCTCGAAAAAGGAACTGAGATGTCTTCAAAAATAATACAAAAAGTTGGTGCCAGACTAGATTAATCTACTTTACTCAATGAAATAGCCACTTTTGTGGCTTAGTATAAAATTTTCATCCTTAAAGAGATCACTTATTTTTTTTCGTAATCTATAAATATGTGTTTCAACAGTATGTGTTTCCATGTTTGTTGAATATCCCCATATATTTTTTTGTAAATCTGCAACATCATGTTTAATTTTTGTATTATTTAGATACAAAATAATTTCAGTTTCTCTTTCAGTTAACTTTAAACTTAAGTTATCTTTAGAAAAAAGTTTAGAATTTAAATTTAATTCATAGCCCTTAATAATAATTTTAGACTGGTGGTTAAATTTTAATTTGATTAATTTAATGTTAATTAGTTCTAATAATTTTTTTAGAGATATAGGTAAATCATTAAAATTTAGAAGATTTTTATTGGTTATGTTATTATTTAGTAATAATTTATGATTACTTTTTGAAATTATTAAACTATTCATAAAATCTAAATCAGGATTTTTTTTAAAATTATCATCACTTTCAATTTTTATAATTTTGAAAGATAAATTTTCTTTAATCTCATCCAGAATTTCATATAGTGAACTAAGATTAATAATAAAAACATTTTGCATAATTATATTTAATATTATCTATGATAATTCATGTACCAAATAAAAACACTCTTATAATTGATGATTTTAAATTGAGATGTTGTGTTGGAAAAAAAGGCTTAAAATACATTAAAAAAGAGGGGGACAATTCAACACCTAAAGGTTTATTTTACCTAAAAAAATTATACTTTAGAAAAGATCGAGTTGGTATTCCAAAATCTAAAATCAAAAAAAAGATTATAACAAAAAATATGGCTTGGTGTGATGACTCTAATCATAAAAAATATAATGAAGAAATTAAAACACTTAATAAAAGTCTTAAAGAAAACCTATATAGAAAGGATCATAAGTACAATTATATAATTTCAATTAGTCATAATGAAAGAAAAATCCCAGGTAAAGGAAGTGCAGTATTTATTCATTTAACAGATAATTACAAACCAACTGCAGGATGTGTTGCTTTAAAAAAGAAAGATTTTGAAATATTATTAAAATTAATAGATAATAGAACTAAAATCAAAATTGGTTAAGTTCTGCTCCCAAATATTTTTGAACCCACTCTAACATATGTTGCATTATTTTTAATTGCATCTAAGTAATCCTCAGACATACCCATACTTAATTCTTTGAAATTTAACTCTTTGTTTATCATATTCATCTCCAAAAAATATTTTCCTGTATTTCCATCATTTGGAGGAATACACATTGTGCCAACAATATCTAAATCTAATTTTTTACTAAATTTATAAAAATCTACTAAGTTATCTTTATTTATTCCAGATTTTTGGTCTTCGTTACCAATGTTAACTTGAATAAATATCTTGGGTTTTTTTTCTTGTTTAAGCTGTTCTTCTGAAATTTTAATAGCTAGTTTTTCACTATCTAGGGAATGGATATAGTCAAATATTTTTAATGCAAATTTAACTTTATTAGTTTGAAGTCTACCAATCAAATGAAGCTTAATATTTCTTTTAAATTTGATATTACTCCATTTAACAATTGCTTCTTGAACTTTATTTTCTCCATAATGAAGATGTCCATGTTCTATTAATGGTAAAATATTTTCAATGGGAAAAGTTTTTGATACCGCTATAATTGTGGGTAATTTATCATGATTTGCTTTGGATTTGATAAGCTCTTCTATATAAATTAAATTTTTAACAGTGTTATGCATAATAAAATTTTAAACAAATATTACTTTATTAATAAATTTGACAAAAGTCACATAGATAAACAGGATAAAAAAACAGCTATAATTTTTAGAAATTATGATCAAAAATTAAATGAAAAACTAATTATAAAGATTAAAAATTATTGTAAAAAAAAAGGTAATAAATTTTTACTATCAAACAATATAAAAATAGCTTTAAAACTAAAATTAGATGGGGCTTATATTCCCTCGTTCAATAAAAATACAAAACACCTCTCATATTCTTTAACAAAGAAGTTTATTATTTTGGGTTCTGCCCATAATATCTATGAAATTAACACTAAAGAATTGCAAAATGTTAATGCTATTTTTTTATCTTCAATATTTAAAAAAAATAAAAATTATTTAGGAATTAATAAATTTAAATCTCTCTCTCTTTTAAGTAATAAACCTTTTGTAGCTCTTGGTGGAATTTCAAATAATAATTTAAGAAAATTAAATCTTACTTACTGTTTAGGTTTCGCTGGTATTTCTTTTTTTGAACAAAAAAAAGGCCCCTAAAAAAAGGGTCGAACTCTTAACCTTCTTGTTGGTAACAAGACACTCTACCATTGAACTATCTCTACTTATGTTGTGTAGATATTATAGTTAGCACGTCTAATAAGGTAAGCGATGAGTCTTAAAATTATTTAAAACTAGATCTTATAATTGAATTCATCTAACCATGAATCTAAAATATTTTTTAAACCTTTAAATT
>ENA-ORDA01003341-ORDA01003341.1-marine-metagenome-genome-assembly--contig:-NODE-3341-length-11233-cov-9.298853_pt1 | contig 11233 bp, 2 predicted proteins | sample MGYA00237778_ERZ508506 | MGnify/ENA primary metagenome ERZ508506 (study PRJEB26177, sample SAMN06267891) | marine metagenome | isolation source: Monterey Bay, California, USA | place: Pacific...
CTTCGCGTAAATCATATAATCATTTAGCACTACGAGGTGTTCAAGTAGATGACGATGAGTTCATCTCTGATTGGAACACTAATCCACTAACAAAGACAGTCCTAGATTTAGAGTTAGCGTATACAAAAGATCTCATGCCGCGTGTCATGGACATCGGTATTGCAGAAGACTTAGAGAATGGTATTATAGACACCAAGGCAGCAAGACAGCGTAAGCATGATCAGATGAAAGAGTACAGAGAACTTCTTGCAAAAAGAGGTATGCTTAAATAAAATTAAAAGCCCCCAGGAAAACCTTTATGGTTCTCTTGGGGGCTTTATTTTTTTTTAGTGTGCGTAGTATTGCAATGGAATACGTCTACCGCTTTCGGTTTTATAACCATTCCTAAGCAGATCTTTTCTAAGGTCTACCTTGTTGCTGTTAGTTCTTTTAATAACATCTGGCAACCTAGAATGTAGGTTTAACTCATTCCGAAGAAGACCCTTAAAGGTCTTGAGCTGATTGACAGTAGGTTCAGATGGTGGGTTGTATGGGTCATAACCTACCTTCTTCATCTCCGCAGCCATTACCCTAGACATTCTAATACTCTCTTCCCGCTGTTCCTCTTTTGTCCTGACCTTCCCAGCAGTACCTGCTAGTTTACTCATGCGTCCCCAGAGATTAGCCATGTACATATTACCACTGGCAGCAGGGGACACCTTAAGCATCCAATCCATATAGACCTTCTCATTATCTGTGAGCTTGTCATCAGGCTTCCTACCTTTCATTTTCTCTTCAAAACGTTTAGTAGCCTCAGTTAGGGAGTTACGTGCCTGTTCTAGGTAGCTCCAGTCAAGGGTTGCTTTCATCCAGTTGAGGTTAATCTCTTCTAGGAATACATCATAACCATTAGCGTCTACTTTAAAAGCGTCATAGATAGTTAAAAGGAATGGGTTCCCATTGGATGCCTTACCTGCCCTGTCCCAAGACTTACCAGAGGCAGTCATTGCTACAGTGGCAGCATCAACAGCTTGAATAGGGGCAACAACAGATCCACCATAAGCAAACTCACCAGGGGTGCCTTCAATGGTACCATCTGGGTTTGTCCTATTACGAGTAGCAGCAGCCGTAGTCTCAGTTTCATAGTGTGCAACAGTTGTCTTAACCATCTCACCAGTTTCAGGAGATCTACTCTTAAAGGTACTTTTAGATGCTGCATCATAACCTGTAGAGGATTCACCACCAATATGAATGTCCATACCTGTTGGACCCTTAATGATGAAAGGTTCATTCATAGCAGCGTGAAGTGCAGCAGCAGCCCTCATAATAGATCTCGATTCTATTGACTCAGCAGTCATTACACCTTCAAGAGATTCTTTGTATTTTTCTAAAAGAACCTTAGCTAAATCCCTACGTGACATGGTAGAGTCTACTATAGAAAGACTGGAGCCATAAGAACTTTCAGGATTTTGCATTAGTTTTTCATTTAAAACTTCCAACACTTCTTCAATGTCAGTTACAAAACTTTCTATCTCCTTACCATAACCATAGGTCATGATAGTCAACTTAGCTAACTCCCTGTCTCTAAATACAGCACGGGCAACATCATTCAGTTGTGGAAATAGATCCTCACTGATGTTCTTCCATCCACTTTCTATGCTCTGCTCAGCTAATCCCATAAGCTTATCGCGGATGTCACCATCATCTAAGAGTGTTGACCTGTTACCTCTTGCTCTGAGAACACCAGTTAAAAATGCTGTATCTTTCTCACCCATCTGCATACCCTGACTTGCAGGACCATTAGTCTTACCATCCATGTAAGCATTTACATAGCTAATAAACTGTTTATCTTTAGGGTAGTTTCTTTTAAAGTCAACATACTTAGAGAAGTCTATTAACGTATCCATTAGTAGTGGACCATCTTCCCCCTTGTCCTTAATCATTTTAATGATCATACTGTCGTAATCATTATTTGGATCAAGACTAAGTTGATTAAACTGTGGGAACTGTGGAGAGTCTAAGGGAACACTATTAGCGATAGCCTCAGACACAGCTTCATACTGTGCATCAGTCATCTCCAGTGCTTGTTCAAGCCGCTTACCATAACCATATAGCTCAGACTCCCTAGACTTGAGCATCACTTCCCTTTGGGTAGGTAAGAAGGTATCACCAGCATCTGTAATCGTATTACCTTGCGAGTCTTTAACTTTAGACAACAGGATCATAGCATACATCTGACGCAGGTTCTTCTCTTGCCTGTTCCCAGGTCTAATGATAGATGGGTTAGGTGATCTTGTAGCAAACCTAACAGCCTTAGATGTCACTGGGTTAAAGTAGGATTGCTGAGGTGTCAACCTTCCTTGGAAACCTTGAACATTATAGGTAAGGTAGTTAATACCCTTGCGCTCCTGTGCTAGTGACTGCACTTCCTGTGCTAGTTTATCAAACAAGTTGTTGATATTTTCACCTGGGCTATAAAGTTCTTCTCTAAGATTTGGATTATTTGCAAGCCTACGCTCCTGCATCTTAGCAGCCGCATTGAATTTATCCATCCTAGACTGACCAACATTGTTGATTTCAGCTTGCCAAGTCTCATAATTATTGGTTGCTAGTGTATCCAAGACCGTAGAGTACAGAATTTTCATGCGCTGTTTATCAACCACATGTCCAACCTGACCTAGGTTATTAATAGCTTTGTTTATTATCCGGCCCATCTCTTGACCAGACTCACCACCAGACACTGCTCGAACTACGTTCTTACCAACATCAGTATCAGCCATTTGATTAGGTACTTTCTGAGGGCGTACTATCTGACGGGGGAAGATCTTTTTACGATCAAGCTCACCCTCTTTAATAGCGGCTTCACCTTCTGCAGTTAGGCCATAAACTATCTGACGAGTCTTTGGATCAACGGCTCGTGTAACTAATGTTGGGTTAGAGTCTGCCCACAACTGCTTAAACGCAGCCCCCAGTGTCTCCGCTTCCTTACGTGGTAGTTTATCTGGAGATGCCAATGCTTGAACTTGAGGGTCAGCCTCAGGAGCACCCTGACTTATCATGGCCTGCCTGTTCCTACGCTGGTACTCAAGATGTATCCTGTTACCTATCTGTGCGTTACCCTCAGCGTGTGTAAGTGTTTTGTTTGGGCTTTCCACAGGGACAGATGGATCTCCCATTGCCTCCGCGAGAGGGTCAAGGGTGTTGTCCAGATTACCAGCAAAAGTATCTTCAACAATTGCAGAAGCAATCTGTGTGTACATTGGGTTAGGTATTTTCATACCACGCTCAGATTCTACAATCGCATCAGCTCTACTAATAGCAGCTACAATGTTACCATCAGCAGTCTCTGCTATAGCATCTGAAAGTGCAGGTCCGGAAATAGGAGAGTCTCCTTTAGTCAATGGGTATGCCGCATTCCCAAGACCTGTAAGATTTAATCCAAGGTTACCAGAGTTTACATTCTGAACAAGGGTCTTTGCACGAGATCTAATATTACCACCAGACTCAGATTGCGCTGCAACAGTTACATTCGGAAGTTGAACAGGTGTTATCCTACTGTACCTTTGACTGTCGGTTTTGGCGCGGGTAGCCATATCCGGAACTAAAAACCTATCATCATTCTCTGGCAGGACTTGATCTGGGAGAATTAAATCAGGATTTATTTCTGATGCATTTACTTCTGTGATTGCTGCAAACTGCTCTGGAGTAGTGTTAGCAATGTCCTGTAAGATACCTGTCAGTTGAGATGGAGTTTCTACTTGTTCTTGAGGAGTTACTTCCTCTTGTGTGGTAAATCGATCTTCTAAAGCCTGAGAGGGAAGCTCAGCACTCCCCCCTTTAATTATTGGTATCGCCATTACTAGTTCTCCTTATTGTCCTTGTAGTTCCAACCACCACCAGTGATTAAACTAGCTAGGCTTTTATTACCATCTGTAAAAGGTCCAATTCCAGGGGCGGATTTTAACCCTTGATACACAGCCTTTTCAAAATCCCCTTTAGCTACATTCAAAGCAGCATCTCCAAGACGCCCAACGTAACCTATTGTTGGGCTCTCACCTGTGGCCTGATTGTATAACCAACCGCCAAGACCATCACTACGTTGACCATATATGGGGGCAAATAAATCGATTACCCTTTCTCCTGTACCTAATAAACCGGAAGCCATTACCCCACGGCGTATGTACTCAGGGGTATCTAGATATGGGTTGCCAAGTGTACCTTCGTCATCATCATCTTCAAACTTAAGCTCGTCCTTCATGGCTTGAGTAAAGAAACCTAAAGCAATCATGGTAGACATAAGAACAAAAGTGTTGTACTTCATTGATGGAGTGCCTCGTTTTATATAATCATTCCACATTCGAGGTATGTGATTGGCTGTGAAGGTAGAGATAAAACCTTGGAACTGTGTGAACAAAGCAAACCTAGGATCTTGATAGAGCAAAGGACGATTGGCTGCACTTGGAAGGGCTACTGCTTGATTGATAAAGTTGTAGGTAGCTTCCTTCATTGTTTGATTCCAAGAATCCATCTCTCTTTCACTTACTGGTAACCCCTTTTCAACATTGTTATTGATGCTTACAAATTGCTCTATAGGTATACCTAAACTTCTTAACTTTTGTTCCGACTCTTGAGCCTCACGAGTAGGGGTTGAAGACTCTGCGTTGTCTCTTTGATATAGTATCTTAGAGTTAAGAGATATAAAATCATAAGCCATACTTGCACGAATAGCACGGGTATAGTCAGTCCACTGAGTTAGACCAATGGCCTTGAAGAAAAATTCCATAACATTTTTACGATTGTCTGAAACCTCACTAACACCTGTGGTTGTTGCAGCACCTACTTCCCAAGCATAGAAACCAGTTTCTCTAAGAAGTTTTTGACCCTCGCTCCCAGTGTTCTGTTGAAGTACACCCTCATCAGTACTATCTTCAACCTTTTTAAGTTGAGGGAGAAGCCCTGAGACAGCTTCCTGTGCAATGTTTTTAATGCTTCCATTCTTACCAAAGATTTGATCACGAGTGAGAGCGCCTTGTGTCATAGCCATTTCAGGTAATGATGAGAAGGTTGCAAGGGGTAGTGCAGATAAGGTCATATAGAACATCACATTCTTTTGGAACCTCATAAGCTTCTTGCCAGCTTGACTAGTGGGCCTCTTATAGTTACCTGACACAGCTTCTAGAATACCTTTAACCTCAGAGGCTACACGATTAACCTCCTCATTAGATACACCTTCAGCCTGCATGTTGTTTAAAAGCTTAGATATGATCTCACCATCTTTACCAACATACTTCATCTGGGTTACATAACGAGCCGCAGTTTTACTTGCATTAGCAACGTTAGCAAAAATATCTTTTTCATAGAACTGATCAAACTTTGTATTTTCAGATATACCAAACTTTCTTTTCTTATGAGATGGTGGGTTGAGGGATCCTTTGTTACTTATAAAAGAATCAGCAGAGTCTAGATCATGGACGTTTGGATTGTCTCTAATTTCATCTGTAATTCTTAAAGCTTCTGCAGGTGAGATGTTGTACTCAGACACTAAAAGATCTCTAAAGGTATTTGGGTTTTGAGAAACAGCAATCTTATCTATTGACTTATACTTAAGAAGATAAGCTTTAATGTCCCCTAAATCAGCACCAGCATCTAGTTGGCCTTGACGTAACTCCTTACCAAGCCCCATAAGTTGATTACCTAAATCAATAATTATTTGCCTGTTAGGTGTGTCTTTTGGTACAAGATTTTGATTAAAGTTACCGCGCTTATCTACAGCAGACCTCAGTGCTTTGTAGGTAAGGTCACTTATTCTTGCCCTTTCAGATGATTTAAACACACCAAGTACAGATTTTAATCCCATCTTTCGATAGAAAGCTTTCGGATCATGTACTTGATTCTTATAGTAGGTTACAAGATGGTGTTGTGCAGCTTCGATACCAGAGCCGCCGTGTAAGGGCGTTAACGTACCTCCCAATATCGATGACAATGCACGAGCAGATTTAGACTTATCGAGTGTAGCTTTTGGTATTGCGTTTGTAACAGCAGCTTGCCAAAGGTTAGAAACGTTCATGACAGATGTGGATGCACGTTCCATAAATGTTTTTTTACCAGTTGCTAACCTATGCTCAACTTCTCTTTCCTCTAAGTTGAAACCAAGGTTGTCGGATGCATCTATTTCTTTCTTAGTATCTGAAAGAACTTGTGAGTTAGTTCTTACAATGCCGTTATGATTAGCCTTTTCTTCTGCTACATATCTTTCGGTGTCTGATTTAGATATAGGTTCTCCAAAACGAGCAGCTGCATCCATCCAAGTTATCTGATTTTTAACTGTACCAGGAATAGAAAAGGCACCACCCAAGGCAGTGCCAGCAACAGCAGCATTAGCTAAACGTTCTTGAAACTCTTCGTAGTCAAATACTTTATCCGAACCTTGGACAGCAGCAAGATATCCAATAGCTTCCTGACCAACCTCAGTTAATCCCTCAGATACTGAGCCAACACCTACACTTCCTAAGGCTCTCATAGAAGTCTGCTTGGCTGTGAGTTGAGCCTTAGCAATCTTCTGTGCTTCATTTGCAAACTGCCCAATAGCAAAGTCTGCTTCCTGTTTAACAATAGACTTAGCATCTGATATGCTTATACCACGAGCCTTGGCAAGTGCTTTTGGGATATCATCCCTGATAGTTTGTATTGGATTTTTAGCGACACCACTAAGACCTTTGAGACCTAAGCGATCAAGTACAGCTTGAGCAATACCAGAACCAATAGCAATGGTAGCAGACTTACTATCGTTATCACCTTCCATGTCGTTCCAGGTTTGACCCGCATACATGAATGAGGGGATAGCTACAGCACCTGCGACAGCAGCAGTGGCTCCTATGACAGGGGCAGCTACAGCTCCAGCTAAAGCAGAACCAGCAGTGATTGCCATGTAAGGCAATGACAAAGCCATTGTGCTTCCAAGGTACTCTACAGCAGAACCGATACTGTCAACATCTTTATAGTTGTTAATCGTATACCCATACTCAGCCAGTTTACCTTGCTGCCTACGTACACCATCCTCACCCCATCTCTCAAGACCCTCAGCACCAGTAGAGGAACCCACTAGGTTAGCAACACCATAGGCACTTTCACCTACACTGATCCACCCTTGTTCCCAAGAGTCGCTTACGGGGTTAAGGGATTTGTTGTCAATTGAAACGCCTGATTTACGAAGTTGAACATCACGAGTAAAATAATTATTCATCTCGTTTGTAGCAGCTTCTCTAGACATCCCCTGATCCATAAAGTAATTAATGTAAGAGGCTCTTTCTTGTTCGTCAAACAGTGTCTGCTTAAGCCCTAAGGATTTAGCACCCTCGTATAACTCGGCTGATTTAATAGCATAAGCTGCTTCATCAAATTCAGATGGTTCGTAATCACCTTTCCTAAACGCTTCATTCTTTTCAGCTTCAGCTATAGATTTTGCAAGAACATCTGAGTCTGTAGCATAGGTTGTTATACTACCTGCACCTGATGATATCATAGACCTTGAAAAACTTTCTCCATTCTCATTGACAAGATCAATCATTTGACGACCACCACCTGAGTCCATCATAAGAGACCCATCGGGATTAAACAGGGGCACAATATTAGTGAACCCCTGTTCGTTTGCAAGTCGAGTAGTTATTTCTGCAGATGCATTACCACCTGCAGTCCCTTCAATTACTCTGTTACCGATCAACTTAGAAACTTCAGCAGAATCATAACCAGCGATACGATAGTTGGGACCATCTGGGTTATCCAATGTGTCACCATCGATAAAATGTTTATTAGTACCTGCTAGGGTAGTAGGTTTATAAGCATTAATATCATCTAATATTCCCATTACATATCTCCTTGTATATATTCATACCAATTCTTTTAGTCTGTATCAAGACTATTTAGGGTATCCTTCTAAGACGTATTGCATAAACCCACTACGAGGTGGAACTTCGTTAGCACCCCTGTCAACAAAGAATTTCTTTTCTTCAGGGTCTTGAATTTGATTCCAGCTTGTATAGGTTTCAGACTGCAACAGCCAAGTTGAAAGTTGAGTATCGTTAAGACTAGATAGTTTAAACTCAGGGTTCTCTACCTGTTCCGCAGCAACAGCCATGTCTCTGATAGTTGTAAAGAATTGATTAACACTTTTAGCGGGTGCAGGTTTACCATTACCTAATGTAAAATTAACAACATTGCTTGTTTTACTTTTAACATAAGCTCTTTCAAAGAATGGTTGCATAGATTTTGGTGTTTTACCTGTTGACCGCTTCTCCGCTAAGGCATCTTGATACGCAGCATCAACAAGGCTCTGCATAACTTCAAGAGGTAGTTGATTTTCAATTACATAACTTGCCGCTTCCCTACCAATTGTTGTTGGTGCAATGTCAAGTATGGGCCTAGCCGTTTTACCATCAACAGCATCAGCCATGTTCATTTCATTTAACTCTTTAACTTGAGAAATAACAGCCTTATTGAGTTGAAGTTTATATACATCATGATCTTTAGATCCAACAGAGTATCTACCATCGCTTGTAAAATCATCAAGAACTACTTGTTTGCCTCTATAGTAATACAGTTTTCGACCAGTATCTGTTTTTTTCTCAATCAACGTAACAGGGGTGCCTGACTTGATGTGATACATCTCCTTAGATTCACCTGTTTCAATGGCAGGTTGACTTTTAGCTACAAGGTCTGCAGGATTCATTGTCTTTTTATAGACAGCTAAGCTATCCTTAGTGTGCTTACCCTCAAGAGAGACCTTCTGATATGTACCTTCTTTAGCATCAACCCTAGCCAAGTAGTTCTTACCAGCAAAGGCAAGAGCTTGGTTACCATTTAAACCAGTGGCACGACCACCTAGATATAGTATAGCAGCCCTTGCAAGTTCTTTAGTGTCAAACAGATCTCCAAACATGCTTTTAATTGCAGACATAGCACCTTTAACTTCAGGTGTCTTTTTAACATCACCATTACCTGCCTGGTTAAGACGAGCCTCTTCCGCAGCAGCAGCTTCCTTAGCCTTACGGTCTTGATCCGGACTAGTCTTAGCTCCTTCAGGGAGGTTATTAATTATTCCTGCAACTCTTGGGGCAGCTGCAAATTTCTGCCGACCAGTCCCTTCACCCCTTGTGTCAAAAGTGTCAGGATTAACTGGGGGAACCACTGTATCGGGGCCTGTAAGAGCTTCGTTTGCCTTGACGTAATCGCTTTCCGGAAGGTTCGGAGTACTTAGTACCTCTAGCGCTTGTGTATGTGAACTCACACCAGATGCCGGACCCTCATAGTTGAAATCAACACCTTCTGGAACAGGGATGCCTAACTGTTTAGATTCGGAGTAAACCGCTGGGGATAAGTCGCCAGTTATTTGAGGCCTGCTAGGATCAATAGGGTCTTCATTAAGCTTTACATACCCACGGTCTCGACGGTCAGCTACTTCTATGTCATTCAGATTGGCTTGATCGTTTCTTCTAAGTAGCTCATCTTGCGCCTCTGCATCACCATCATTTGCAAGTGTTACAAGAGCATCAAAAGAAATACTAGAGTAATTAACAGCAGGTTTTGGTATACTACTTGCAGCTACTTTAGGAACACCATCGCCCATAGGTACATTGTTAGCCATCATCCTACTAGCATCTTGCATAGAAGCTGGTATGTTGTAATCAACCAACTGATCTAAACTAGTCATTGATGGGGTAAATGAGCCTGTAATAAGATTAGATACCTTAATGTGTTCGGGTGATCCTGGTGTTAGGTTTTCACGAAGAGCTATTAGTCTTTGTTGTTCTGCAGCCCTACGAGAAGTAGCGTCACCAGTTTGACCATAACCCTCAGCACCCCCAAGTTCACGAGGGTCTTTTACTACTGGGGCATCCTGACCATTAGTGTATATATTACCTGAACCAAATGCTTCAACCCCATACCCTTGACCTGGTTTAGGAACACCATGTTTCAGCTGTTTAAATTTAAATGCTCTATCAACGCTTTCGGAAGAACCTTGAAGCAATGACTCATCACTGTTAACATCTGGCATTGGGGGACTCATAGGCGGAACCCGACGAGGACCACCTAAATCAGGCATCCCTGGTTCTTGTTGAGAACTCCCACTTGGAAGTGCCATAGGCAGAACGTCAATGTCTGTTTGCATTGGTGATGGGGCAGCAAACCTCTGAGGCATATTTTTAATTGCAAGCTGAGCTTGATCAAACTTAGTAAGAGCATCTCGTTCATTACGTTTAAACCAAGCGTTGTCAACGTCTTCTTGAAGTTTACGTCTAGCCATCCGATCTATAGACATGCCACCCGAATTAAGATGGACAGCACCACCCATGTTAGCAGTCATCCTTTTATCTTCTTCTTCAGCATAATTAGTAGTATAATCATTACCACGAAAGGTAAAGATACCTCCCGCTCCCATGTCAGCTCGTGCATCTTTGAAGGCTTCACCAAAGCTTGAAGGTGATGGAGGCACTGCTTGAACCTGTGGTACACTAGCTTGCATCACTGCCTGTTCAATAGCTAAAGGTTCTACCTGAGGAGTAGGTCTCATTTGAGGCTGGACAGGCGGTACACTTACTTGTTCTACAGTTTGTGGACCCATCTGAGCAATAAACTCTGGTACAGCTTGAGTAGGAACCTCTCCACGAGCCTGTGGACGAATAGAAGTTTCAGGGGCGAAATCTATATCTAGGAGTTTAATCGCTTTATCTCTATGAGCTGGCATCTGTTTGATAACCTTATCAGACACAGTTCCTTTAGCACCACCAGCTTTTTCATCAGACCAATTATATCTACCAGGACCGCCAGTGTTTACAATAGAGTATAGATCCATAAGACCCATCCCTGGTTCAAACCCATGAGCCTTGAAGTACTTAACAATAGCACCATTTGCTCCAAGCTGAGATGACATAGCACTACCTTTAGAGGAAAAGTCTACCCCATACTCTTTAGCTTGAGGCTCACCAAATTGAATATATCCACGATGCTGGCCCCATTTTGTAGTAGGCCCTTTTTGAGTTGGGCTTAAGGTACCTGCAGTTTCATAGGATATAATTGTTGCAAGATCTACGGGATCTATGCCAAGGGATTTAGCTGCTTCTAAGATACCTTCCTTAAGAGAGATCTTAACATTGCCACCCTCATTGTAAGCTGTAACATCTCCACCCATGTTTTTCATTGCACGATGCTGTAAGCCTGCGTTATTCATTTGCTCAACTACAGGGCCAAACATTTGAGT
>ENA-ORDA01003342-ORDA01003342.1-marine-metagenome-genome-assembly--contig:-NODE-3342-length-11231-cov-2.359692_pt1 | contig 11231 bp, 14 predicted proteins | sample MGYA00237778_ERZ508506 | MGnify/ENA primary metagenome ERZ508506 (study PRJEB26177, sample SAMN06267891) | marine metagenome | isolation source: Monterey Bay, California, USA | place: Pacific...
TCGGAACTATTCCTAGTGAATGGAAAGGCGAAATGAAAAGCCGAACAGTCATTAGACTTGTTTTTGAATTACCAACTTTGACCAAAGTATTTAATCCAGACAAAGGAGAACAGCCTTATGTGAAAGATATACAGTTCACTAAATCTTTGCACGAGAAATCTAATTTACTTCCTTTTCTAAATAACTGGAGGGGGAAAGCTTTAACTAATGAAGATTGCAAATATTTTGATTTAAGCAAATTGCTAGGAGCTGAATGTCTTTTATCTATAGTTCATGAAACTGTAGGAGACAATACCTATGCTAATATAGGTGGCATCTCTACATTACCTAAAGGCTTAGAGTGTCCTGCTCAGTTTAATCACAGCTTCATTTGGGATTATCAAGACAATTTCAAAGCCAATTTAATTACAGATGAAAATGATGCTGTTCCTACATGGCTACAAGACAAGATAAAAACATCTTCAGAGTGGAGAATGAAAAACGGAATCAATGAAGATAATATTATTTCAGAAGATGAAACAAATAACGAAGAACCTAACGATTTACCTTTTTAACTATGAAAACAATAATAAACAGAAACACATCTTATATTTCACACTTACCAACTATTAAAAACAATAGACATTTAGTGTGGTTAATATTAAAGAACAACCCACAAGGTTTGACTTCAAGAGAAATTGCTGATATGTCAGCGAATAAATTAACTTATAGTACAGTTCAACCTAGAGTTAGTGAGCTACTTTATGACTTCCTTATAAGAGTCAAAGGCTCTGCAAGAAATCCTAAGACAGGAATGATTAATAGTACCTATTGTCTAGTCTCAAAATCTGAGACTAGAACTATGATAGAAAATAAATTAATAACTCTTATAGCTGAACATGATCTACTTATAGAAAACTATTTTAAATATGATACTTTATCCAAACGCCAAGATTAATATTGGTTTAAAAATTGAATCTAAAAGAAATGATGGATATCACAATATTTCATCAGTTTTTTATCCTTTAAAAGGATCTTATGATATACTAGAAATTACTAAATCTCCAGTTTTTTTGTTTTCTTGTTCTGGAATAAAAATACCTAAGGGAGAAAATCTATGTGAAAAAGCTTTTACATTAATAGATTCTAAATTTTCTATTTCTCCAGTACATATTCATCTTCATAAAAGAATACCTATTGGAGCTGGTCTTGGAGGTGGCTCATCCGATGCATCATTTACCTTAAAAGGTTTAAATCAATTAGGCATCTCAATATTAATAACTGGAAGTGATAATAAAATTGATTTAGAGATAAGATTTGATATGATATTCATAGAAAGAATTGTAAAATCATATAAATTCACACATTACAAAGAAATATTTTATCCAACTTTTGATTAGACTTAACAAATATATTTCAAATTCAGGTGTTTGCTCAAGAAGAGAAGCAGATTTACTCATCTCGGATGGTAAAATAAAAGTAAACAATAAAGTGGAGACAGCATTAGGAATAAAAGTGGATGTTAACGATGTCGTTACTTACAATGGTAAAATACTAAAAGCTGAAAAGCACCAATATATACTGATCAATAAACCAAAGAATTGCATAACTACAGTTAAAGATACTCACGACAGAAAAACAGTAATGGATATTATTGAGGGGGCATGTAGTGAAAGACTTTACCCTGTTGGAAGATTGGATAGAGACACCACCGGATTATTATTAATGACTAACGATGGCGAATTAACTAAAAGGTTAACACATCCAAGCTTTGGAATAAAAAAGAAATATGTCATTCAGCTAGCAAGTAGTATTCATCCAGATTGCCTAAAAGAGATGATGAATGGTGTAATTTTAGAGGATGGAAAAGTAGTATACGATGATGTAAAATACGGCCGTCAACAAACAGATAGAACACAACTAATTGTAACGTTACATTCAGGCAAAAATAGAGTTATCAGAAGAACAATGGAACACTTCAATAAAGAGCTATTACATTTGGATAGAATTGAATTTGCTGGTATTCAAAAAGATGATTTGGTTAGAAATAAATGGCGATTTCTTTCCTTAAAAGAGGTAGGATATTTAAAAATGATTAAATCTCGGAAATCTTAAGAGCATCTCTACTTGCATTTTGTTCCGCTATTTTTTTGGAACTCCCTTTACCTTTACCGATGATTTTAGTTTCATTTAAAACACTAGAAACGAATTGAATTTCCTTAGATGTTTGGATATCTTCTACCGTTTTAAATTTAATTTCAGAATCATTTTTTTGGTGAAGGATTAATAATTCACTTTTATAATCTCTGTTTTCAACTATTAGTTGGTCGATGTTTAAATAAGGTTTTAGAATGTATTCTTCTATACTTTTTTGTGCAGTTTCATATCCTAAGTCAAAAAAAATAGCACCATAAATCGCTTCAAAGGCATTTCCAATTAAAGATTTAAAATTATTGGATCCTTTTTGATAAAATATAAATTCTTCCAGCCCAATTTTGGACCCCATTTTATTTAAATTTTCTCTGCTGACAATTTTAGATCTCAACTGTGTTAGATATCCTTCTTGCTTTTCAGGATACAGTTTATATAAATAATTGGCAACACTTAACGAGATAAATGCATCTCCTAAAAACTCCAATCTTTCATTATCTAAGTTTTTATTTTGGATGTTCTTATAGGAGCTGTGAGTTAAAGCTTCTAAATATATTTTTTGTTCAATTGGAGTAACCCCAAGTTTGTTTTTTAGAAAAAAAATAAATGAATCTGATAATAAGGGTGTTTTCTTTTTTTTAAAAAGAAAATTAAGCATCGAATTTTTTTACGATTACTGTTGTATTGTGTCCACCAAAGCCGAAAGTATTACTTAAAGCTGCATTTACAGTTCTTTTCTCAGCTTTGTTGAGAGTTAGGTTAAGTTTATAATCTATATTCTCGTCTTCCGTTTCAAAGTTTATGGTAGGTGGTACTATATTATTTTCTATAGCTTTTACACAGGCAATAGCTTCGATTGCTCCCGCTGCACCAAGTAAGTGACCAGTCATAGATTTTGTGCTACTTATGTTTAAATCATATGCAGACTTACCAAAAACTTCTTTTATGGCTTTTGTTTCTGCAATATCTCCAAGAGGAGTAGAAGTTCCATGTACGTTCACATAATCAATATCTTTAGGTGACATATTCGCATCTTCTAGGGCTAGCTTCATGGCATTTATAGCGCCTAATCCTTCAGGATGAGGTGCTGTAATATGATGAGCATCTGCGGTTAGACCTCCACCAACAACTTCTGCATATATTTTAGCATTTCTAGATTTAGCATGTTCTAATTCTTCGAGTATTAAACATCCAGAACCTTCTCCAAGCACAAATCCGTCTCTATTAGAATCAAATGGTCTAGAAGCTACAGCTGGATTATCGTTTCTTGTAGAAAGCGCTTTTAGGGCATTAAAACCACCAATTCCTGTAATGTTGACTCCTGCTTCAGAACCACCAGTAACAATAATATCAGACTTTCCTAATTGAATTAACATTAGCGCATCTATAATGGCATTATTTGAAGACGCACAAGCTGAAACAGTAGCGTAATTAGGGCCACGTAACCCATATTTCATGGAAATATGACCCGGGGCAATATCAATTATCATTTTAGGAACAAAAAAAGGATTGAATCTTGGCGAACCGTCTCCATCCTTAAAATTAAAACTTTCATCTTGAAAGGTTTTCATTCCGCCAATTCCAGATCCCCAGACAACACCAGCTCTGTTTAAATTTATTTTTTCTAGATTAATACCAGAATCTAATATAGCTTCATGGGTTGTTGCTAGAGCATAGGTTGAAAAAAGATCTAGTTTTCTAGCTTCTTTCCTATCCATGATCTCTAATGGATCAAAATTTTTGACTTCGCACGCAAATTGAGTTTTAAATAAATTGGCGTCAAACTTTGTTATAGGCGCAGCCCCACTTTTACCAGCTATCAAGTTTTCCCAGTAATCTTCTACGGTGTTACCAATAGGAGTCAAGGCTCCCATTCCAGTTATGACAACTCTTTTTTTACTCATAAATACAATTTGAGACGTGTATTAAAAAGAATTATTTATTCTCTTCAATATATTTTATTGCTTCACCAACAGTTTGAATGTTTTCAGCTTGTTCGTCTGGTATAGCAATATTGAATTCTTTTTCAAATTCCATAATTAGTTCTACTGTATCTAGGGAATCTGCTCCTAAATCATTAGTGAAGCTAGATTCAGAGGCAACTTCCCCTTCATCAACGCCTAACTTATCAACTATGATAGATATAACTTTAGATTTTACGTCTGACATATCGTGTTTTTTAATTGTTTGCAGTGCAAATAAATAACTTTTCCTTTACCCGACAAAATACTTTACTTTAAACTTATTCAACAATTATAGTTGAATAACAATTAATCTATCTTTATATTTCCAAAAAATAAGGGATGAACATAGCTTTATTTGCTTCAGGAAAGGGTACTAATGTTGAAAATATATTAAAGTATTTTGCAGTTAATAAAAAAGTGAATATTGTTCTAATTGGAACAAATAATATTAAATCACCGGTAATTCAGCACGCTAAAACCTTTAAAACACCCTGTTTAATTTTTCAAAAACAAGATCTTTCCCATCCTCAAAACTTAATTGATCGTTTAAATGGCGATAACATCGAATTACTAATTTTAGCTGGATTTTTATTAAAAATACCTGGATTATTAATCAATAAATTTAATGGTAAAATAATAAATATTCATCCTTCACTATTGCCTAAGTATGGTGGAAAAGGCATGTATGGGGATCACATTCATAAACAAATTCTAAAAAATAAAGAAAAAGAGACAGGAATTACTTTTCATTATGTAAATGAAAACTACGATCAAGGAAAAATAATATCTCAACATAAAATATTAATTGAAAAATCTGAAACTTTATTAACGCTGAAACAAAAAATAAGTAGATTAGAATTGTTAAATTATCCACTAATTATAAGCTCTTTTATAAATGAATAGATTCAGACTTAAAGTTCACGAAATTATATTTGAAGCTGACACTCTATTAGGTAAGATATTCGACATATTACTTTTGGTAATGATACTCTTAAGTGTAGGTGTAGTAATGTTGGAGAGTGTTGAGGGGTATCGTTTAGAATGGTTTTGGATATTTGATATTTTTGAGTGGGTATTTACTATTTTATTTTCTATTGAGTATTTGCTTAGAATATATTCAGTTAAGAATCCCTTAAAATACATATTCAGTTTTTATGGGTTAATCGATCTAATTTCATTAATACCTTCTTTTTTGGGTATAGGCTTAGGGACAAACAACATTGCCTCAATTAAAACAATTAGAACTATCCGTTTAATAAGAATATTTAGAATTTTAAAATTAATTAGATATGTAAAAGAAGCAGCAGCACTAAAAAAAGCTTTTTTAGCAAGTAGACAAAGAATAATTGTATTTCTATTTGTAGTTTTTTCAATAGCTGTTCTCATGGGTTCTATAATATATATGCTAGAAGACCCTAAAGATGGATTCACCTCAATTCCTAGAAGTATTTACTGGGCAATTGTCACTTTAACTACGGTTGGATACGGAGATATTGCCCCTCAAACACCTATTGGGCAGTTCTTTGCCTCGATTATAATGATTCTAGGGTACTCCATAATTGCTGTCCCTACTGGTTTAATTTCGGTAGAACTTTCAAGAACTCCCTTAAACACTCAATCATGTCGCTCTTGTTCATTAGATGAGCATGAAGACGATGCTAAATATTGTAAAATTTGTGGAGACGAGCTAAATCCAATTGGTTAATGAAAATAAATCTATACACTGACGGTTCTGCCAAAGGAAATCCTGGAAAAGGTGGATTTGGAATTGTATTAATAGCGGGGAAACACTATAAGGAAATCTCTCAAGGGTTCAGACATACCACTAATAATAGAATGGAATTGCTTGCAGTAATAGTAGGCTTAGAAAAATTAAGCAAAGAAAATAGTATTGTTCAAGTTTATTCAGATTCTAAATATGTAGTAGATGCAGTAGAAAAAAAGTGGGTTTTCAATTGGGAAAAAAAGAATTTTAAGGGTAAGAAAAATTCAGACCTTTGGAAAAGGTTTTTAATCATATTTCGAAAACACAAAGTTTCTTTTACCTGGATAAAGGGTCATGCTGGTCATATAGAAAATGAAAAATGTGATTTATTAGCAGTTGAAGCATCAGAAAATAAAAATTTATTGGTTGATCAAGGCTATGAAAATACTATTAATCCTAAATCTTTATTTTAATAATGAGGGCCATTCAATTAGTTAAGTACGGAATTGCTGAAACAGCTTTTCAAACCAATATTGTTGCTGATCCTCAGCTTCAAAATACGGATGATATATTGATCAAAGTTCATTCTTTTGGTATTAATTTTGCCGACGTCATGGCTAGAAATGGTCTTTACAGAGCAGCTCCTGACTTGCCTGCTACATTGGGATATGAAGTAGTTGGAATTGTTGAAAAAGTAAACAATCCTCTAAATAATAATTTATTAGGTAAAAGAGTTTTGGGTTTAACTCGATTCGGAGGGTATGCAGAATATGCAATTTCATCCAGTAATGGGGTAATTGAAATCCAAGATAATTTATCAAACGGCCAAGCATTAGCGTTAGCAACTCAATATTGTACAGCTTTCTTAGCTTTGGAAAAAACATCAGCTTCAAAAAATGATTTTGTTCTAATACATTCTGCCTCAGGAGGAGTAGGAATAGCATTAACTCAACTTTCCAAACTCAAAAAATGTAAAATTATTGGACTTACGAGAACTGCAAGTAAATTATCTTTTCTAAAGCAGAATGGTGTTGATTACCCTTTAGAAACAAAAGCGGGCAATTATCATGAAAAGATTTTAAATGTTTTGGAAAATAAAAGAATTTCAGCAATTTTCAATTCTGTTGGAGGAACAACTTTCAAGAAAGATTTGAAAATATTAGAAGCTACAGGACATTTAGTTTTTTTCGGGATTTCAGATAGAATTAATAATAAGAAAGGGATTCTTAACACCATTTATCAAATGTTGAAAATTGGTAAAATACACCCAGCCAAACTTATTTTAAATTCACAATCGATTAACGGTTTAAACCTTTTAGAAATAGCAGATAAAAAGCCTGAACAAATCCAAAATGCTTTGAAAGAGTTAATTTATTTGTTTAATAATAAAAAAATTAATCCAAAAGCATCTAATGAGTTTAGTTGGGAGCAACTCTCAATTGCACACGAGGGGTTGGAAAATGCAAAATTCATTGGGAAAGTTTTTGTTAATGTCAACAAGTAATGAAAAGAGTTTTTGTAGTATTTATTGTTTTTCTCCTTGGAGCGGGATCTATTATTTATTTAAATTTAGATTGGCAAAAAAAAAGAAAGTTACCTGTCTTTCAACCAAAAGATATAAATCCTGAATTAGTAGATTCTTCTTTGCATGGAAGAGGTAGAGGAATTAACGGTGGGGATCATGAAATTTCAGAATTCAAACTTACAGACCAACTGAACCAAGCGGTCAGTAAAAAACTATTAAAGAATAAAATTGTAGTTGCTAATTTTTTCTTTGTCTCTTGCCCTTCAATATGCCCAAAAATGACTTCAAATTTAAATACTATTCACCAACAATATAGTGGAGATAGTTCATTTTTGATTTTATCTCATACTGTTTGGCCAGAAGTTGATAATGCAACTTTATTATTTAGTTATGCAGAAAAGTACAAGGTGAACCATAATAGTTGGCGGTTTTTAACAGGAAATAAAGAAGAATTGTATCGGCTCGCTCGCCAAGATTATTTAGTAGTTCCAGATGTTAACGATCCAAATTTTCAGCACGGTAGTAATGCAGATTTTATTCATACAGAGAATGTCGTTTTGCTAGATCCAAAACAGAGAATAAGAGGATTCTATGATGGAACCAATCCAAATGAAATGTCTAGATTAAAAGAGGATATTGAAATTCTAAAACAAATTTTTTGGAATTAGTAAAAATGGTCAAGACCCATTTTAAAAATATTTTTTTAGTTTTTTGGTTAGATAATAAAAGGGCAGCGTATCTAAAAGAGCGATAATTAATTTAAAAAAATAACCGGAAATTATAAAGTAGAATAATGAATGAGTCAATTCACCATCTACGCTTTTTGGTAGACCATCTACTAAATAATGTGTGATAAGAATAACAGCAATACTGTCTATCAATTGACTTACGATAGTAGAAACATTATTTCGAAGCCATAGTTTTTTATCTCCATTTTTTTTCTTTAAATAATGAAAAATTTGAACATCTATGAATTGTGCACTTAAGTAAGCAACCATAGAAGCTAATGTAGCACCCATAGTAAGGTTTCTTATGTGGTAAAATGCGAATTGAGGATGTATGTAAATACTTCCATTTCTAATTTCATGTAGAGGTAATCCTTTAGCAATCTCTTCGGGTTGGTCGAGCGTACCTGACAGCCATATAAAAAAAAGAACCCACAGGTTAATCCCAAACCCCATCCAGACCACCCAGTTGGCTTTTGTTTTTCCAAAAAGTTCACTTATTAAATCGGTACATAAAAAGGTAATGGGATAAGGAAGAACACCTATTGCTATTACGAACGGGATTTTAAAATTAAATATTTCGAAAGAATAATCGATAAACTTTGATGTCCCAAGAATATTGAGTAGCGTTATAGAACCTAAAAAAAATCCTGATAAGATTAAAAATATCAAGGATTTAATACTTTCATTTTTTACTGAAATTGGATTCATATTTAGTTTAATGAAAATAAAGTTTTAATAAATATAAAACTAATATGTATTTTTAAAATAAGTATTTAATAATTTTATAATGAAAATAGCTTCTATTCAAACGGATATTATATGGGAAAACTCAGTAGCTAATAAAGTTCATTACGATCATTTATTAAAAAATATTCAACAAGTAGATCTTATTATTTTTCCTGAAATGTTTACTACAGGGTTCTCTACAAACAATCATGAAATTGCAGAACTGGCTGTGGGAGATACATTAAAATGGATGCAAGAGCACGCAAGAAATTTAAAAACTTGTATTATTGGAAGTATAGCAGTCAACCAAGGGAATAACTTATATAATAGACTCTATGTGGTAAAGGCTAATGAAGTAAAGTTTTACGACAAAAGATATCTTTTTTCAATGGCTGGAGAAGGTAAAAGATTTACAAGAGGGAAAAAAAAGCTAATTTTTGATGTTAACGGTTGGAAAATTCAGCCATTAATATGTTACGATTTACGTTTTCCAGTTTGGAGTAAAAATAAGTTTATTGGAAAAAATCACCAATATGATATTTTAATTTATATCGCTAACTGGCCTCAAAAACGTTCAACAGCTTGGACTTCTTTACTAAGGGCTAGAGCTATTGAAAACTCGGTATTTGTTGTGGGTGTTAATCGAATTGGAATAGATGGCAATAATATTAAATACGACGGATCTTCAAGAGTATTTGATTTTAAGGGAAAAAGATTGGATAGTTTTAAAAAAAACAAATCCAAAATAGCAATCAGTTCTTTTTCCAAAACTTCACTAAATGCCTATCGAAAAAAATTTCCTGTATTAAGCGATGCAGATAATTTCACTTTTCATTTTGAAAGTCCCAAATAATATTGGTAGTCCAATTCTTTTTTAATTCAACTTCTCCCTTATAGTCAAAAATAGGTTCAGGATTTTTTCTAATTTTTATATCTCCCTTTGTCCAATAATTATTTCCATCTAGATCCGCAATAAGTTTTAATTTATACTTCCCAACAAAACACTTTGGAATAATTGTATCTAATTGGCTACCTGAAAATGAAATTTGTTTTAAAATTTGATCATTTTTTAAAATTTGAAGAATAGATTTTTTAAAAGGTAAATTCTTAATATTCAATCCGAAACTAGAAAGTTTCCGTTCTTGAAGAAAAGTAAAATTAATACTACTGGTATCTTTTTTAATGTTTTTGACACCTTCTATACTTTCAGGAAATAATATCATTTTAAATGGGCCATCGCTATTTTCTGGTATTATAGTAAGTAAGTTGTTTTGGTGCTGAAAATCGGCTTTAATTATTGTAGTATCTAAAAGCAATTTAATTTTTGAGGTATCTATTTTTTTTATGTATTGATTAAAATCCAAAATAAATTTATTATTTGATTCAAGCTGATTGCTTACAAGCTGCTTGTAAATAATTTTATTTTTTATTCTTTTATTTTCAGAGGCTATTCTTACGGTGTCATTTAAAAAATATTTTGATTGAACCACAATAACATGTTTTTCAATAGTGTCAGTAAAATAAAATTCGTGGTTTTTACTAAGGATATTCGAAAAGTATGTTGTTCCCGTAGTTAAGTCTGAAACAATACATGAATCGATACTAACATTAAAGGAAAGCGATAAATTTCCTTGGAGATTATATTTTATTTTTTCAATCGAGATTTTTTTATCGGACTCATACACAATAATACTCAAGATACTATCATTTAACTCCACAGTATCTTTTATAAATCCATGAACTTCAGTGTTAGTATCTAACTTAAAGTTATTATTTTCATCCTCAAAAGTGTGCAATAAATATTCACCTTTTTTTAAATTGCTAAAAGTGAATTTCCCTTTTGAATTGGTATAGGATTTATAATAATTGGTAGACTTTCCTAAAGCTTTAGCAATAATAAGAGCTTCTTTTAGTGGTTTTTTTTCAGGATATTTATATACATATCCAGATATACTACCACTATCTATATTGTCCCCTGTAGCTATTACGTAATTTAATTCCTTTATTTTATTATTTTCTGTTATATCTGCAATAGAATTCCTAAAAACAAATGAATAGGTTGTTTCATTCTTTAAGGTGTCTTCCCATTTTATTTCCAGAGTATTTTTATCATCTGTATATTCTATGTTATTTATTGCAGGATTAATAATCACCCCTCTTTTATCTTTTAAGAATTGAATATTCTCATCAAATTCTAATAGGAAACTTTGTTCTCTAAAATTGGTATTTTTCAGGTTGCTATCAATCAATAATTCTGGAGATGCAACATCTTTATCTCCACCTGTTAATACAGTTTGTTGCGCGCAGCTAGCGAATAGAATTATGGTGCTTAAATAAAGATATTTCAAAGTATTGGTAATATTAATTTATTAATCGTCTTTAAATTAATCTCGTCTATTTTATTAAAAGCATTTTTTTGATCGTGGTCAATGTCTAAAACATAAACAATTTCA
>ENA-ORDA01003343-ORDA01003343.1-marine-metagenome-genome-assembly--contig:-NODE-3343-length-11228-cov-3.731325_pt1 | contig 11228 bp, 13 predicted proteins | sample MGYA00237778_ERZ508506 | MGnify/ENA primary metagenome ERZ508506 (study PRJEB26177, sample SAMN06267891) | marine metagenome | isolation source: Monterey Bay, California, USA | place: Pacific...
TCCACCATTGGCGAAATACGCAGGTTTTACGAATATCGGAGAGAAAGTTGTTCAGCATAGAGCAAGACAATATGGTGTTACGAAATTTGGATTGAATCGCTTTTTAAATGGCCCTCTTGATTTGATGACCGTAGCTTTTATGGGGAAATTTGGCAAGAAGCCAATGCACTTCTTCGGGGCAATCGGAACATTACTTTTTCTAGTTGGATTTGGATTTGCGCTTTGGTTGGGTGTGGACAAGCTCTTCATTGATAAAGGAGCTCGTTTGATTGCTGAGCGAACAGAATTTTATATTTCTTTGGCTTCCATGATAATTGGATCCCAATTCTTTTTGGCCGGCTTTGTTTCAGAACTTATCGGTCGTAGTTCATCAGGCAGAAACAATTACCTTGTTGAAAAGACATTAAATGTCGATTGATCACTGGAATATAGATGGTACATGGACTCTCTTCCTTGATCGAGATGGGGTAATTAATGAGCGAAACATGAATGGGTATATCACGAAAGTGGAGGATTTTGTTTTTCTAGATCATGCTGTGAAATCAATCGCAAGACTTTCCAGATTCTTTAATCGAATTATTGTGGTAACAAACCAGCAAGGTGTAGATAAAGGCCTAATGTCTGAACGTAACGTTTTGGAAATCCATACTTATATGTGCGATGAGATTCATGTGGCTGGTGGCACTATTGATAAGTGCTATTTCGCACCGAATCTTAAGGGGGCAGAAGATGATATGAGAAAGCCGAATTCAGCAATGGCAGAATTGGCGAAAATGCAATTCCCTGAAATTGAATTTGAAAAAAGTATTATGGTAGGTGATACTGATTCTGATATATTGTTTGGCAAGAATGTTGGTATGAGGACAGTAAGGATTCAAACAGAGGAGCCAATTAATATAGAGGCGGATCTTACCGTATTGAATTTGAATGAATTTTTGAAAGTAGTTTAGCATGAAGTGGACAACCTTATTATTAGTTATTTTATTGATATCGCCATCTTTTGCTCAGGTGAATCAAACTGATGCGAATGGGAAGAAACAAGGTATTTGGGAAAAAGGAGATAATAAAGCATGGGCTTACTTTGTAAAGATGATAGGTTTGCCTGGATATAATATAAGTCCTAGAGAAGCTGTAAAAGTCTATGAAAGTTTAACATCAATATAATGAATTGGCAATTAGATATAGCTTTTCATTGGCCTCATGATAGATGTGCACTTGGATGGGAATTTATAGGATCTTCTGAAAAAGAACCTATAGATACATTTACACTGTATTTATTAATATGTACAATGTCTTTACACTTGTATAAGTAAAAAAAAAGGGAGACAGCCTAAGCCATCTCCCTTGTAGTTATTCATATTGGTTTTATGCGAAATCAAAATCAACATCTCCTGAATCAACATCTTCTTCATCATCTGCAACTGGTGCAAAATCTAAATCAAAATCTGGTTCTCCTTTGAGAGTATCATCTATGTTCTCATCAGATACTGAATTATCAGCTGCTGCTTTTTGAGCCATTTGCTGATCAATAGCCTCTTGGCCTTTGATTAGCTCTGCTGCTTCTGCATCTGTGACTTCATCACATACTTCAGATACTGCAGCTTCATCTTCAGCTATTCTTTCTTTAATAACTTCTTCAGTTTTTATCTCTTGCATGTCTTCATCAGCTGCTAGTTCATCATCAGTTAGCCCACCTTTATGGTCAAAACCTTCTTCAAGTCTAGTTTGCTGATCCCAGTACTCTGCTCTCTGCTCTTCAATTGTAGGTTCAACTGTTTCTTCACCTGTATCATCATTAGGATTAGCTACTGCTTTGTCTACAAGTTCTTGTACAGTTGTTTCTTTTTCAGCCTCAACCTCTGCAATCATATCTTCTAGATCTACTTGATTAGGATCTACAGTCTCTTCTTTAACTTCAACTTTATTAAACTTAAAAGTTTCAGAAACAAACCAATGAAGAACTCTTTGATCCTCCATCCAAGTCTTTGGATGTGATTGCTGTAGAGCAATAGTAACAAAGTTGTAGAACTCCCATAGTGTACCTGGTGTACTACACTTGTAAGTTGGTCTACTCATTTGCTGTTTAATCATACTAGCTTGTTCAGTAGTTAAGATATCATGTTCAGCAAACAACATGCCCAATAGCTGCGCTTGCTTTCTAACATCTAGATTGATCTTTTTCATAGCTTCTTTATCAGAAACTAATTGATCATAATACATCTTAGCAAGCTTAACTTGCTCTTCTATTGTTTCTTTGGTCTCTGTATCTGCAGAACCTGTGTGCTTTCTGGCCCAAGATCCCATATCTCCACAAACTAAACTTGTATTGTTTACACTATGAATTGCACCAACTCCACATTTAAACCTCATTTGTTTATTATAACTGTTTGACCATGCAAACATCATTGATAACTCTGGATCCTCTCCAAAGTTCAAAGTATATATAGCTGAAGCTATGTTACCATCATGTGTGGCTCTATAGTTTTCAGCTGTTATACTAAATCCAGCATCTTCCAATGCTTCAGTTGACAAGTCCATTACAGACTTGTGGCTTATTACGGTATATGAATCAGCATGATTTGGAAGTGTAACATCTATTAGATCTTGTCTTCCGTAACTTTTGATTTTTCTAGGCATATTAAAATAATTGTAATTGATTAGTTTTTGGCTCAAGAGCTTCTATTTCTTTCTTGGCCTTCTTGATATAGAAATCATAATTAATATCATATTCTTCAAATGGCTTTTCTATGTAATCAATAAACATAGTTTGTAACCATTTACCTGCTTCTACTTGCGCAATTCTTCCATCTATACTGTGCACTTTGACAGTCTTGGAACCTCCATTGCTTATATAGTATCTAACAGTTTTCTGTAATGGATCTCTTTTGTGTTCTCCATCAACAATATGCTCTTCAAAGAACTTCCAATCTCCTTTAGCTTTAACACCACCACAGAAATCAAAGATGTTTTTATTCTCTTTGATTGACTGTTCAGGGTCCTTACCGTAGATAAAATAATTATACATAGCTTTTCTGATACATAGAAAACTTTTATTCTTATGTAGTGGTAGATCTTCAAATACGAATCTACCTTTACATTTAGTTTTAAAATCTTCTCCTTCTGTAACTGCTATATAGTTATTTACATCTGCTAGTATAACCTTCTGATAGGTATCATGCTCCAGCTGCAGGTTAGTGATATCTTCCCACTCTTTACATATCTCCATATACTCATCTACATACTTTCTTGGGATTCTTGTCTCAAGACCATCTGTATTTTGCATTAGCGGAACTGCATTAGGAATCCTTTCACATATCATCTCATATAACATCATAAGGCTCAGTTGGCCATTAAGAGTTATACGCATGGTAAGCTCAGGATCATATAGGAAGCTGTTCTCATCATTACTAAGACCATAGGTACTATTTAGTACAATCTTATAAACATAGTTTCTAGGGTCAGATTTAGGTATCTTCTTTCTCTCATCAAAGAACCATTCATACTGATCACAGAACTCTTCTTTAGGAAGATGTGCTGGTGACCATTTATTTCTGATGGCTAGATTAGGATAGAAACTTGTAACATCACTTGACATTATAACAAACTCATCATTAGATGTGTATATGTCTTTACGTGCACCATGTACACCACCAAGGCCAAAGTGTGTAGTTATTCCTTTATATCTGACACTGTACTTAAAACTACCTTTTAAATCATACGGATCTAGTTCTAGATCTCTAAATTTACTTACCAGTCTCTGAAATGTTGCTGTCTCAAATTTAATATAAGGCAACAAAAGATCATTAACTATAAGCTTAGACCTATGGGTCCTCATCTTTTTCAGATCATACTTTTTTATTCCTGTCTTTTTACTCAGGAACATTGCAAACAATTCTTTTGCAATTCTAGGTTCAGATGCACTGAATAGATCTATATTGTACTCCTTAGTAAGCTCTTGTCTCAAAGCAATTTCTTTCTTGCTGCGATACATGATTGCTTTAGTAGAAGCTACATCATTAATACAATACTCTATTATGTCATCTATCTGCTTTAGGGTCTTGATTTCAGTGCTATGATGTATTGGCATATCTTGTATATTCTGCCAATCCATACTATACTGAGCCCACTTTAAACTAGTTCTCTTAGCTGCATTATCCCAATGATTGAGCTTAAATACATCAACTTGTTTAATCTGCAGAGTCCATGGAGCAAAGACTGCCCACTCTCCTTCACTTTGTCTTTGAATAGTATCTTGGGCCTTTGCATATATAAACAGAGCAACTTCTTCACCAGACATCTCTAGCAATTGCTCTTTATTTTCCAATATGTGTTCTGTAACTTGAGCATCAAATCCTATACCATTAAAAGATACATGCCATTCTTCAAGTAAGATGTTCCTTTCTAGAAATGTAATAAATTCTAGACACTCATTTCTTTCTTTATGAATAACAAATATCTCACGGTCTTTAGATTTAATATCCTCAAATACAGCTATGAAACAATTTAATAAAGTTTCATAGTCCATTACCCAATGAGTTCTATCCATTAGTCAACTACTGCAGCAATTGAGGGTTTATCTGTTTTTGCTTTTGTAAACTTATCAGTATCAAACTTTTTAGCATTGATTGCAAAATAATCTGTGATTTCTTTGATAGTCTTCACATCCTCAATATAATACTCTTGAAAAGTATCAATTGATTTTCTATCTTGCTTTGCCCCTTTGTTTCCACTAATGGCTTTTCCATACTCATCAAGCTTAGGTAACATATGTAAAGATGTTTTAGTTACTTTACTTATTACTACAAATACTTTAGATGTAGGGTCAAAAATGCATTCCACGTATGGACAGTCATTACTGATAGGCATCATTTTAAAAGTTTTACCTTCTTGCCAGGTTGATTCAACCAGCATCATTGTTTTTTCACTCATGTTGTTTTTTTAGTAAAATTAATTAATTATTTCTTTTTTTACTTCTTTCATTATTAAAGTTTCTTTTTCAAGATCAGGTTTTGCACAAAGCTCGCCAACCTCTTCTAAAAAATCTACTTCAACACCTAAACATTCAGCATAGTCTTGAAAATATTTGTGAGGATATAGATAACTTCTGATATATACAAAATTAGCAGATGTATTATCAAAGAAAGAACATATGTCTCCCTTTATATTGTTATCTATTTTGCTGAACCTACCTTCAATTAAATGTGTCCAGTTATCTTTAAGGTCTGCAAAATCAAAAATAAATAATTTATTATTCTTATCAATAACTTTTACATCACATAGTCTAGTATGTTTTAATAAAACTTTCTTTTCATAATCTTTATATTCATCTGATTCATTAGGGTGATATAAACACACTAACTTCATATCCTCTGGTATATAATAAGGATCCCAAGCAAGATAAGTCTCACTTGGAACTACTTTAACACCACGTTTAATTCCAAGGAGCGGATATATAAACACCTTGGACTTCTGAAAATACTTACTGTAAACTGATTTTACTGCCATACATTTTTAAAGTTTAAAGTTACCTGTTGCTAATTCATACGGTAGTGTGAAATCTTTATTATCATAATGATATTCAATCATAGGTAAGATATCATCTCTAAGGCCTCTTAACCAATTACGCATGGTATCATCTGAAACCTGAAATGGATAAACTTGATTGTATTTATCAATAACAATAAATGTAAAGTTAATCTTCCATTCTCTACTATCTTCTTTATCTCTAATCCACTTATAAAAAGCTAATTGATAATAAATAGCAGCTTGGAGCCAATATCTAAAATACTCAACTGACTCACCAAAATCTACTAATGGCTTGCCTGTGGTTTTAACATCATTGATAAACAAAACTCTAGCATCATTATCTATAATTACATTATCAAGTATACCCTTAAATCCAAATGATTTGTCATCTGTATAGATTTTATTTTCAATCTTTACTTTAACTTCATTAAAAACTTCAAGATGGGTATCCTCTTCTTTTTTATCAAGTTGTAACAACTGTACAATAGATTCATTCTCTTTTACAGAATCAACGCAATCTTTACAATAACTAAGCGTTTTACTATCTACTAGGGTTTTTCCTTGACTTGACTTCAGAAATTCAAAATAACTAATATTATCAGGTATTAAGATTTTCTTAACTCTTGCCTCATCAGTCTTAAGCTTTTGATGCAAGTTTATTGTTGCTAAAAGGCTAAGTATACTTGCCTCATATTTGTCCAAAGTTAGTGAATTATCTGAACCTTCCAAATGTATTTTGAAAATTTCATCTACAATTGTTCTATTGCTAGTACCTGGCATCTTACCAGGAATCACAATAAACTCATCATCAAAATCTTCAGGATTAAGAAGCAGGCAGTGAATGACCCTCCCCTGTACTAGGTGAGAGTCAACACTATCTTCTTTTTCCTTCAGAATGTAATGATTGTAGAACCAACTTGGTGAAAACAATAACTTATTTATTCCGCTATAGCTGAAATAAAATTTGTTACTGTAAAATTGTTGTAGTTCATCAGAACCAATCAAACTCTTCTTCATTCTTTACTTCTGTTTTTTCTGCTATTAATACTTCTTCTGTAGATTCTTCTTCTGTTTCTACTTCTTCTTCTTCAATTTCAGGATCCGCCTGGGACCCTGTTTTTGCCGTGACAGGTTCAGAAACAGTAACTTCTTCTACAGTATCTTCAACAACCTCTTCTTCTTCAGCTTCAATCACTGTAGTTTCATCTACAAAACCTTCAGTTTTATGGACCCACTTGTAATTTAACTGTGGTTGAAACTCTGGATTAATACCAAAAGCAGTTGGTTGCACATACTTAGAATAGTTGTTATTTTTAAAGTATACTTTTTGATCTTCCATAATAAATGCAAGAGCATCCTGATCTAGTTTACCAAAAGATAATAGACTTTCAAAAACACCATCAATATGATTATTGCTATAATATGCTCTGCCAAGATAATTCTTTAATGATTTGAAATTAACATGGTTTTTAGTTCTTGAATTTTCAATCTCACTACTATGATGAAAGAATAACATCTCAAGAAATAAAAGACTTTCTAAATAATTAGCATTAGCCATAATCTCCATGGCCATTACATGATTGTCACTGTCAGAGCTCTTGAACATGTTTCTTAAGTTCTGATATGTATCTAAATCAATTAAGACAGCATCATCACCGTTAACAACTTCAAGCAATGCATTCTGCTCAATAATGTTTTTAGTTTTTACTTCATCATAGATCTCTAGATTTTCATCACTAATAGTCCATATATGATCATTAGTATTGTTTCTATATCCAGCTTTTTTAAATTGATCTTTAGTAAGACCTAACTTATTAAGAACAGCTTGTCCCAAGGGTCCATTGTTACTATCATTTGGTCGGCAAAGTCTAGCTGTATGCCAATCAACTGCAATAAATTCTAATTCATTTCTGTCAAAGCCTGCAAGTATATCATCTATCCTTTCTACATAATACTCATCAAAGTCAGAAGACAACTCTTTTAGAGCTTCAACTGTAGCAAAGAATACTTTTGCAGCAACGTTATGCATCCATGTAGATTTAAATAGCTTTTCTCCAGCTCTATCACTACCAACAACAACAGTTGCTGTATTTATATCAGTAGTAGTTCTGATTTTATATTTTACAGATAAGTCTTTAAGTTTTATTCTTGGGACAGTACATCCTTTCATAAAGTAAATCTTATCTTTCATTTGTGGTGTCCACTTACTTGTGTTAAAGTTTAAACCATGTATTTTTTCACTATAGTTTTTTCTTGAAACTACATTTAATACTTCAACAGTTGATGTTCTGACATCTCCTATCTTTATTTTATTATACTCATCTCTTTTTATTTCTGCTTCTAAAGCAATAAAAGGTATTTTTGTTATACTCATTTTTTTAGTTTAAAAAAGCGGCTTTTACACCGCTTTAGTTTTGAATTAATTTGTTAAAGGTTTTGCAAAACAGGAAACTGCTTTACCTGTGATTACTTTACAGTCATCTTCACCACCTTTTGATTCAACATCAGTTTTGAGAATTTGGCTTTGTGACCATTAAGGATCTCCTTAACCATGTAATATCTCAAGTCATCAGTAAATGAATCACAGTCAGTTACCAAGGAGATAATCCTATCAACCATCTTTTGAGGTACTGAACCTTTGTCAGCTGTTATTGATGCAAAGTTGATAATTCTAGTACTAATTATACTAGAGATATCTGCTCTGAAATCATCATCTTTACCAATACAACTAGTCAAAGAACCTTTAACATAGTTCCAATCATCATTAGTAAGTATCTGCTCAGGGCTGATAATCTTATCCAATTTGTTATTAATAAACATAGCAAACAATGCAGAAGGCTCCTCTCCAATTGACCCATCACCAATCATATTGATCAGCGGCAACTCATCTTCAAACTTTTGAATAGAGCTAATAGAGTTAAAGAAAGTAGTAATACTTCTAGGATTAACCTTCTGTGTTACAATCTCAGGATTCATCAACAAAAAGTTAATACATCTACCATCAATGTTAACCTTCTCTGCCCAACGAGCCCATACACTAGCATCAAACTTTACTTCTGTAGAGATAAATCTAGTCTTCTGAGCATCATCAAGAGAAGTTACCTGATACTCACCATTGTCTGGATTAGTAGTCAGGATAACATGCCAGTTCTTTGGAAGAGACCAAGAAATATATTCTTGTCTGTCCAAGATCTCCATAGTTGCTTGCATAAATCTGTGATCAGCACGAGTATAATCATCAAGAACCAAGAAACCGCCTTCAGTTCTACCTTGGATCCATTCAGGTGCAGCATGAGCCATACGCTTTTCTACAACCTTATAACCTTTCTTCATGGCAGCATCAACTTGAGCTTCCATAATCCAAGTACTCTGACCTTCTTTATTTTGAATCTTAAATTCTTTAACAGGAAAACCAACAAGGTCACCTAATTCTTCTATCTGAGATAAATTAATCTTTACAACATCCATTTCCATCTCTTTACCAAGCTGGACAATAGCGGAAGTCTTACCAAGGCCCGCATCACCTTCAATATTAATTGCTACAGGTATTTTACCTTCATTTTGAATATACTGGTTATTTGTAACCATGTGCTTTAAAAAGCCTTTTAACTCATCAACGTTTAACTGTGTGATTTTACTCATTTCTTTTTTTTTAATTTAAAGTTCTAATTTAATTTGTCTTCCTGGTAAATCATCATTAAAGTCAGATCTCTCTGACAATACCCATAGGACTGGCTTCCTGGGTTTTATATTTGTCCAAGCCTCTCCATCTGTAAAATAGATTAAGCTTGTAAACTCTTTTCTTTCATTAAATAATTCTAGAGCAGGATCAAAACTTGTTCCTCCTCTACCTGCAACTTCTAGTTCAAACTTTCCATCATATTTCTTGATAGATTGCATCCTAGAATCACATTGTGCAATTGTGATATCAACACCTGCTTTATACAAGTGATGTATCTCATTAATAAACTCTTTTAATTCATCATCACAAACAGAACCTGAAGTATCAATAGCTACAAGCATGTTTTGTCTCATCTTTATCTTAAGGCCAGGATTATCAGAGTACCTTTTGTTCTCTTTTCTCCTGACTTTTCTAGTAAAGATTTTAGTAGATATACCAGTAAATCTTCTAATATATGCTTTCCAATTAAATTTAGGTGGTATAACTTCATCAAGCTTAATAAGACCTGATATCTCACCTGGTACAAATCCTCTCTTTTTAATAGTCTGCTCTTTAGCTTCAGACATAACTCTTTGAATCTGCTTTTCAATAAGCTTCTTCTCAGCTTCAGGCATGTTCTCAAACTCTTCCCACTCATGATCAGGTATATCAACTTCTTTATCTCCATCTCCACCACTACCTGGTCCAATCGTAACTTTACCTTGATTTTGCTCCATAGCATCAAGAAGCTTGTCCATATTACCATCTCCAGAAGATCCAGTATTTTTCTTATCTTGTTGAGCTTGCTTAAGCTTATCATAATAATATCTAGAACCAGCTTTCCTGTCTAGATTAAGATCATCATAGTCATTTATATCTATACCTCCTTCAGGTAGCCAGTGGCCATCTATATACTGATTGATCTCCATGTCCATTGCAATATTGGCCATCTTCTTATCAGTAAACATAGTGAAGGTTGTAAGATGTTGGAATGCTATGTGCAATAACTCATGCTTCAGTAACCCTAGTCTGTGTTCTTCTGACAAATCTGTCCAGAACTTCTCATTGATCATCAATTGAAAGTTGATGCCATTTTTACATACACCTGCAGTTGGAAGTTGATCACTCCAACTCTTGTGTAACATTAATAAAAAGAAACCATAATAGGGTTCCTGTAACATCAAATCTTTTGATGTTTTACTTAGCGAATCTTGTCTATTCATTGTATTATATTTACTTGGATTTCTTTGTATTTAAAATCAAGAGCATTAAATATTCTCTTTTTCTCATTGATAATTTCCTCAATCATCAACTCTGCTACCCATGGTTTTTTGATACGAGCATTTGGTCCTATCATATGACCTAACCATCTTTCCTTATACTTTAAATCTTGCTTATATACAGTAGCTACCCCCTTGGGTCTATGTTTGTTTACTAAATCACGAAATAGTCTTGTAACTCTTACATCTACAGGAGCCCAATCTTCAAGATGAGGGTTACCATATAACCATAAGAATAATAACTCTTCTTTGTAATCTTCTACTACAGTACTGGGGTCACCCAGATTTACAATTGCTTGCATTGCCATATAGTGATTGTCTTTATCACTTGACCGCATCATAGTTAGTAAGTTTTTTAAAACTTCTTTATTCATAAATCATCTATCTTTTCTATAATATCATCCTTTAATTCATCAGTCAATGTCTGCAATGGCAGACTTTCTATCCATTCTATTAATTCTTCTTTATTCATATTTTTCCTTTATAAAATCTTCCTAATATATTTCCATTCAGATAGTAATCTTTCTCAAGAACTTCATATTTAAATTGATATTTTGTTTCTTGATAAGTTAATTCTGATTTACTAAAACAAATCTTAAGTATGGTTCTATATATCATTTTACCATCTTTATATGCTTGTTTTAGTTCTTTGTTGCTACTGAAATAGTTTTCATAGTCTAATTTAACAACTGTCTCATATTTCTTAGCTCTTTTGTCTGTCATAGCAGCTAGCGCTTTCTTGCCAAACTTTTTCTTTCTTT
>ENA-ORDA01003345-ORDA01003345.1-marine-metagenome-genome-assembly--contig:-NODE-3345-length-11224-cov-3.594689_pt1 | contig 11224 bp, 15 predicted proteins | sample MGYA00237778_ERZ508506 | MGnify/ENA primary metagenome ERZ508506 (study PRJEB26177, sample SAMN06267891) | marine metagenome | isolation source: Monterey Bay, California, USA | place: Pacific...
CAAGCTTTGTATATCCAGATTATACTGCTTTTAATGTATGGTACACAGAAGAGACAGGAGGAACTTTAATTTCTACTGACAACCCATTAACAGTTACAAGATTTACCCATACAGCTTCTGATGCATTTTGGGGTAGATTTGAAGGTTTTACAAGAACATATAACCTATCAGCTTCAAAAGCAACAGTAAATGAAGGAGATGATTTGACTATTACCTTAAGCACAACAGGAGTAGACGGAGGAACACCAGTAGGGTATACAATTACAGGTATTTCACAATCAGACTTATCATCCGGCTCTTTGACAGGTAATTTTATAGTTACTAGCCAAGTGGGTACTATAGATCTAACAATAGCAGCAGATGCTACCTCAGAAGGACAGGAGACTTTAACTATTGATTTAGATGATTTTTCTTGCGACCCAGAAACAGTAGTAATTAACGATACTAGTACACAACCAGCAGCAACTTATAGCATTTCAGCTACTACTCCAGTAGATGAAGGAGACACTGTAATTTTTACTCTTACTACAGCTAATGTTGCAAACGGAACGGTACTGCCATTTACTATAACAGGTATAGATAGTAATGATATTACAGGTAACTTAACAGGTAATTTTACCGTCAATGGAAATACAGCTCAAACTATAGTTACATTAGTAGCAGATAATACAACAGAAGGTACTGAAACAATGACATTGGCATTAGACAATGGAGGAGCTACACAAATCGTTAGTATAAATGATACTAGTATTTTAGTAGGAGGAGTAACTATTAATAGCGGTAGTTTAACGATTTCTAACACAACTATTACTGGTTCTTACACTGGAACACTAGCAATTAACTATACTGTAGATACTGCTGATGTTGAGTTAGGGACACCAAGGGTATGGACAGGAGGACAAGTAAAATGTAATGCTGGATTCTTACATAATCCGTTATTTTACGGTATAGACCCAATAGAAATAGCAATGTCTAATATAGGAACAGTATCACCCGGTACATACACCTATACCTCTACTGTAACTTGGTCAGGATATAATGGAATATGTGTACAACATGGACAAACTCCAGGAACAGGTTCTAATCTACAGCAAGAAGCATATTGTGAGATAGTAACTTTAGGTAGCGGTCCAGAAACATGGACACACGTTAATAACACTATAGGATCAGGAAGCGATGTATCTCCAATACCGTTAACTTTTGCTTAGTTAAGTAGGAATCCCGGGTAAAAGTTCTTATATTGTATATATATAAAAAAGTTATAATATGGCATCAGCTAAACAAAGAATTACACAATTAAAAGAATGGTTAGAGTGGAGAAAGAGTACTTCCGGTACTACAGATTCTAAACCTAAAAAGAAGTTTTCTAAAATGGATCACTATAAAAAACAATCAAACAATCAAAGAGGCAATTATGGGCGCAAAAACAGTAATTAAGTTTTATGCTACTTGGTGTGGACCTTGTAAAGCGTACGATACTACTTGGAATAAAGTAAAAGAGGAATTAAGTGATAGGTTTAAATTTATGGAAATAGATGTAGATAAAGACACCTCAGGACTTGCTGCTAAGTATAATATAAGATCGATACCTGCTACTATTGTATTGAATAATAATGATGCTGAGATAACAGCTAATCAAACAGGTGTACTTTCATCTCAAGATTTAAAAAATTTAATTAACAAATAAATAATAAGTTATGCTAAGAAGACCAGATTCAATTCCAGCTACTGATACAGTTATAGAAGATCCTGCAATGGAACCTTTTTTTATAACTAACTCAGCTAGTGGTGGATATACAGTTTATGAGAGAGTAATTAAAGGTGAAAATAATACACCTTATATTAAGACTATATGTTACCCCGGTAACTTTACTTACGCTCTAAAAAAAGTAGCTACAGAGTTACTTAACTCTAACAAAGAGTATAAAAGTGTTAAAACCTATGTTGATACATATAATAATATCACAGACAAGATTACTTCTATGATGAAGTAATTTTAACGTTAGCCTATACGTTTACAATACCTGGCAAATATTAAATTTAAATAAAATGGCAAAAAATGTTGTTGTTAGTCTAAGCGGAGGGATGGACTCCTCTACATTATTACTCAGATGTTTAAAAGAGTATGATCAAGTAACTGCTATATCGTTTGATTACGGTCAAAAGCATAGAGTAGAGCTTGAAAGAGCACAATCATTAGTAGATTATATTAATGAAACTTGTCCTTCAGATAATGAATGTTTTGGAGGTTGCAAGATTAACTATCAAGTTATTAAGTTAGACGGTTTAGTAAATCTGTTAAATTCTAACCTTGTAGAAGGAGGAGAAGATGTACCGGAAGGTCATTACGAAGAAGATAACATGAAAGCTACTGTAGTACCTAATCGTAATAAAATTTTCGCTTCATTAGTTCAAGCTGTAGCTTTATCTGCTGCAAATGCGAATGGAAATGATACTGATATTGCTTTAGGAATACATGCAGGTGATCATGCTATTTATCCAGACTGTAGACAAGAGTTTAGAGATGCAGACGATAATGCCTTTAGATTAGGTAACTGGGAAGCAGATAAAGTAGGGTACTTTACACCTTACTTAGATACAGATAAACTTGGAATTTTAAAAGATGGACAGAAATTGGTTAAGGAGCTCGGAGTTTCTTTTAATGAGGTATACAAACGTACTAATACTTCTTATAAGCCCTATCCTAGCGGTAATAGCGACTATAAATCAGCATCATCTGTTGAACGCATCGAAGCATTTATCGACTTGGGTGTGGACGATCCTGTACAATATGAGGATGAAACTGGAGAAGTTGAATATAGTGTTGCAAAAGCACATGTAACTAAGTTGTTAGATGAGTATTCATCAGCAGCTGTATTAGGAGACGCATAATGAGATATATTTTTTTATTTTTATTAGTAACAACATCTTTAACTTCTCAGGAGTTTAGAGATATGGATAACTTACCTAAAGATGTAATTGGTAAATGGCAAAGTTTCGATAATGAATTTGTTAACATCGGTAATGATGGTTCATTTATTAGAATTGACAATAAAGAACTCATGGCTCAAGGTATATTGAGAGAAGAAGGTGGTAAACTATACATTAAAAGAACAGATATAGATGATGAGTATGTTCTGAGTTATTATGAAAGAAATGATGTATTAGTTATTACTAAACCTAACGCTGTAGAGGCTTGGCTTTTTTATAGAATAGGATATTAAGGATTGCGGGATAGAGCAGTGGTAGCTCGTCGGGCTCATAACCCGAAGGTCGGAGGTTCGAATCCTCCTCCCGCCACTATATTATGAATAAAGACTTATCAACATATTGTCCCCTACCATTTAACCACTTACACGTTACTCAAACTGGTGACTTAAAACCATGTTGTCAAGCCGAAGAATTCAACGATGTCAATCTTAAAAAATTATCAGTAGAAGAGGCCTGGAACCATCAAGAGTTTAAAGACTTAAGAATGGACATGCAATCAGGTAAAAGAAATGTTCTTTGTAATTACTGTTACTCTAAAGAAGACTCCGGAGCTTTTTCACCTAGAAATATGCACTTAGGAGAACATCCTATGAGAGTCGGAGCTGATAAGACACAGATATTCACAGATAACGGTGAACTTCCAGTTAATTTTTTGACTATCGATATTAGGTTTTCTAACTTATGCAATTTTAAATGTGTTATGTGTGGACCAGATGCTTCTAGTCTACATAATAAAGGGAAGGTAATTAAAATTAGAGATAACTTTGTAGAAGAGTTACTTCCTTATATAAATGAAATCGAACACGTATATTTTGCTGGAGGAGAACCTTTAATAATGGATGAACACTATGAGCTATTAAATTTTCTAGTAGAACATAGACCGCAAGTACGTATAGTATACTCTACTAACCTATCAGTACTTGAACAAGGTAAATATAAAGTTTTAGATATGTGGAGTAAGTTAGATAAACCTGTATTTTTAGCAGTCAGTATTGACGGTTTATTCGACAAAGGAGAAAGCATAAGAGTTGGATTAAATACTAAAAAGTTTATTAACAATATCCATCGATTAAAAACTGTAGATAAAGTAGAATATGGATTACACTATACTGTGGGTTCTCACAATATTTATAATATATACGAGTTTATAGATCAGGTTATTGAATACGATCTCGCAGATCCAGCAACCCAGTTAGACTTTTCTAATACAGTATTTTGGCCGGAAGAGTATAGTCTTCAGAACCTTTCAGATAAACAAAAAAAAGATATAAAAAATTACTTACTTGGAGAGCCATACAAAACTCTCCCTGATAGAATAAAATTAGCAATTGACGAGCTTATAAAATTTAATTTGTCGTTATGATATACGTTTTTGATGTAGATGGTACATTAACCCCCTTCAGGACTTCAATGGTACCTGATTTTTACAGTTTTTTTCTCGATTGGTCTAAGCATAAAAGAGTTTGGTTAGCTACAGGGAGTGATATAGATAAGACTGTAGAACAAATAGGTATAGACTTATTTAATAAAGTAGAACGTTCTTACCAGAGTAACGGTAATCAGATATATAGCCACGGTAAGCTCCTAAAAGAAGCACCTGAATTTAATTTACCACAGGACTGTATAGATATACTTAAAGATAAACTTGCAACATCTTCTTTTGGTTTTAGAAAAGGTAAGCACTTTGAGGAAAGACCCGGAGCTCTTAATTTTTCTATTATTGGAAGAAATTGTAATATGGAAGAAAGAAAAATTTATGCAGATTTTGATGAAAGTATAAATGAGAGGAAAAATATTATAACAGAACTTTCTCCGTTGTTCCCCGATATAGAGTTTGCAATAGGAGGCGAGATATCAATAGACATATACCCAAAAGGGTCAGGAAAAGGACAGTTAGTCAACGACTTAGATGATAATTTTACATTTATAGGTGATAATTTATACCCCAGCGGTAATGATTACTCAGTTTATACAGCTGCAGTAAATAAAAACATACATACAAAAAATACATTTTTTAATGTAACAGGATATGAGGAAACATGGAGAATACTTAACAGCCTTATCTAATATAGATAAAGAAGTTCATAACAAGTTAGAGTACTTTATTAAGAGCTACCCTAATACTATAATATTAGGTAACGGTGGTAGTAATGCTATAGCTACTCATATGGCTCAAGATTATACTAAAGTATTAGGTAAAAAAGCAATTAGTTTTAGTGACCCTATTAAGTTATCTTGTTATGCAAACGATTATGGATGGGATAATGCATACCAAAAATTCCTTATAGAAAACTGGGATCAAAAAACTTTTACTATTTTAATCTCCTCATCAGGAGAATCTCAAAATATTATCAACTGCCAGAAATTCCTTATCGATAATAATTGCGAATATGGAATTCTAACAGGCTTCGGTTCTGATAACACATTACATACTAATGCAGATCTAGATACTGTAAAATTTAACGTCAATAGTGATGACTACGGAATTATCGAATGTACACACCAAATAATACTACATAGTATATTATGAAATTTATAAGAGCTTTTTGGGGAGATTTAGACTACGATAACAGTAAGCTCAGAAAAGAAATAAAAGAAACGTCTATTAACGAAAGATTATCGAGGTTTGGAAAACTTGATATGGTTGTTTATGTATGGGGAACCAAAAACGAAGAGTATATAAAATCACTAGGATATACTACAATTAAGATGTCATCTAAATCAACTGAATATGCGGATAATATAGTAGACGGAGCTGCAAAATTTTTCGTTCATAAATATGCTGCTATGAGAGCTGCTATTGAAGATTACGGTGCATGTGTATTTTTGGATTGGGACGCTTATCAAGTACAAAAGTTAAATGAGGACTTTTACAAAAAACTAGACTCAGATATATTGGTACCTTTATATAGTTACCCTTCAGATTATTTAGATAATGTAATGCCCAGCTTGGATACAGACTTCAAAAAAGAGTTCGTACGTAGGTATAACGATGAAATGTTTAATTATAGTTATAGATTAGACGGAGATATTATTATTCCTTGTAGCTGTTATATGTATTGCTCGTCAGTAAAAGTAATAGATGAATTTTTAAAGATACTATATGAAAACAACGGTATATATTCAGATGAGTTTGTTTGGTATATTTATGCTAGTCAATATTGTAATGATTTAGATGAGTATATTAGAAAATTTGAACCTAGCGGCTGTGATGCTAAATTAGACGACCATTACAATCAAAAGAATCTCAAAAAATACATTAGTAAGATAAAAACCAAAAATTTATACTTTCAACACAGATGATTAAACTAGGAATATCAGCATTTTATCATGACTCTGCAGCCTGTATTGTAAGAGACGGAGAAGTTGTAGCAGCAGCTGAAGAAGAAAGATTTACAGGCATTAAACATGATAGTAGCTTTCCGCACAATACTATTAAATGGTTATTTAAATCTACTAACATTAAAATAGACGATATAGATGAAGTTCACTGGTATGAAGATCCTGAAACTAAGGACGATAGGGTTAAAACTATCTTTAGTAAAAGACCGATTAAAACTTTTTTTCTTCGACGAAGGTATAATAAAAACCGAAAAACTAACTCTCCGGAAGATCTACTTAAAGGTATTGGATACACCGGAAAAATCATTTATCACGATCATCACTACAGTCATGCTGCTTTTAGCTATTTTACTAGTCCATACAGGGATGCAGCTATACTTACAGTAGATGGTGTAGGAGAATGGGAAACAGTTTCTATATGGCTAGGTAATGGAAATAATATATACAAACGACATTCAATTGATTTTCCTAATTCCCTTGGAATGCTATATAGTACTATTACTTCTTACTTAGGGTTTAAACCGAACGAAGGAGAATATAAAGTTATGGGATTAGCACCGTATGGTGATCCTAGTATATATTTCGAAAAATTAGAATCAGTTATAGATCCAAACAATAGTGATTTATATTTATATCAAGAGTATTTTACGTGGGAATATTCTGAAAAAATAATGTTTAACAAAAAATTATGTCAACTACTAGAATTACCTCCTCGTTTGCCAGAAGACACCTTGACGCAGGAGCACAAGAATTTAGCCGCAGCACTACAAAAAGTTTACGAAAAACAGTTTCTGAAATTAGTAAAAAAAGCCAAGTATATTACAGGTTCGGAAAATTTATGCTTAGGAGGAGGATGCGCGTACAATGGAGTAGCTAATTCTCTAGCCTATAGGTACTTTAAATCTGTACATATTCCTTTTGCTCCTTCAGATGCAGGATCTGCTATAGGTGCATGCTTAGATGAACACGTTAGCCTAAGTCCTTACTTAGGTCCAAACTTTCAAGAACATTACGTTAGAAATACCCTTAAAAAGTATACAGATAAACTACTGTACTTCAAAATGGAGGAAAAGGAACTCATTAAAAACGTAGCTGAACTACTAGCAACACAGAATATTGTAGCTTGGTTCCAAGGTAGAATGGAATTTGGAGCAAGAGCATTAGGAAATCGTAGTATATTAGCCTCTCCTAAAAAACCTGAAATGAGAGAAAAGCTTAATAGTGTTATAAAAAAGAGAGAAGGATTTAGACCTTTTGCCCCATCAGTTATACAGGAAGCAGCAGGAGCTTTGTTTGAACTTAATGAGGAAGTACCTTATATGAATCAAGTAGTAAAATCTAAAATTAATATCTTACCAGCTGCTACTCATATAGATGGATCATGTAGAGTGCAGACAGTTACAGAAGAACAAAATTCAAGATACTATATGCTATTGAGTGAAATGGGTAGAATCACTAATATACCAGTACTTCTTAATACTTCTTTTAATTTAAAGGATCAAACTATTACTATAGAACCTGAACAAGCTGTAAAAAGATACTTATCATCAGATATTGATTTTTTAGTAATAGATAATTACCTTATTAAAAAAATATGATATTTGCAACAGTAGCAGTAGGTTCAAAGTACATTAATTGTATATACAGACAGAAGGAATTTTTAGACTTCCATAATTTTGACGTTCATATACTTACAGATAAGCCAGAAATGTTTAATAAAGAGTATACTACATATAAGTATGAAAACACAGTATGGTCTTATTTTGACAAACTTACTTTTGCTTTTAGATTAAATTTACAACATAAAGAGGATGTTTTCTTTAGTGATGGAGATGATATAGATCATTTAGATAACAATTTCGGTGAAGAATTTAAAGGTAGTAAAAACTTTCTGTATAAAGGAGATTGGTCTGCTGGAAATACATTATGGGATACAGATCATTTTACTTTACCTTACTGGGATCCATTTACTAAGTTTTTAAATAAACAAAACGTAGACCCCAAAGACATACTTACTTTAGTAGAACAGCATTTTTACATACCTAAGAATATAGACTCACTCAGCATATTAAGAGATTTAGAAACAGTTAAACCTGTTCTTGAATATACTTCAATTATGGGTGATTCCCCTTATCCTGGTTTAGGCTCTGGTGAAGGAGCAGGCTTAGGATATGCCCTAACAAAAAATAATATACAAATAGAAAAATTTAACTTAAAATATTTTTTAAATCATGAAGTTTATACAATGGATTAAAGGTCTAATCTACAACTGGAAAATGGAACGTAGATATAAAAAGAAAATTAAGGAGCTCAAAAAAAGAGATCCGTATACTTATAAGAATTTCTAGTGCTATTTATAGTATATAGCTTGGATACATGGCAACACTAACAGGAAACAGAATACAGAATACCTACTATAAGCTCCTACAAGTCGATAATGGACAAATCGTTCAAAACGGCTTAGGATCACCAGTAACGGGTTCAATTAACTTAAGCGGCAGTTTACACGTAACTGGAAGCTCTACTTTTGGTGGAGATTTAAGAGTTCACGGTAATGTTACTGCTCAGCAATTTATTACAACTACAGTTTCATCTTCAGTAGTATATGAATCTGGATCATCTCAATTTGGTAATAGTTTAGATGATAACCACGATTTTACTGGTAATTTAAATCTTACTGGCAGCTTAGTTGCTACAGGAAGTTTAGAAACTAGTGGAAGCATTACTTCACAAAATACTATTACAGCAGATAGAGGATTATACGCAGGAATGTTTTTAAATCCTAATACTATTGAAGAGAATGTGACTGTTCCTAGTAACCATAATGCTAGACTTTTTGGACCTACTGTTACTATAGGTACGGGTTATACCTTTACTGTAGAAGCAGCATCAACCTTAACAATTTTATAAAATGAGCAAATTAAAAGTAAATCAAATTGAAGCTAATTCAGGAGCGAATATTTTCGTAACAGGTTCCTTAACAGTTTCTGAAACAATTATAGCTAGAGAAGTTAGGACTTCTATTACTAGCTCTCAAATACTAGTATCAGGAAGTACTAAGTTTGGAGATACAGTAGATGATAATCACGAATTTACAGGTTCTGTATTATTAGCTAATGATGCTACTATTACCGGAACATTAACATTAGGAAATTATTCTGATATCTCAGCTTCTTTAGATACTGCAGAAGATAATATTACAGCTAATTCTGCTTCAGCAGCAACAGCACTTACTTCTTTATCATCTTCAGCAGCAACAGCACTTACTTCTTTATCATCTTCAGTAGATACACATCTTGATGCTAATATATTAGCTCTTAGTAGTTCAACAGACAGTCACTTAGATAGTGAAATAGCTTTATTAAGCGCATCTACTGATAGTCATTTAGACAGTGAAATTACCTTAATTAGTAGTTCTTGTCATTCTCAAAGAATATCTGAAGATTCAGTTCTTTCCGGTTCAGCTCATACCGTTAGAATTGCTTTTTCTTCTTCAGCAGCAACAGCATTAACAGGATTAAGTAGCTCAGCAGAAGTTTCTAGAGCAACTTTAGATACAGCTCAAACAGCAGCACTTAATTCTTATACAGCATCTAACAATACTAGATTAGACGGTATAGAAGCTGTAACGAGTTCATATGCTTTATCAGCTACTTCTGCAACAACAGGTAGTAATACCTTTACAGGAGATCAAATTGTTAGTTCATCAGTACTACTAACAATTCAACCAATAGAGACAGCTCCAGTATCAGCATCTACAGGTTCTTTAATAGTATCTGGTAGCCCTGCACAACTCTATATTTTTAACGGATCAGGATCTGGTTGGAATAGAGTATAAATATTTTTAAAATTTAAAGGGAGATAGTTGGTTAATTGTCTCCTTTTTTTTATATTATAATAATAATATGACTATAGTGTCGTAGCACCACTTTAAAAACACGAAAATGGTAAATTTAAAAGAAGTCGAGAAAGATCTCTATGATGTGGAGTCTCGCAGAATGACGGAAGAGCTATACTTAGCAAACCGTGTGCATCAAAACAAACTTACACCTACCGAACCGTTAAACTATCCAGATGCTAGAAAGCATCAGATTGTATCTTTTATCAAATCAGGTATTAGAATATTAGGATACTGTTTTATACCATTTAATTTGGTAGTCTCAGCTATTCTTCTTATATTATCAGAAATAGTTGGTATAATCGAAGAATTAGTATAATGGGTAAGCATAGATCAACAAAAGTATTTGATGGATTTAGTACTTGTTTTCGTCAATGGAAAGCAACAACTACTCATTGCCAGTATTTACATGGTTATGGAGTATCATTTAAGTTATATTTTGAAGGTGAATTAGATCAAAGAAATTGGGTATGGGATTTTGGAGGAATGAAGAGAGCAAATGGTAATATAGATGGTATGTCTCCTAAAGCTTGGATGGATAACATGTTTGATCATACTGTTGTAGTAGCTACCGATGATCCTGCATTAGATACGTTTAGAGAAATGGATAAACAAGGGTTTATACAACTAAGAGAAGTAGAAGCAGTAGGTGCAGAGAAATTTGCTGAGTTTCTATTTAATAAGTTAAATCCTTTCATAGGTTGCTTCAAATCGTTTTTTATGGTGTTCGCAGTAGGCTTCCCCTATTTCTAGGGCTTCTTTGAGATGAGGTGTCTTCCAGAAGTTTCTTGGGATATCAAAAAATTCTTTAGCATTAAATTGACCAATGTCTTCTATGTGCTCGCTGTTGAGTACGCCCACCTGAAATCTTTCATAGAAATCGTAATACTTAACAATTTCATCCTTCTTAAAATGTCCCATATTAAATACGACAACGTGGCCTTTGAGCTCTTCGTTCACGCCCACAACTCTGGCGTCAGTTTGCTCTCCGTT
>ENA-ORDA01003347-ORDA01003347.1-marine-metagenome-genome-assembly--contig:-NODE-3347-length-11220-cov-2.702414_pt1 | contig 11220 bp, 10 predicted proteins | sample MGYA00237778_ERZ508506 | MGnify/ENA primary metagenome ERZ508506 (study PRJEB26177, sample SAMN06267891) | marine metagenome | isolation source: Monterey Bay, California, USA | place: Pacific...
AAGCCGCGCCCGCAAACGGATGCACCCGTGCGCCTGCGATGGAAGTAACATTCACCACAGACCCCTTCGCCCTAGTCAATTCCATCTGCAATCCGCGCGCCAAAACCACCGGTGCAAAAAAATTTACGTGAAATACCTGCCCCCAAATGCGCAAATCAGTGTCAATCGTATTTAACCGTTCCCCATCAATGCCTTTCGGCGAAATCCCGGCGTTGTTTACCAACGCATCAAGCCTCCCATCCTCAAGCTTTGATTTTATCTCTTCAACCGCTTTCACGGTTCCGTCAGGACTACCAAGATCTACTTGAATATGATTCTTCTCGCCACCCGGCCATGGGCAATGTTTCGAAAACGCCTGACGCGAACAAGTCAGCACGCGCCAACCTTCCGCACTAAATTTCTTTACGGTCGCATGGCCTATCCCGCGACTAGCTCCAGTCAATAACAATGTTTTGCGATCCATAGAGTTAATCCTTAAAGACTTATTATTAAACATAACCCCTTGGCGCATTAACGGCAAACGGCTAATCAAGTACAAAGCAAAAGGAACCCCAGCGATGGAGAAATCAAAAGCCAAGAAAGGCGACAGCCTCACTACCGCCAAAGTGCTCTCCGATGCGTTACCTTATATGCAACGCCATGATGGCTCAATCATCGTAATAAAACTTGGCGGACACGCTATGTCATCAGACGCAGCCATGACCAGCTTTGCACGTGATGTTGTCTTAATGCGCCAGTGCAACGTCAACCCCGTGATTGTGCACGGCGGCGGCCCCATGATCAACGAAATGCTCAAAAAGCTGCACATAAAATCAAAGTTCATTGACGGCAAACGCATAACCGATGCTGCCACAATTGAGGTTGTCGAAATGGTCCTCTCTGGCAAAGTAAACAAAGCCATCGTTCAAGCCATTAACGGTCAAGGCGGCCGCGCCGTTGGCATTTCTGGAAAAGATGCAAAATTGCTTCAATGCAAACAAGCTGATCCTGCACTTGGCCTCGTCGGTGATCCGCAGGTCGTAGATGCTACCGTGGTTCATTCCCTAATTGCAGATGGTATGATTCCTGTCATCGCCCCGCTGGGATCAGGCGAAAACGGAGAAACATTTAATGTAAATGGGGATACCGCAGCTGGTGCAATTGCAGCTGGTTTGAAGGCCGACCGTCTCCTGCTGCTCACCGATGTCCAAGGCGTAAAAGACGCAGACGGCGACGTCATTACATCCCTCACCTCAGATCAGGTTACTGACCTGATAGAAAACGGTATCATCGCAGGCGGTATGATCCCCAAAACTGAAACTGCACTCAAGGCCGTCGTCAGTGGTGTCAAAGCAGTGGTCATTATGAACGGCCAGCAAGAAAATGCCTGCCTATTGGAACTATTCACAACTTATGGAGCGGGGTCGATGATCCGCGCCTAACGTGCTATCTCTAGAATATGGAAAACGAAGTAACATATCGTCTTGGGATTTTTATCTCTCTGTTTCTGATACTGGCCCTTGCAGAGCGCCTGCTGCCACGCCGCAGATTGAGCGCGAAGAAACTTAACCGCTGGTTCACTAACTGCGCTATCAACATCTTTGATTTTCTCACTCTACGGTTGCTCGCCATCGTACTGCCCGCGCTGGCAGTAGGGGCAGCATGGGATGCTGGCGCACGAGATTACGGACTATTCAATTATACAGATTGGCCATTCTGGATCGAATTTCTTTCGGCCATGTTGATCCTCGATTTTCTCATCTGGACACAACACCTGATTACACACAAGATCCCGCTTCTGTGGCGTTTACACCGTGTCCATCACGCAGACACGGACATCGATGTCAGCACTGCAATCCGGTTTCACCCAATAGAAATTTGCCTCTCTATGTTGTTGAAAGTTGGTGCGGTCTACGCGCTTGGTCCAGCCGCCATCACAGTTATTATGTTTGAAATCATTCTTAGCGGCTGCGCTCTGTTCAACCATGCAAACCTGCGTTTATCCAAAACCGTGGATACAGTACTGCGCTTTTTTCTTGTCACACCTGACATGCACCGCGTTCATCATTCAAACAAACGATCGGAACATAACAGCAATTATGGCTTTTCAATCTCACTTTGGGATCGGCTTTTCAAAACATACATAGCGCAACCCGCCGACAGGCATGAAGATATGACAATTGGCCTGCAGTGGCAAGATGAACGCCCCATCAAACTCGGCTGGTCTCTCGCGTCGCCGTTCTTTCGCAAATGACTTATGCTAGCGTTGCAGCTGCGATCAAACAAAACGGCCTAAGCATCTACGGTGGATTTCATGGCGATACATCTGACGGCCTACCCAAATACTATAAAACTCTGCTGTTACTCGGCCCAAGTCCCGCGTTCTGGCCCTATTTCAAAACTACACCAGAATACCAAGACAGCGCACCAGACCCAATTGACCGCTGGTCCACGCGCATCCTAACCACCCTTGCCACTAAACTAAACGCGATGCTCTTCCTGCCATATGGCGGACCTCCTTACGCCCCTTTCCTCACATGGGCCACAAAAACAGGCCGTACTTGGTCCTCCCCCGTTGGGATGCTCGTACACGACACCACAGGCCTGATGGTCAGCTTTCGCGGCGCACTTGCCTTTCGCGACCACATCGCCTTGCCTACCACGCAAGACAAACCTTGCGATACTTGCAGAAAACCGTGCCTAACAGCGTGTCCCGTCGACGCCCTGTCTATAAAGCTAGGCTACAACACTGATGCATGCCAAACACACCTTTCCACACCAGAAGGCCAAACTTGCATTTCTGAGGGCTGCCTCGCCCGCCGCAAATGCCCCGTTTCTGCAGGCGCTAATCGCACGCCAGAACAATCAGCCCATCACATGTCCTATTTCCATAAGGCAATGCATTCATGAAAACTCTTATTCTTACACGCCATGCAAAATCGGATTGGGGCAACCTAACTATGAGAGACCACGAACGCACTTTAAACGTGCAAGGACATGCCTCAGCCATAGCCATCGGTAAATGGCTGAATACAAATGGTTACCACCCACAACAAGCGATTTCCTCTGATGCAACGCGCTGCATCGAAACGTGGAATCTACTCAACGAGGAACTGCCAGAAATTAAAAAATTTTCATTCCACCAGCGTCTGTATTTAGCGTCAAGTGTCACGTTGTACGAGGCGATCAAACAAGCCAGAGAAGACATAGTGCTCATGGTGGGCCACAATCCAGGTATCAGTGAACTCGCCTCTGAATTGCCATCACAAATACCAGATCATCCAAAATTTCTGCAATACCCAACAACAGCCACGACTATATTGACCTTTGACATCCCAGATTGGTCAACCCCATTTATGGGCCAGGGCACAATCACCGATTTTATTGTTCCAAGTGATTTAACGGATTAAGTCGATGCTAAACGAAAACTCTATCTGGCAACTTATCGACAATCACGCGAGCCGTTTTGTCAAACTTTCTGATGATGTCTTCGACACACCCGAAACCCTGTTTGCCGAATTCCGCTCCTGCGCTGCTCACCGCGCAGCTCTGATTGAACAGGGTTTTCGCATCAATGACAACGCCGCGGGCCTGCCCACGGCCGTTGTTGGAGAAGCAGGTAGTGGCGCACCCGTTATTGCTATTCTTGGTGAATACGACGCACTTCCAGGATTGTCACAGTACTCTGGTGAAACAAAACAAAAGGCAATCAAAGGTAGTGCACAAGGTCATGGGTGTGGCCATAACATGTTTGGCGCAGCTGCAATGCTCGCAGCAACAGCACTTAAAGAATGGGTCGAAGCCAACAACGTGCAAGCCACCGTCCGTTACTATGGGTGCCCTGCCGAAGAAGGCGGTGGCGCTAAAACTTATATGGTGCGCGAAGGCTTATTTGATGATGTAGACGTCGCAATCAGTTGGCATCCGGCACCCTTCACTGCCATAAACCAAGAACCAAGCCTTGCAAATGCTCGGATCGATTATACTTTCCACGGCATCGCCTCCCACGCTGCATTTGAGCCAGAAATGGGTCGCAGTGGCCTCGATGCCGTTGAGCTGATGAACATCGGTGTCAACTACCTGCGCGAACACATGCCCGATGCAGCTCGCGTGCACTACGCATATATGAATGCGGGAGGCGCAGCCCCAAACGTTGTGCAGGCCAGAGCGACTGTGCGGCAACTGATCCGACATCCTGACCTACCAGGGTGCCAAGAACTGATCGCTCGTGTGGACAAGATTGCCCAAGGCGCAGCTTTAATGACAGAAACACAGTTGGAGCGCAAAGTCTTTTCTGGTGTTTCAAACCTCCTGCGTAACCGCCCACTGGAAGAGGCAATGCAGGCCGAACTAGAGGCGCTTGGCCCCGTTCAGTTTGATACTGAAGACCGTGCCTTTGCAGCGAAAATCCAAGCGACCCTTCCCAAAGGTGCAGTAGAAAGCAACCTCAAGGCCCTAAATTACACGCCCCTCCCAGACCAAGACATAACCCTTTGCGATTGGATCAACCCACTGGATCGAGGCGGGGATGTACGGGCTGGCTCAACTGATGTAGGCGATGTGAGTTGGGCCGTTCCGACTGTGCAGCTTTGGGATACAACATGGACCTTCGGTACGCCATTTCACACGTGGCAAGTAGTGGCCCACGGTAAAACCCCTGTGGCTCACAAGGGACTCATTCATGCTGCAAAAGTAATCGCGGCCACCGGCCGCACTTTGATCCAAAACCCTGACGTTATTTCTGCCGCAAAATTGGTGCATCAAGCGCAACTCATCAAAACACCTTATGAAAGTCCTATTCCAAACGATATTAAACCACCCATAAAAAAGCACCCTGACTTATTTTAGGCAGCTATTTTTTGGCGGCGTTAGGGCACTCAACGTTCAGACACCCGGCAAATACCCCACTCACTGGAGCGGTTTTCAATTAGGTAAAGTATGAGTCTTTAGTGACCCATAATCTGGCTCAGGAACAATTTTGTGCGATCTGACTGTGGATTATTAAAGAACTCTTCTGGTTCGTTCTGTTCAATAATCTGACCTTGATCCATAAAGATTACACGGTTTGCGACCTGTTTGGCAAAACCCATCTCGTGCGTGACACACAACATTGTCATGCCTTCTTCGGCCAGTTCCACCATTGTATCCAGAACTTCTTTAATCATCTCAGGATCAAGTGCTGAAGTTGGCTCATCAAATAACATAATCCGTGGCTTCATACACAACGAACGAGCAATAGCCACACGCTGTTGCTGGCCACCAGAAAGCTGTCCTGGGAACTTATCCGCCTGCTCCGGGATCTTTACCTTTTCAAGGTAATGCATCGCCGTCTCTTCAGCTTTCTTCTTGGGAATATTACGCACCCACATCGGCGCCAACGTTAAATTATCGAGCACTGACAAATGTGGGAATAAGTTAAAGTGCTGGAAGCACATGCCAACCTCACGCCGAACTTTGTCAATGTTTTTCAGATCAGAAGTGAGCTCGATACCATCAACGACGATATCACCCTGTTGGTGTTCTTCCAGACGGTTGATGCAACGAATCAAAGTGGATTTACCCGACCCAGACGGCCCCGCGATCACAATACGCTCGCCACGCTGCACGGTCATATCGATGTCGCGCAATACGTGGAAAGCCCCATACCACTTGTTCATTTTGGTGATCTGGATAGCGACCTCGTCGGACACACCCATGCTGGATCGATCAATTTCACGATCAGTAGCAATTTGTGACATACTATGGCTCCTTAATGGCCAGTCTTAAGCTTACGCTCAAGATACATGGAATAACGGGACATGCCGAAGCAAAATACAAAGAACATCAGCGCGATAAAGCCATATAGCTCCCACACAATCCCGTTCCAGTTTGCATCTGCACGAATGTTAGCAGTTAGCCCAATGGGGTCCAACAAACCTATGATCGATACCAGTGTTGTATCTTTAAACAAACCGATAAAGGTAGACACGATCCCTGGAATAGAAATTTTTAACGCCTGTGGCATGATAATCAGCCGCGTTGCTTTCCAATAATCCAACCCCAGCGCGTCCGCTGCTTCGTACTGGCCTGTCGGCAAAGCCGCCAACCCACCACGAATGACTTCAGCCATATAAGCCGCAGCAAACAACGTCACCATAATGACTACACGCAAGATAATATCAAACGTCGTGCCTGGCGGCAGAAAGTAATTCAATAATGTTGAAGCCACAAACAACAAGGTAATCAGGGGTACACCACGAATAAATTCGATAAAACCCACACACAGTGTTTTGACTATGAACAAGTTAGTCTGTCGACCCAATGCCAACAGAACTCCCAAAGGCAGCGACAAAACTATGCCCGATACACCAATGATAATAGATAACATAAAGCCACCAAATTTCGCAGACTCCACAGGATCAAGTCCAACGCGCCCCGCTTCATTTTTGAACCTACGCAAAGATGATACAGCCCGCTCAACCGCTGTCTCAGCCACGTCTATTTGGTCAGCCGTCGCACCTTGCGCCTTAGCCGACACCAACGATTGTTTTGCCTCTACGACGTTTGCACGTGCAGGGTCGATTTGTGCGAAAGCACTCAATAACGTCCGTTTAGCAGTCAACTTGAATCGCATCGATCCGTCGACATCGTTGATGGCTGCCAGTTCTGATACCGATCGCTCCAATTTTGCGGGATAACTTTCAGCCCGCATATCAGCCACGACACCCGAAAGGGCGGTGTCAATTGGACCAACAGCCAACGACCACCACAAAATTGGTGCCAAGATAGCACAGATTGTGCCCACAATCGACCCAAACCGCTTACCCATCAAAAGCATCAAAGCATAGCCCAGAACAAATCCGATCATTACACCCAAAGGAGTAAAGATCGAACCGCCCCACAATAACCAAAATGCCACAAAAGGATAAACCGCAGAAAACCAAAGCATTTTCCGCGGTAGATTGCTAAACAAGATGGGCAACAAAGCCACCAGCATCAGAGCAAAGGTGAGATTTGGCCTCCAATATTCTTCGGCTGGATAAAACCCGTAAATCAATTGTAAGTAACGTTCGCGGATCACAGACCAACAGGCAGCACCATGCCCATGTTCACTTGCATATTCACCAGCAGCTGCCGCAATCACTTCGCGGCATTCTTTCAGCGATCCTGCTGTCCAAGATCCATACCAAACCCAGGGCAGTACAATTGCCAATACATAGTAAAGGAAAAAGACCGACAAAACCGTCAATATGGTATTAAGAACACTAGAAAATAAATTTTCGCGAATCCATTTGATAGGTCCCACCGCCGAGCCAGGAGGAACCTGCTCAGGCAGCATTTTGGTGCGAACGTAACCAATATTGCTCATATCAACGCTCCCTCAATTTAACAGATTCATTATACCAGTTCATGATCGAAGAAATCGTCAAACTAATCGCTAGGTAAATCGCCATCAGAATCAACAGGGATTCCATCTCGCGGCCTGTCTGATTAAGCGTAATACCCCCCAGCGTGCCTGTAATATCCATATACCCCACCGCAATCGCCAATGACGAGTTTTTGGTAAGGTTTAGATAATTAGAAATCAGCGGCGGAATAATCACCCTCAATGCCTGAGGCAAGACCACAAGGTTCATCGTCCGATTAGGCCGCAACCCTAGCGCAAAAGCCGCCTCTGATTGGCCCTTGTTAATCGCCATAATCCCTGCACGCACAATCTCTGCGATAAAAGCGGCTGTATATAGCGCCAGCGCCAAGGTTAGCGCAATCAACGAACCGCGAATATGCGTGCCACCTTCAAATCTCGGAATGCCTTTTGCAGGCAAGGCAGGATAATCAATCTGTAAAGCCCGACCTGTCGTGAAATCAACGGACACAGCAGATAAAACGCCATCCCCGTTTATGTTCTCTTTTACGTCTGCCATAACCTGGTCCATGTCAGCGTCTGCGATGCTAAGCATCGAACATTTACCGCTGATAAAACCCTCTAAAGCCCCACCATGTGTGACGTATTTTTTGCGTCGGTACTTAATATCAAATTTTTCCAACACGCGCGAAGCGTTCAAGGATGACGTTGATCCTCCGACAAAGCATAGATCAGGGCGCTTGCCTGCTTTAATTTCATCCAACGACGCTACTGCGGTTGTTGACCGGACAAGAAAGTCTCTTTGATGGCCACTCGTAAAGGCAGTTGTTGCAAAGTACACAACTAACACAGGCAAAAGAAGCGCGACAAGACGGATCAACCATGTGCTTGGGCGTAAACCCGAGCGGTCCTGTTTATCGCTGGCCCATTTGTTGATGCCGCGCCAGAAAAAAACGGACACAACGATCGCAACACCGAAAAGCCACCAATAATCTGTTCCCATTATGCGCGGGATAAAGATGCCTTGGTTAGTAACAGCAACAGTTTCTGAAAACCACATAGAAGCATCATCACCGCGGAAAGATTTCGGCGCAGGTAGATTTTCAATAAAGATCGCCATGGCCAGTACGATCCACAACAACACGGGCACATTTCGGAACATTTCGATGTAAAATGTCATAATCCGTGCCACAACCCAGTTGTTGGACAGGCGCAGTACACCAATAATTACACCTAAAAAGGTTGCTAAGATACAGCCCAGCACCGCCACCAGCAGAGTGTTCAATACGCCCACAAGCGCTGCACGTCCGTGGGACATCTGATTATGATATTCGACTAACTTTTGGTTCACATCATAACCTGCAGCTTCCCCTAGAAAGCCAAAGCTTAGGCCTTTGTCCAAGGCAGCTAGGTTTTGTGCCGCATTGTTGAGCAACCAACCCAAGCCAAGAAGAAAAAACACCAGCGCCACGATCTGGATCGTCATCGAACGGTAGCGAGTGTCGTAAATTAGCTGACTAAGTTGGAAGCCGCCCCTTTTAGGATCGGTAGTTGCAGACATGTGTCTACGCTCCCTTTGTCTACTGTCTTAGTGCCAATTTCCAATACCGGTTATGAACCGCCGTGGATTAATTGCACCTGTTCGTAGTTCGTAAAAAAAAAGGCGCGGCAATAACCGCGCCCTTTCTGTAAATTTAACGGAATGGTGGGGAATAGATTAAGCCGCCATCAGTCCACTGAGCGTTCAGGCCACGAGCCAAACCGATCGGTGTCGACTCGCCGATGTTACGCGCAAAAATCTCGCCGTAGTTACCACCAGCCACAATTGCTTGCATTGCCCAGTCTGCGGACAGACCCAACTGCTCACCCAGGTTACCCTCGGTACCCAATAGACGATTAATTTCTGGGTTATTGCCAGCTGCTGCGCCCATCTCTTTGATATTCGCAGATGTCACACCCAGCTCTTCAGCCGTGACCAATGCGTTCAAAGTCCAACGAACTATATCACCCCATTGATCGTCGCCGTGACGTACCAGCGGGCCGAGCGGCTCTTTGGAAATAATTTCCGGCAGCAGTACATGCGCAGAAGGATCTTCGAATGTTGCACGTGTGGCAGCCAGACCAGAAGCGTCTGTCGTATACACATCACAAGCGCCCGCTAGGTATTGTTGTTGTGCTTCAGCGTTTGTTTCGATTGGAACAGGCTCGTAAGAAATATTATTTACACGGAAAAAGTCCGCCAAATTTAACTCTGTAGTTGTACCAGTTTGAATACATACTGTCGCGCCATCTAAGTCTTTTGCAGATGCAACGCCCAGCTCTTTTGGAACCATAAAGCCTTGGCCATCGTAGTAGTTAACGCCCACAAAAGTGAACTTAAGGTCAACGTCACGAGAGAACGTCCATGTTGTATTCCGAGCCAGCAGATCAACTTCACCTGATGCCAACGCAGTAAAGCGTGTTTTACCTGTTGTCGGTGTGAACTTAACAGCTTGAGCATCGCCCAAAGTAGCAGCAGCAACAGCGCGACATATGGATACGTCAAAACCATCCCAGTTACCGTTTGCGTCAGCAGCAGCGAAGCCTACGAGACCTGTGGAAACACCACATTGCACGAAACCTTTTGCTTTGACATCGTCGAGTGTGCCAGCAGCAGCAAAACCTGCTACGAAAGTCGCAGCGGCCAATGTGCCGACGAAAGTTGAATTTTTCATTTTTACCTCTTCCTGATGAACCGTTCATTGGGAACGGTGTGCCGCGCATTTAAACGGCTTTCTCCCACCTTTTCAGTAATAACCAAAAAGGTAGGGTCCATCATCTTATTCCAACCCACTGAGGTCAAGGAGTTTTCATCTTTTATTAATGAGCCTGCTTAACCTAAGGGAACCATGATTAGTCACAAATACTGACCTATTAGAGCTCAATCTACACCCCAATCTCAATCTCTCACTACACCCTCATTGTTTTTGAAAAATTCTTTGCCCTTTTAGAGAAGGATTGCTGTCCTATTTTTAGTACATCACTTGGATTTTACCAAGGATTCGAGAAGATTAGCCGAAAAGATAAAACTCTGACGTTTTTGCTCAATCGCAACTATAGCTTCCTCATCTTCCCCCCAAATCTTTTTTTGCCAAATTTCATCCACCTGTGCCGCACTCCAAGCAGATTCGGCGCTCATTTCACGGTGAAAAACAGCAAGTGGCAGAACCAAAGATCCAGATATATGGACTAGATCATAGAAGGCAGAGAGGCTAAACGGCTCCATTTTAGCCACCTCGGCCCGCAGATTCGCTATTGATTGATTCGGTTGATCCACAGGGACAACGCCCTGTGTTATTTTCAGTGGAGCACCCAATGCCACCTTTGCCCACTCCAAGGGCAAATCCCAAGCCGCAGCCTGCTTAACAATTAATTCATCAGGATGTGTTGCGCGATAACACAGCAAGTCCGTTTCACCGTAGGCTGCCAACATTTCCACCACATCGTCGTGTTTTTCATTAACACGATCAATCGCCACGTTTGCCCATTGAGTTGCAGGCATCGTCGATGGGTCAATCGTATCTTTTACTACCGCCCATTCCATGGCAATCAATTCTGCAGCGGCCCGTGTGGGTACATTCAAATCATGCTTTTCGGGAGTCTTAACAACGCGATCATCCAAATGAATAACATAACCACCTTTGCTGCCCACAACCGCAACATCGGTCCAAAACCGTTTCTTTTTCAAAAAGCTCATGGGTCAACTCTCGTAATACTCAAACGGATCTTCAGGCGCATAAGCCAGATTAAACCCAAACAATTCTAAGGTATTCGCCATATGCTCTGGGGGCAAAGCGGTGAAACTCATGAATTTACCACTCACAGGATGGGTAATCATCAACGTTCGCGCGTGCAAA
>ENA-ORDA01003349-ORDA01003349.1-marine-metagenome-genome-assembly--contig:-NODE-3349-length-11213-cov-2.547324_pt1 | contig 11213 bp, 7 predicted proteins | sample MGYA00237778_ERZ508506 | MGnify/ENA primary metagenome ERZ508506 (study PRJEB26177, sample SAMN06267891) | marine metagenome | isolation source: Monterey Bay, California, USA | place: Pacific...
AATATCCGCAATACCACCAATGGAACCGATCAAAGAAGAGGCCTCCAATGGTATCATTACTGTTTTTGCTGATGGGCTGGAAGCTACATCTCGTAGGGCTTCAGTATATTTTTGTGCTACAAAATAGTTCACGGCTTGCACATCGCCTGCAGCAATCGCAGTGGATACCATACGTGTTGCTTCAGCTTCAGCTTGGGCTTCCCGTTCGCGGGCTTCAGCGTCTAAAAATGCGGCTTCTTTTCGGCCTTCTGCTTCGCGGATTTGTGCTTCGCGCAGGCCTTCTGCCTTAAGAATCGCTGACTGCTTTTCACCCTCGGCTTGCAGGATTTCAGCGCGCTTGTCGCGCTCAGCTTTCATTTGACGAGCCATTGCTTCTGAAATGTCTGGTGGTGGCGCGAGATCTTTGATCTCCACACGTGTAACCTTGATACCCCACGGAGTTGCGGCTCCATCGATAACCGATAGAAGTTTTGCGTTGATAACTTCGCGGTTCGATAAGCTTTCATCCAGGTCCATTGAACCAACAACCGAACGGATGTTGGTTTGTGTCAAGTTCGCTAGCGCGCGGTACAAATCGCGCACCTCGTAAGCGGCTGCGGCTGCATCAACAACTTGGTAAAATGTCACGGCGTCAGTGACTACCATAGCGTTGTCTTTGGTGATCACCTCTTGGCTATCGATGTCTAGAACGGTTTCCATCATGTTGATTTTTGCACCAACTTTATCCATGATTGGGATCAGAAAACGTAGCCCTGGGGATAGAGTGCGTGTGTAGCGGCCAAACCGTTCTACAGTCCACTCTTCGCCTTGTGGGACCGATCGCACCATCATAGAGATTAAGACAATAGCAAAAATGAGAATTGCGATGGCGGTCATGCCAACAGACTCGAAACCGAACAGCTCCACAGTACTTCCTCCAAAAAGTAGTTTAGTTGAAGGAATGGTGAAGATTTTCTATGCAACTTACAATGGTTTATTGGGAACCATAGGCCTTAAATTTGCGTTTGGCATAAATCAAGGGAAGCGATAGGGTATGGCGAAGCAGGTATCAGGCAAACTATAATGTTACAGGTAGACCAAAAACCAGACCCGCATTTTACCCAACCGGTGCGGCAGATCCTCATGATGTTGGTGTTCGTCGTGATTGTGGCAATTGGTGCGTTTTTGTCTTACCAGTCTTTGCTGCCAATTTTTATGGCTAACATGTATCTAAATGGCTTCATCATGCTGGTGTTCGGATTTGGCGTATTAGCGTGTTTCTGGCAGGTTTTTACGCTGGTAAGCTCAGTCAGTTGGATCGAAGGCTTCGCCCTTGATCGGCCTGGGCATGAATTTGTTGAACCACCTGGTTTATTGGCCCCGTTAGCACATTTGTTGCGAAAACGGGGCGCACGTACGTCGCTAACATCTACCAGCACTCAAAGCATTCAAGATAGTGTTGCTACACGGCTGGACGAAGGGCGGGAGATTACGCGGTATGTAATTAATTTATTGATTTTCCTTGGCCTTTTAGGAACATTCTTTGGTTTGGCGACAACGGTACCTGCCGTTGTGGACACAATCCGATCACTTGCGCCGCAAGAGGGCAGCAATTCAATGGACGTTTTTGGAAACCTGATGACGGGATTGGAGAGACAATTGGGTGGGATGGGGACAGCGTTCGGGTCCTCACTGCTTGGCCTTGCGGGGTCACTAGTTGTCGGTTTGCTTGATCTCTTGGCGGGTCGGGGACAAAATCGTTTTTATCGTGAGTTGGAAGAATGGCTGTCATCGATCACGCGGATTGGGACTGCTGCAGGTGATGGCGATGCGGCTGATAATTCTGCTTTCGCGGGTATGTTAGATCAAGTGACATTTCAAACTAAAAGCTTGCATGAATTACTGCTTCAAAGCCAAGAGCAGCGTGATTATACAGATGCGCGGGTGGATCGGTTAATGCAAGCGGTAGAGCGGCTGGCTGAAAACACAACGCAATTTCAAGGCACAGGTGACAAACTTCTTGAACAGATTGCTTATGGTCAAAAGCAGTTGATCGACAAGCTGGGTAACAAAGAGGGTGATGAGGTTTGGGACGTTGAAGCGAGGATGCGGCTGCGCAATATCGACACGCAGCTTCTGCGCATTCTTGAAGAAATAACTACGAGCCGCCAAGATGTTTTTAGTGATTTGCGCAGTGATCTTTTGGGGCTGACGTCCACATTGCGCAGGGCGATTGGGGTTGCCGAAAATCCTGGTGATAAGGTGTAGATGATGGCCTTAAACCGCCGCGCTACAAATCGTTTCTCAGCAAATATATGGCCCGGATTTGTTGATGCTATGACGGCGCTGCTATTGGTGCTGATGTTCGTGCTGACTATCTTTATGGTGGTGCAGTTTGTGTTACGCGATACGATTACGGGACAAGACGAAGAATTAGATGCGCTGACATCAGAATTGTCAGGTTTGGCGGCAGCTTTGGGCCTAGAACAAGCTCGATCAGCAGAATTGTCCGGTGCTGTAACAGCGTTGACAGCTACGTTGGACACAGCGCGCAGCGAAGCGGAGTCGCAAACAGCATTGATTTCGAACTTGTCGAAGCAGTCGGAGAACCAGGCTATAAAGATTGCGGAATTTGAAGACAAAGTTGCATCTTTGTTGGCGCAAAATAATGACTTGGTGAGTAATCTGGAACAAAGTCAATCGCGAGTGGCGGTGCTAGCGAAAGAAGCCGTGACAGCTGCAGAACGAGAGACGGCACTTGCGGATCAAAACCTTGTTTTGTTGGTGGATAAGGATGCGCTGCAAAAGGCAAACCTGGCTGTAATTTCTGAAAAAGAAGCGCTGAAATTAGCTTTGGCGCAAGCACGTGATGAAATCGATGTTAGCGTAGAAACAGCGCGTTTGGCGGCTGCCCGTCGCGAGGCTTTGGAGGCGCTAGTGGCGGATTTGCAAGCCCATGTAAAAGATAAAGAAAGCTCATTAGCCGACTCGTTGGCTTTGTTGGCGCAATACCAAACAGATTTGGAGGGCTCGCAAGCTTCGTTGAATGTGGCGTTGAGATCAATAGAAAAGTCCGCGGCAGAGCTTTCAGAAACGCAAAAGAATTTGGGTAAAACGCAACAAGTTTTGGTGGAAAAGCAGCTAACTGAGGAACAACTGCGTTCAAAATTAGAAGAGATGTTGAATGGGTTGTCTGAGTTGGAACAAGCCAAGCTGGCGGAGGCAGCAGCTGCGGCGGCCCTCCGCGCAAAGCTGAAGGGAGCAGAGAATGAATTAACGGCCATGACTTTAGCCCTGGAAGCGCAACGCAAAGAAGCAGAGGATACGCTAACCTTACTGGCGGCAGCGCGAATCGATGTGTCTAAGGCTGATGTGAAGGCCGCTGAGAATTTAAGTGAAGTTGAACGACAAGCAGCGCTTTTGGCTGTTGCGCGTCAAGAGCTGAGCCAAGAGCAGGGAGTCAGTTTGGAGGCACAACGCAAAGTAGCGTTGTTGAACGAACAGACGGTGGAACTGCGTAAGCAATTGGATACGCTGCAAGGTTTGCTTGACTTTGCCAACGCAGCGGATGCGGACAGTAAGGTTCAGATTGAATCCCTTGGCAAAAATTTAAACACTGCGCTGGCTCGAGTAGCGGCGGAGCAAAAAAAACTTGCCACTGCAAATGAAAAAAAAGCAGTGTTGGAAGAGGTAGAACGCAAACGATTGGAAGAAGAAGCGAAAGATTTGCGCAAGTTTCGATCTGAATTTTTTGGTCGCTTGCGCGATGTGCTTGGAGATCGCGAAGGTGTTCGAATTGACGGGGATCGCTTTGTGTTTTCATCAGAGATTTTATTCGGTGCGGGTTCAGCAGATCTAGGGCCCCGTGGGCAGGAAGAAATCGCCAAGGTTGCCAATATTATTTTGGATGTTGCGGATCAAATTCCAGCTGAGATTGATTGGATTTTACGTGTTGACGGGCACACAGATAAAATTTCGCTTTCGGGCAATGGGGCATACGCCGATAACTGGGAGCTGTCGCAAGCACGTGCGCTCGCTGTGGTAAGATATTTGATTTCTGATCTTGGCGTGCCAGCAAGCAGATTGGCAGCGAACGGCTTTGGCGAATTCCAACCGATTGTGGATGGCGATAGTCTGGAAGCGCTGGCGTTGAACCGTCGGATTGAGTTAAAGTTTACTGAAAAGTAGGTGGCTTTGCTTTTTCTAAATATGATCGCATTGCGGGGAGATAGGCTTCAAGTTCTGCTGCGACTGCATCAAATTTCTGCAGGCGGCTGTCATAATCGCATACGCTGTCAGGCCAATTAATAGTTAAATTTAGACTGGGTTCAAACGCTTTAATCCAAGCAAAAGTTACGGCAAAGCCACAGTCAGACATCCATAGCTTGCTTGGGTCCAACGTGCTTTGTGAGAGCAGAAGTGCTAAGGAGGCCAGTTGCTTAGAAATTGCCATACCACCAGTTGTGACTGCTGCAGAATTGCGGGTATTATAGGCAACTTGCGGGTACATGGCACGGACTGCGGGTTCTAACCTAGTATCATGAGAGCGGCTAAACTCGCGGGCTTTGGCGCGATCTTGGGTGGTTTCCGGCAACATTGGCATGTCAGGGAAAGCTTCTTCAAGATATTCCGCAATGGCTTCGGAGTCTGAGAGCATAAAGCCGTTGTGGATCATTGCTGGAATATTGCCAGAGGGTACTATCGCGCGGTAAGCATCTGAACCGTAACCACCTGGAGGGGTGAGTTGTTCAAACGGGATGCCTTTGTGGCGTAAAAGGATGCGCAATTTGGCTGCATAGACGGCGACTGGGACAGAATAAATAGTGAGCATGTTTGGTTCCTTAACGTAAAGAGCGCCCTTTCAGGATGGAGTCTTTGCCAAAGCGTTTGCGGATTGTGTCAGTTGCCCGTTCGGCTTTAGCACGTTTGGCAGCGTCTTGTTCGAGCAGATCCATGAATTGGTCAGCGTCTTCTGGTTTTGTTAAATGACTGATACCGACGCCGACCAGGCGGAAAGGTGCATTATCTATTATACTATTAAGCATTCGGCGCACATTTGTGTATATGCGGTCGGTCATTTGCGTTGGTTCATTCAATGTAATGGAGCGAGTGAGCAATTTGAAATCTGCTTTTTTTACCTTTAAGTTCACAGTCTTGCCGGCATAATTTCTGGCTTTGCACCGATCCGAAACTTTTTCTGCCAATCGCCAGAGATGTCCATCGAGGAGATCCGTATCCGATGTGTCTTCAAAAAAAGTAATTTCTTTGGATATGGTCTTCACAGGCTCGCGGGTAGTAATACTGCGATGATCAATACCGCGCGCGAGATGCCATAAGCGGTTCCCCATTGTACCGTAGCGCTTAACTAGCACTTTGAGGTCACGGCGACGCAAATCGGCAAAGGTTTGAATGCCGTCGCTTTGAAGTTTTCGTTGCAAGACGGGACCAGCGCCCCAGATTTTTTTTATTGGAAGGGGAGCAAGGAGATCAAGCGTTTCTCTTTGGCTGATTATTGAAAACCCACGAGGTTTGTCGAGGTCAGATGCTAGTTTTGCAAGAAACTTATTGTGAGATAGACCGATAGATCCAGAAATACCAATTTCGTCTTCCATTCGTTTCACCAGGCGTGCAAGCATGATTGCAGGAGGAGCACCGTGGAGTTTTTCGGTACCTGTTAGGTCGATGAATGCTTCGTCTAACGAGAGTGGTTCAATCATGGGCGAGAGTTCGGACATGAACCTTTTAATTTGTTTGGATACCTTGACATATATATCCATGCGTGGGGGGACGACCACAGCATTAGGGCACAGTTTTAGCGCTTTGAACATGGGCATGGCGGAGTGTACCCCGTTGATTCGGGCAATATAGCAGGCAGTGGATACGACACCGCGTTTACCGCCCCCAACGATGACAGGTTTGTCGGCAATGTCTGGGTTGTCCCGTTTCTCGATGGATGCGTAGAAGGCATCACAATCCATATGTGCGATGGACAGCTCGAATAGCTCAGGGTGTTTCAAGACGCGAGGTGAAGCACAGTGTTCGCAGCGCAGTTTAGATTTGCAAACGGTTAAGCAATCACGGCAAAAAGCAGGCATTAGTCTTGAAGCCTTTCACGTTAAGCTGTTTTTCTTTGGCACAAGTCTGAGTCATTATACATTGATAATTACCTGTGTGTGTCACAAAATGCTTGGTGTTTTTCTGAATTGCGACACAGCTGAGGTTTTATCGTAAATTTCTTCTGCCAATATTAGTTTATAAGCTCAATACTATAACTGCGTTTTTGTTGCACGGTCATGCTGGGGGAGTCGCTACTGCCGTTTTTGTTAGCGACTGGTGTAATAAGCTGCTTCCCGTTCGTAGCATAGCTTGGAGAATTCGCAGCTCAATGGGCGAGTTTATATCAACTTTAGAAAAATTATTTGGAACTCATGTCTGCAGTAAGCGCGGCTTTTCCTAAATTATTTGATAATTTTGGCTTTTTTGACTGGGATAATGCGTTCTTGTCGCGGGAATTGATGATTGTAATTTAAAGTAAAGTCTTAATCCCCAACCTTTGTGGTTGCTCAACTTTTGGGGAGGGACCACAAATTTTTCTGACGGCTAAAGGTCACACTTCCAATTTTTTATTTACCTAAATTTTAGCAAGTTCTGCGATAATCGCTTTTGCTGCCTGAGCGGGATCGTTTGCTTGAATAATGGGACGACCGACCACGATGTGATCTGCACCATTATTGATCGCAGAAACTGGTGTCGCGATGCGTTTCTGATCGCCAGGAGCTGTACCAATTGGGCGAACGCCTGGTGTGACGATCAGTTTGTTGTTTGCTTCTGGCAATGCACGGATCAGTGCGGCTTCCTGTGGGGAGGCGATTACGCCATCAGCCCCAGCTGCGAGTGCAAGGCGCGCTCGGTTTATCACGAGTGACTGGATTTCGCCAGATTGGATAAGACAGTCATCGAGATCGCTGCGATCTAGTGAGGTTAAGATTGTGACGGCGAGTATTTTCAAGTCTGTATTGCCGCATCCCGCAATGGCGGCGCGGACAACATGAGGGTCGCCATGGACTGTCAAAAAATCGAGGTCATATTGTGCTATACCAGCAACAGCACGCTCAACTGTTGTTCCAATGTCAAAAAATTTCATATCGAGGAAGATGCGTTTACCACGTTCTTTTAGCTCATTTGCGAGAGCAAGGCCGCCACCTGTTAGCATTCCAAGACCAATCTTGTAGAAGGAAACGCTATCGCCTAGGCGGTCAGCGATTTTCAGTCCATCGAGCATATTGGGAACGTCTAGAGCAACGATAAGGCGGTCATCTGACGTCATAATTTGACTCCTGTTGTGACTCTGTTTCGGTTAGCGTTTGTGCCGGGACGGTGTCAAGGTATGGATGGCATATAAACAAGTTGTTTTATGCATTTGTAGGGGTTCAGAAGTCGTGGTAATGGGGCTTCATACTTTATGGAATTGTTCTTTGTTTTTTTCAGCTAAGGCACCGCCACACTTTTTAACACTGGTTATTTTGACGGCAATATCAGTGCTATCGCTGAATATGTTTCTGCCGTCGCTGTCCAATATTTCCCATGAATTTGAGACTGCATATTGGATCGTGAGTCTGTCAGTTTCTGGTTATCTTGGAATCTCAGCAGTGTTGCAAATAATTATGGGCCCTCTTTCGGATCGCTGGGGACGTAGGCCCATTCTTTTGGCCGGCATGGCGATTTTTTCTGCGGCGTCCGTCGGGTGTTGGATTGCCCCAAATATTGGAGTCTTTTTGATATGTCGTATGCTGCAAGGCGCGGTGATTGCGGGGATGGCGTTGAGCCGTGCTGTCATTCGCGACATGGCCCCGCCACACGAGGCGGCGCGGATGATGGGCTATGTGGCAATGGTTATGGCACTTGCGCCGATGTTAGGGCCTGTTTTGGGTGGAGTAATCGATCAGGCCTTCGGTTGGCGCATGACGTTTCTAGTTTTCGCATTATTGGGTGTTGCTGTGTTTGTGGTTGCATGGATCGATTTGGGAGAAACCAATGTCAGGCCATCAGAGACATTTTTCAAACAATTTAAGACCTATCCAGAGTTGTTTGGTTCTGGTCTATTCTGGGGTCATGTGTTGTGCCAGTCCTTTTCAGTGGGAGCATTTTATGTGTTTTTAGCAGGAGCTCCTTTGGTTGGCGAAGTGATCTTCGGCCTTACGCCTACGCAGGTTGGAATTGGTATGGGTACAATCACCGGTGGCTTTGTCGTTGGAAACTATTTTACGGGGCGATTTGTGCTGCGATATTCGCTTGGCACTATGATGGTAGCTGGGCGGACAATCACGGTTCTTGGCGTGGGAGCTGGTCTTTTGTTTATATCTTTGAGCTACATGCATCCTGTCATATTGTTTGGATCGGTTATATTTATAGGCGTGGGTAACGGGCTTACTTTGCCTGCTAGTAATTCCGGAGCAATGTCAGTGCGACCAGATTTAGCAGGCAGTGCCTCTGGTTTGTCTGGAGCAGTCGTGGTGGCGGTGGGGTCGTTTTTAACGTTCCTAACGGGCGCAGTTCTTACCCAAGCTACTGGTGCGTTTGTGTTGATGTTTATTTTGATGGTGGTGAGTGTTTTGGGTTTGATTTCTGCCTTGTATGTGCGAGCAGTCGAGCCTCTAGTAAGGTAAAGGCATATTATCATGAATGCTGGGATTATATCCTTGGTACTGGCTTATGTATTAAGTCAGTTTTACCGTGCGTTTTTGGCCGTAATGGCTCCTGAGTTAAAGGCGAGTATTGGTGCTACGCCTGCAGATTTAGCTTTGGCGAGCGGTGTTTGGTTTTTGGTGTTTGCATGTATGCAGATCCCTATTGGAGAACTGTTGGATAGGATTGGACCACGTCTGACTTCTAGCGTCATGTTCGCTATGGGTGGTGCGGGAGGCGCAGTGGTTTTTGCGATGGCGAGTGTGCCTTGGCATATCTCAGTTGCGATGGGATTGATTGGCTTTGGGTGCGCGCCGGTGCTGATGGCGAGTTACTATATTTTCGCACGTTCTTATTTGCCTGCTGTTTTTGCGACGTTGGCGGGGGTAACGCTTGGGATCGGGAACCTTGGAAATATTGGGAGTTCCTTGCCGATGAGCATGGCGGTTGAAACTTTTGGCTGGCGTGGGACTATGTGGGCGCTAGCAAGTGTGACATTGGTAGTTGCGGTGGCTGCGTTTTTGTTTGTGCGCGATCCGGAAAAGGTAGACGGCAGTGGATCAGGTTCGGTACTCGATTTGTTGAAAATGCCTGTGATCTGGCCAATTTTGGCGATTATGACAGTGAATTATGTACCAGCGGCTGGGTTACGCGGATTATGGGCTGGACCATATTTGAACGAGGTCTTTGCGGCCAGTGCTGCGAGTATTGGTTTGGTAACATTGGTAATGAGCGTCGCGATGGCAGCAGGGAATTTCATCTTTGGGCCGCTTGACCGTCTCATTTCCTCTCGTAAAGCGATCGTTCTGGGTGGGAATATATGTGGTGCGATAAGCGTTGGATTATTGATTCTTTTTGCGGGTAATTCAGTCGCCATATCGGCAATATTACTGGCCATGATTGGAGTAAGTGGCGGCACCTTCGTAGTGATTATTGCGCATGCGAAAACGTTTTTTCCTGAACATCTTATGGGACGTGGTGTAACTTTGTTGAATCTGTTTGGGATTGGTGGTGTCGGGGTTTTTCAATCACTATCTGGGCGTGTTTATAACGACGCTGCTGTTAGGCTTGAGCCTGTGGCGGCGCACCAGGTGCTGTTCGGTTTTTTCGGCTGTGCGCTGCTGTTGGGGTGTATAGTTTACGCTTTTAGCCGTGATGGGCGCAACGAAGGCTGACTACTTTACATGCCTGGGGAACATTGAAGCGCAAAGTCCAGGCGCCTCTTGTCGCGAGGCATTTTGGTTCCTATTTGAGATGTAAGGCCTGCAACCTGACGTGCCTATGAAGGGCGTCTCATCTAAAAGCTGGCGCTTACAAAAGGAGAAGATCATGAATTTGGAAAAATTCACTGAACGGTCTCGGGGGATGATTCAATCGGCCCAGACCATAGCGATGCGCGAAGATCACCAGCGTTTTACGCCCCAACATCTGTTAAAGGCCTTGCTTGATGACGGTGAAGGGTTTGCGGCAAATTTAATAAAGGTAGCGGGTGGTGATCCTACGCAGATTGTACAGAATTTAGACGCAAATTTGGCGAAGATGCCGAAAGTATCTGGCGTTGACGGACAAATCTATATTGATGGGCAAACAGCGAAGATCATTGGTGAAGCTGAGAACTTAGCACAGAAGGCAGGTGATAGTTATGTGCCTGTCGAGCGGATGTTAATGGCGTTGGTAATTGTGAAATCGGATGCGGCTACTATTTTAAAGGATGGGAGTATCTCTGAGCAGGCGCTGAATGCTGCCATCAATGATCTTCGGAAAGGGCGGACGGCTGATAGCGCTAGCGCAGAAGATGGCTATGATGCGCTGAAGAAATACGCTCGTGATCTAACGGCTGCTGCGCGAAACGGCAAGATTGATCCAATAATTGGGCGGGATGAAGAAATTCGTCGCGCAATGCAGGTGCTAAGCCGCCGGACTAAAAATAACCCAGTTTTGATTGGTGAGCCTGGCGTAGGTAAAACTGCAATCGCGGAAGGTCTAGCATTAAGAATCATTAATGGAGATGTGCCTGAAAGTTTGGAAAATAAAATGTTAATGGCGCTCGATATGGGCGCGTTAATTGCAGGTGCAAAATATCGTGGTGAGTTTGAGGAGCGTTTGAAATCTATTCTGACGGAAGTAACTGAAGCGGCGGGTGAGATCATCTTGTTCATTGATGAGATGCACACGCTGGTTGGTGCAGGCAAATCTGAGGGAGCGATGGATGCGTCAAACCTGCTGAAGCCTGCGCTGGCGCGGGGAGAGTTGCACTGTGTCGGCGCAACGACGCTAGATGAATATCGCAAGCACGTGGAACAGGACGCAGCACTTGCTCGGCGTTTCCAGCCTGTTGTAGTACAAGAACCGACTGTTGTGGATACAATTTCCATTTTACGAGGGATCAAGGAGAAATACGAAGTGCACCATGGAATTCGGATTTCTGACAGTGCATTGGTTTCGGCGGCGAACCTGTCTAATCGTTACATTACGGATCGGTTCTTGCCTGATAAAGCTATTGATTTGATGGACGAAGCGGCGGCACGTTTGCGGATGGTAGTGGATTT
>ENA-ORDA01003353-ORDA01003353.1-marine-metagenome-genome-assembly--contig:-NODE-3353-length-11206-cov-4.731063_pt1 | contig 11206 bp, 8 predicted proteins | sample MGYA00237778_ERZ508506 | MGnify/ENA primary metagenome ERZ508506 (study PRJEB26177, sample SAMN06267891) | marine metagenome | isolation source: Monterey Bay, California, USA | place: Pacific...
CCCTGCGGCAAAAAGGTGGGCTTAGCGGCTTCACCAAACGCAGTGAGAGCCCCTATGATCCTTTCGGTGCGGCGCATTCCTCAACCTCCATTTCGGCAGCCCTTGGGTTTGCTGTGGCGCGTGATTTGGGGGGGGCGCCGGACCATGGGATTGGCGATGCCATCGCCGTGATTGGTGATGGGTCAATGAGTGCTGGCATGGCCTTTGAGGCGATGAACAATGCGGGCCATTTGAAAAAACGGATGATTGTCATCCTCAACGATAATGAAATGTCGATTGCCCCGCCTGTTGGCGCCTTGTCATCCTATCTCAGCCAGCTTTATACCGGCGCGCCTTTCCAAGAGTTAAAAGCCGCGGCCAAAGGGGCCGTGTCGCTTCTGCCGGGTCCATTTCAGGAAGGGGCGAAGCGCGCGCGAGAGATGTTGAAACATATGACCGTTGGCGGCACGTTGTTTGAGCAGCTGGGCTTTAGCTATCTCGGTCCCATTGACGGGCATGATCTCGACCAATTGTTGCCGGTGCTGCGCATGGTGCGCGACCGTGCCACCGGTCCGATGTTGATCCATGTCATCACCCAAAAAGGTAAGGGCTACGGCCCAGCGGAAGCTGCACGCGACAAAGGGCATGGGGTCGGAAAATTTGATGTCGTGACAGGCACGCAGGCCAAATCCATCCCCAATGCACCCTCCTATACGTCTGTTTTTGCGAAATCTTTGCTAGAGCAGGCTCAGAGTGATCCAAAAATCTGCGCGGTGACGGCCGCCATGCCAGATGGCACGGGGCTTAATCTTTTTGCAGAGCGCTATCCCAGTCGATGTTTTGACGTGGGGATCGCCGAGCAGCATGGGGTGACCTTTGCGGCCGCTCTGGCGGCGGGCGGCATGAAGCCTTTTTGCGCCATGTATTCCACCTTTTTGCAGCGCGGCTATGATCAAGTGGTGCATGACGTGGCAATTCAACGCCTGCCCGTGCGATTTGCGATTGATCGGGCCGGTCTGGTGGGGGCCGATGGGGCGACCCATGCGGGATCTTTTGACATTGCATTTCTGGCCAATCTGCCCGGTTTTGTTGTTATGGCCGCTGCCGATGAGGCGGAGCTGTGTCATATGGTGGCAACAGCAGCGGCCTATGACGGTGGTCCAATTGCCTTCCGGTTTCCACGCGGCGAGGGCATTGGCTGTGACCTGCCGCAAAATCCGGCACCTCTGGAAATCGGCAAGGGCCGGATCATTCAAAAGGGTGGCCAAGTTGCCATTTTGTCATTTGGCACCCGCTTGGGCGAGGTGCGTATTGCGGCGGAAACTTTGGCGGCCCAAGGGATTGTCCCGACCATCGCCGATGCCCGCTTTGCCAAGCCTTTGGATCGGGAGATGATCCTTGAATTGGCTGCGGATCATGAGGTTTTGATCACCATTGAAGAGGGCGCAATCGGTGGATTTGGCAGCCATGTAGCCCAGCTTCTGGCTGAGGAAGCGGTGTTTGATCGCGGGCTGAAATATCGCTCTATGGTTCTGCCTGACAGCTTTATCGATCATGCCAGCCCAGCGGATATGTACCGCGAAGCCAAACTGTCAGCGCAGGACATTCACGATAAAGTCTTGCAAACGCTTGGCATTGCTTCTCTTAAAGCGCGAGCTTAGCGGCTAATTTTAAGAGCTTTCTAATTTTAGAAGGCTCCGCAACCCTTCCTTGTAGCTCGGATATTTCAGGCGTACCCCAAGTTCTGTCTTGATTAAATCATTCCGCACGCGCTTGTTTTCTGCGTAAAAGCTGCGGGCCATGGGCGTCATTTCGGCGGCTTCAAACTCGACCTCCGGTGGCAGGGGCAGGCCCAGAAGTTCGGCTGCATAGGCCAGCACATCTTGCGGCGGGGCGGGATCATCATCGCACAGATTATAGATCGCTCCCGGGCGTGGCTGTGCGATTGAGGCGGCGACGATTTGGGCGATGTCATCGGCATGAATGCGGCTAAACATCTGCCCGGCTTTTATAATCCTGCGGGCGGTGCCGTTGCGGACTTTGGCAAACGGACCGCGGCCTGGCCCGTAAATGCCTGCCAAGCGAAAGATATGCAGTGGCAGGCCCGTGGCTTGCCAAGCAGCTTCGGCCGTCACCCGCAACGCGCCGCGCGCGGTGCTGGGGGTGAGCGGGGTGGTTTCATCCACCCAAGCACCGTCATGATTGCCATAGACACCCGTGGTGGAGAGATATCCTACCCAGTCAAACGCATGGGCGCTGAGCGCCACGCGTGCCAGCAGGGGATCACCCAGATCCGAGTTCGGAGCAGCAGAGATCATAAGATGCGACGCCGCCTTAAGCGCGCTATCGAGATCGCAGCCTGGCCAGATCATCGGTGTGACCCCCTCAGCGCGCATGGCCTCTGCCTTTTCGGCGCTGCGCGTGGTGCCGGTGATGCTCCAACCTTGGGGCTGAAGCAAAGGGGTCAAGGCTTGGGCGGAAAAACCATAGCCGATGCAAAGAAGTGTCTTGGTCATAGAAGGGTCATAGGGGCAAAAGGCGGCAGCGAGAAGGGGTGATTTTCTTTGGCCACCGACCTGCAACCATCGCCGATAGCTAAAGTTGTGCCGATTTTTCGGCCCTTATTGGTGATAAGTTTTAAACCAATTGATCTTAGGAGAGGAGGTGCTGATTGGCACAATGAAAGAGAGAGTCCCTATGATCAAGATTTTTAAAAGTATTGCAGTCGCCAGTGTTGCGGCATCTTTGACGGCCTGTGCGTCGCCCGAGGTGGTCGATAAGAGGCAGATGGGCGATGAGCAGCTCAGCTGCATGCAACTGGCCTCTGAAATTCAAGAAGCGCATGAGTTTGAGCGCAATGCGCAAAAAAAAATGGAATCACGGGCACAAATGTTGCAGCGGCGGTGATCTTCTGGCCAGCGATTATTGGCACATATGCCAATGCAAATGACGCGATTAAAGCTGCAAAAGCACGCAAAGAACATTTGGTGGCATTGAGCACGAAAAAAGGCTGCGGCAGCTGAGCGAAAATATGGCGCGATCTACCCGGCTGGCTGGGTAGATCGGCACCTTCACCTGCCTTTCCAGATCGGGTCGCGTTTCTCGGCAAAGGCTTTGGCGCCCTCTAGCTGGTCTTCCGAGGCATAGAGTATATCGACAGAGGCCAATTGTCTTTGGGTGATGCGGTTCATGCTGTCTTGAAACTTGCTATCTTCGGCATCGCGCACGATTTCCTTAATGGCCGCATAGACCAGAGGCGGACCGTTTGCCAGCAATCGTGCCATATCCCAAGCCTGTGGCATCAGATCTCCCGCGGGATAAGAATGGTTGACCAAGCCCCATGACTTGGCTTCCTGCACATCAAACCAGCGGCCGGTTAGGAGCAATTCCATCGCGATGTGGTACGGAATGCGCTTGGGCACTTTGATCGAGGCGGCATCGGCCACTGTTCCAGAGCGAATTTCAGGCAGGGCAAAACTGGCGTGATCTGCTGCAAGGATAATATCTGCCGAGAGCGCCCATTCTAAACCGCCGCCGCAGCAAATACCATTCACCGCGGCAATCACTGGCTTGTTGAGCTCACGCAACTCCTGCAAGCCGCCAAAACCGCCGACGCCGTAATCGCCATCCACCGCGTCCCCATCGGCGGCGGCTTTGAGATCCCAACCGGGACAGAAAAATTTGTCTCCCGCGCCCGTTATGATCGCCACCCGGAGGCTTGGATCATCGCGGAAGGCGGCAAATGTCTCGCCCATGATCTTGCTCGTCGCCAAATCAATCGCATTGGCTTTTGGACGATCCAGCGTGACTTGAAGGATTCCATCTTCAATATAGGTCTTAATCGGGCTCATTGGGCTTTCCTTATTAAGGCATCTGCGGCAATCGCATTGTCCTGCGTGCAGATCAGCGGGTTGATCTCAACTTCCTCCACCCGCTCTGCATTGGCAAGCACATAGGCCTGCACCGCGTCAATAGCGGCGAGGAGCGCGTCTAAATCAACGGGTGGATTTCCGCGAAACCCCTCTAGGAGTGGCGCGATATTTAAGTCTTTCAGCCGCGCTATCACCTCGGCGTGGGTCGCAGGTATGAGCAGGCTCGCACGATCGCGCAACACGTCGGTCATCGTGCCGCCTGCGCCAAGGGTCAAAACAAACCCATGAGCCGGATCGCGCGTAACGCCCACCAAAACTTCAACCAAAGTTCCCGCCACCATGCGTTCAACCAAGAGCGGCCCATCGGCCAGGCGCGGCGCTGCGACCTCGACCTCCGCACGGGTGGCCAAACCCAAAGCTAAGCCATTGGCACCGGTCTTATGCGCCAGCCCCAGAGTTTTGAGCGCGACCGGAAAGCCGATGTCAGCCGCAGCCTGCCCGGCCGTGCTGCGATCTGTGACAACGACGGATGGTGGGATCGTCAGACCATGGGCCGCAAGTGCCAATTTGGCGCTTTGCTCATCAAGAAGCTCCGCATCGCGGTCTATGCCGGGCAAGAGCACCGGCTCGGCCGGCGGCGCCATTGGGCGCGACATCACATCTAAAGCTTCGAGCCCATGGTCCAGCCCGTGAATGGCACCAACGCCATGGTCCATCAGGGTTTTTGCGGTCTGCTCAGGTAGAAGTTCTGCCAGGCTTGCCACCACCGCAAAGGGCCGTCCAGTGCGCCGCGTGGCCTCAATCGCGGCTTGCGTGACGCACTCCCAGTCGCTGGCGTCGCATAGATCTGCGCGCGGGTAGTCGCTGACCAGCAAGGTCATGGCAATCTCATCATCGGCCATTGCCGCCCAAGCCTGTGTCATGGCCGCTTGGTCGCGCCAAATATAAGTGTGATAGTCCAGCGGGTTGGCCATGGCCACCATCGGCCCTAGGGCCGCGCTGAGGTCCTTGGCTTGTCGCGGGTTCAGCGGTGGAAAAATAAGTCCAGTGCCCTGCGCAGTATCGGCCGCCAAGGCGGCCTCACCGCCCGAACAGGAAATTGAGGCAATGCGGTTGCTCGACAATGGCCCAAATTGATGGGCAAGCTTAAGAGACTCCAAAAACACAGGCAGGCTGCGCGCACGGCGAATGCCCAAACGTTGGAGAAAGGCGTCGGCCCCTGTATCGCTGCCAGTCAAAGAGGCGGTATGGGACACTGCTGCCGCTTGGGCTTGCTGCGAAACGCCAGATTTCAGGGCAATCAAGGTGACCCCCTTGGTGCGGGCTTTCTGGGCCAGAGCCTCCCACCCGCGCAGATTGCCAAACCCTTCAATGTGCAAACCAATCGCCGTTACGCGCTCATCGTCCAACAGCTGCAACGCGATGTCGGTTTGGGCGGTTTGCGCTTGGTTGCCACAGGTGAGCATATAGCCAATTGGCAGGCCGCGGTTCTGCATCGTGAGGTTAATGGCGATATTGGAGCTTTGGGTCAAAATCGCCACTCCCCTTTGCACCCTGCTGCACCCATGTTGATCGGGCCAAATCGCGCAGCCATCAAAAGCATTCACAAACCCATAGCAATTGGGCCCAAGGATTGGCATCTCCCCGGCGGCCTCAATCAGCGCGGCTTGAAGGTCTTGCGCCGCGGCGTCTTCAGCGGCCGCTTCGGAGAAGCCCGAGGCAAAACAGATGGCACCACCGGCCTTTAAGCGTCGCAACTGTGCCACCACATCCAGGGTGGCATGACGGTTCACACCGATGAAGGCGGCGTCAATGGGGCCAGGAACCTCCTCGAGGCTGCGCAATGACTTGTGGCCTGCGATCTGCTTTCCGGTTGGGTGGACCGGATGCAAAGCGCCGTCAAACCCAATCTGCTTGGCCGCTGAGATGATTGAGGCACACCAAGCCCCACCGCCAATGACAGCTATGGACTTGGGCTTGAGAAGTCTTGTTAGGTCTCGCATGTCTCACCTATGCTAACAGCTGCGCATGAAAGGCCACTGGCCAGCGGGTCATTATGCCCCCAGTGCCCGCAGCAGGTCGCGGCTTATGATGTGGCGCTGAATTTCGGAGGTTCCGTCCCAAATGCGCTCGACCCGCGCGTCCCGCCAGAAGCGTTCAAGCGGGTAGTCACTCATAAGGCCCATACCGCCATGGATTTGAATGGCCGCATCGGTCACACGCGCCAGCATTTCACTGGCATAGAGCTTTGCGGAGGCAATCTCGCGGTTGGAGGGCAGAGCCTTGTCCAAACGGTCGGCGGCGGCCAGAGTGAGAAGATCTGCTGCATCAATTTCGGTAATCATATCCGCAAGTTGGAAGCTGACGCCTTGAAACTTCCCGATTTTCTGGCCAAATTGTTCGCGTTCGGCAGCATAGCTCAGCGCATAGTCAAAGACCCGCCGCGCCCGGCCAACGCTCATGGTCGCCACGGTGATCCGCGTGGCATAGAGCCAGGTATTCATGACCTCAAAGCCCCCATCCACTTCACCGAGCACCTGCGCCTGTGGCAGGCGGCAGTCATCGAATTCCAAGATCATATTCTTATATCCGCGGTGGCTGACCGATTTATAGCCGTCACGCACAGAAAAACCGGGGGTGCCTCGATCCACGAGAAAGGCCGTGATCCGTTTTTTGGGGCCTTTGTCGGTTTGGTCTTCGCCTGTGGCAATGAAGACGATGAAGAAATCTGCATGATCTGCGCCGCTGATGAAATGTTTGCTGCCATTGACCACCCAATCGCCGCCATTGCGCTGGGCACTGCATTTCATGCCGCGAATGTCAGAGCCGGCGCCGGGTTCTGTCATGGCCAGAGCATCCATGCGCTGGCCGCGTACGGCCGGCATGAGATAGCGGTCAATTTGCTCTCCTTGGCATGCCATGAGAATATTTTGTGGTCGACCGAAGAAATGATTGAGCGCCATTGAGCCGCGCCCCAATTCACGCTCCACCAAGGCAAAATCTACATGTGACAGGCCCGCGCATCCCACGCTTTGCGGAAAATTGCAGGCATAAAACCCAAGCTCGAGTGTTTTTTCTTTGATGTGTTGGGCAATCTCCGTGGGCACCTCGCCCGTGCGCTCCACCAGCTCTTCATGAGGGTAAATTTCTTTTTCGACAAATGAGCGCACAGTTTGTGCGATCATATCTTGTTCGGCAGATAATCCATAGAGCATGGGGGCCTCCTTCGCGGTTGTGTGATATGACGCTAGGGCTATTGCCCGGCAATATCATGCTATATTAGAATAAATCATGCCATATTCGAAGAATCCTTACCGGGTGCCCACCCAGATTTCGATCTTGCTGTTTGATCGCTTCTCAAATCATTGCTTAGCCAATGTGCTCGAGCCTTTGCGCGCGGCCAATGATTTGTCGAGCCAACAGGTGTTTGAGTGGAATATTGTAGTGCTCGGCGGGCAGAGGGTGCGCTCGTCCTCGGGTCTGCGTCTGGAAGCGGATGCCCAGCTGGCTGATATGCGCGGCGATATCTTGATGGTCATGCCATCCTATGGATTTTTAACCCATGCCAATGTGACGAGCAGCCGGGCGCTGCGAGCGGCAGCGCGGCGGTTTGACATTCTCGCGGGGCTGGACACCGGCAGTTGGCTTTTGGCGGAAGCCGGTTTGCTTGATGGGTATCGGGCGACAATACATTGGGACGAGCTGGATCGGTTTTCTGAGCGGTTTTCGGATATTGATGTGCAAAAGGAGGCCGTAATCTATGATCGCGATCGGATCACTTGCGGTGGGGCCTCCACAGCCTTTGCTCTTGCCATGCAAATGATTGAAAAACAGCACGGTGCCGCTCTGCGTTTGCGGGTTGAGCATCTGTTTTCTGGCGCCTATGCGCAACGGCCGGTACGGCGCGGGGGGATCGCGGCGCGCGCGGTGGATCTGATGCGGGCCCATATTGAGGAGCCTTTGCCGATTGCCCAATTGGCACAGCAGCTTGGGCGCAGTCAAAAGCACTTGGAACAGCAAATGCTTGCCCGGCTTGGCGCCGCGCCGCAGGTCATTTACCGGCGGATCAGACTGGAGCGTGCGCGGCAATTGTCGCTTGATACCACCATCTCTGTGGCAGAGATTTCCGTGCGTTGCGGCTATCAAGACGCCAGTGCCATGACCCGTGCATTTCGTTCAGAATATGGCACCACGCCACAGGCTTTGCGCCGGGCATTGACCTAGGGGGCGATTGTCGCGCCCCCGCCGGCCGGTCTATGCGGCGTAATTGCTGCCCTCTTCGTCCAAGATGGCTTTGAGCTCGGCCAGGTGTCTGGCATCTTGCTCGGGATAGGTTTCCAGCTCTTGCGCGGTTTTTTCCGCGATTTTGGCATCAAGAATGCGCAGGGGGCGACCAGTTTGCAGAGCGAGGAGATAAGTTTGACAGGCCCGCTCAAAATAGAACATGCGATTGAAGGTTTCGGCGACCGTATCGCCAATGATTAAAATGCCATGATTGCCCATGATCATGACCTTCTTTTTCGGATCTTCAAACAGGCTGGCGCAGCGCGCGCCTTCCTCTTCAAAGGCCAAGCCACCGTAATTGTTGTCGATGACATAGCGGTTGTAAAACATGCAGGCATTTTGATCGACAGGCGGCAGCGAGCTGTCTGCGAGAGAGGCCAAGGCTGTGGCATAGGGAGAATGCACATGCATGGCGCAGCGTGCGTGTTTGCAATGGCTATGTAACCCGCCATGCAAGCCCCAAGCGGTGGGATCTGGCGCATCGGGGCCTTCCATACTCGCCGGATCATTGGCATCGACAACGATCAGATCCGAGGCTTTGATGCGCGAAAAATGCATTTGATTGGGGTTCATCAGGAATTTGGTTCCCTCGGGGTTAATGGCCAAGCTAAAGTGATTGGCCACCGCCTCATGCATGTTCAATCGCACCGTCCAGCGAAAGGCGGCGGCGAGATCGACACGCTCTTGCCAATTGTCCATATTGGGGCGCGGATTGGATGCTGTCATCGGATTGTCCTTTATCGTTGCGGCTGGAAAACCTGCCGATTGATGAGATAGCGCGCCTCAAGCTAAGCGCCAGGCACCACTGCGCCATCGGCGGTGATAAGCGGGCTGCCATCTTCCTTGGCATAGGGGGCGGCGGGCCAATTTGGCAAGATATCGAGCACCTGCCCGGAGGGACGGCAGAGGCGCACTTGCCCTTTGCAAGCGACAAAGGGGCGATTCACTAAGATGGGATGGGCAACCATGGCGTCGAGCAACTGCTCTTCGGTCACATCAGAGCGCATCAATCCCAGCTCTTCGGCCGGTGATTTCGAGCTGCGCAAGGCGTCCCGGGCGCTTAGACCTGCGGTCGCAAATAGGGTTTGAAGCTGGGGTTTTGTCCAGCCGGTATCGAGATATTTAACCACAGTCGGGCTGTATCCAGCATCTTTAACAATCTGCACCACATTGCGCGACGTGCCACAATTGGGGTTATGGAAAATAACAATATTCATAGGAAACCCTGTGTTGGAAGGTATTTTTGCCTGAAAAAACAGTAAAGGGACTTGCGCAGCCCGTCTAGATCGGAAAACCATAGCTCATGGAAAATTCATTTGGGGCTTGGTCTGATTGCGCAGCTGATTTGGTTGCGGTGGCCGCAGGGCGCCGGCCAGCGGATCTTGTGATTTTAGGCGGCCAATTGGCCAATGTGCACACACGCGAAATTTTGCGATGGGATGTTGCTATTGCGGCTGGGCGATTTGCCTATGTTGGACCGGACGCAAGCCATTGCATCGGGCCTGATACGGAGGTTTTGCGCTGGGGTGGATATGTGATCCCCGGCCTGTGTGATGGGCATATGCATGTGGAAAGTGGCATGTTGACCCCAGCGGAATTTGCCCGCGCGGTCATCCCGCATGGCACCACGACGATGTTCACCGATCCCCATGAGATTGCCAATGTCATGGGGCTGGCCGGGGTGAGGCTGATGCATGATGAGGGGTTGATGCAGCCGGTGAATATCTTCACCGCAATGCCAAGCTGCGCGCCATCGGCACCAGGGCTGGAGACCACGGGGCACGAGATTAGCGCTGAGGATGTGGCTGAGGCCATGCAATGGCCCGGGATTATCGGGCTCGGGGAGATGATGAATTTCCCTGGAGTTGTGAAGGGTGATCCGCAGATGTTGGCCGAGATGGCGGCCACGGCTCGCGCAGGCAAGACCATTGGCGGCCATTACGCCAGCCCTGATCTGGGGCCGGCATTTCATGCCTATGCCGCCGGTGGTCCGGCTGATGACCATGAGGGCACCTGCGAGGCGGATGCTGTCATGCGCGTGCGTCAAGGAATGCGCTCCATGATGCGGCTGGGCAGTGCGTGGTATGATGTGGAAACGCAAATCACCGCGATCACCGAGAAAGGGCTGGACCCTCGCAACTTCATTTTATGCACCGATGATTGCCATTCCGGAACGCTGGTGCAGGACGGTCATATGAATAGGGTGGTGCGTCATGCGATTGCTTGTGGCTGTGACCCATTGGTCGCGTTGCAAATGGCGACGATCAACACGGCCACGCATTTTGGTCTTGAGAGGGAATTGGGAAGCATTGCGCCAGGCCGACGGGCGGATGTGATTTTCACCTCCGACTTGAGAGCGCTGCCGATTGACCGGGTCATTGCGCGGGGCAAGACCGTTGCGCTGGCGGGGCAGATCACGACAGAGTGTCCGCACATCGACTGGCCGGCCACAGCCCGCAATACGGTTCACATGGGCGCAAAAAAATCTGCCGCTGAGTTCACTATCCCCGCGCCGGATGAGGGTGGAGAGGTGGCACAGGTGCGCGTGATTGGCGTGGTAGAAAACCAAGCGCCGACCCAGGCGCTGCAGGCCGAGCTTCCGGTGCGGGGCGGGCGCATTTGCGGGCAGGGTGATATTTGCCAAATTGCCCTTGTCGAGCGGCACCGAGCGCGTGGCACTGTGACCAATGGGTTCGTGTCGGGTTTTGGCTATCGCGGGGAGATGGCAATCGCCTCTACCGTGGCCCATGACAGCCACCATATGATTGTGGTCGGCACCTGCGCCGAGCATATGGCACGGGCCGCAAATCGCTTGGCAGAGGTGGGTGGCGGTGTGAGCGTATGGAAAGACGGGCGGGAATTGGCATTGGTTGAATTGCCCATCGCTGGCCTCATGTCTGATGCACCGGCCGCTGAGGTTGCGGCAAAAGCGGAGGCCATGGTGCAGGCCATGGCCGATTGTGGCTGTCACTTAAACAATGCCTATATGCAGCACTCACTTTTGGCACTTGTGGTGATACCAGATCTGCGAATTTCGGATCTTGGGCTGGTGGATGTGCGCAAATTTGAGA
>ENA-ORDA01003355-ORDA01003355.1-marine-metagenome-genome-assembly--contig:-NODE-3355-length-11204-cov-2.978071_pt1 | contig 11204 bp, 6 predicted proteins | sample MGYA00237778_ERZ508506 | MGnify/ENA primary metagenome ERZ508506 (study PRJEB26177, sample SAMN06267891) | marine metagenome | isolation source: Monterey Bay, California, USA | place: Pacific...
CATCTACTGGAGAATAGTGCCGGGACAAAAGGTATCTGCTATGCAAGTGTCTTCCGCTGGAACGGTATACGTTACGGAGATGACTAGATAATGGCTATTGGAACTTATTCAGAACTCCAGACTGCCGTGGCTAACTGGCTAGATCGTGGAGATTTAACAGAAAGTATTCATGTTATTTTTGCTACAGTAGTGGATGACTCAGGTCACATAGTTTTTTCTACTGGAGATCCAAATTATCTTACATGTATAAGGTCATCGCTCAAACCTTTTCAAGCAGCTGCTTCTATAAAAGCTGGAGCTGTAGATGCTGCTGGGTTCAATGAAAAAGAAATCGCGCTAATGTGTGCATCTCATCTTGGTGAAAATAGGCATATAAAAACTGCGCAAGCGATGTTAGATAAGTTAGGTTTTACGGTAGATGATTATGAGTGTGGAGTTCACTTTCCTGCAGATATATCATCAAGACGAGACTTAATTCGATCAAAGACTGATCCAAATCCATTACATAATAATTGTAGTGGAAAGCACGCAGGCATGCTGGCACTTGCTAAACACTTAGTCAATAACCCAAAGAACTATATTCAGTCAGAACATAAAGTCCAAAAAACTATTTTCAAGGCTTTGCAAGAGTATTCTGGTATCAAAGATATACCTATGGAGACTGATGGTTGCTCTGCTCCAACTGCTTTTTTCACAATGGAAACAATTGCTAAGCTTTATCAATTACTCGCAACTGGAGAGTACCCTGAATTAGTTCGAGTTTTTAACGCTATGAATTCTTATCCATATAATGTGGCGGGAAAAGGCCACTTTGATACTAAATTTATTACTGCTTTAGGTGGAGATGCTGTGACAAAAGGTGGAGGTGAATCCATTCAAGGGATATCTTTAAAAAATAGAGACGGGAAAAATTTAGGTATTTCTTTAAAAGTATTGGATGGAAATTCTCGTGCGATGCCGATTGGAGCAATTACGCTTTTAGAGCATTTAGACTTACTTACGAAAAAAGAAATTTCAAATTTAGACGAATATAGAAAAAGAGAGCGTAAGAACTGTCAAGATAACAAAATTGGTCAAATAGAAGTATATATAGAATCTTAGTTAAACTTAATTGGAGTAATCATGTCAATTTCTAAACCGTATAATCATTTTATAATTACCATTACTTTTTTGATTTCTATCGCATTATCTAATTCCGGAGGAGTTGGAGGTAATTATGCAAATAATGCACCGAATTCATCGAATTGTACTTCGTGTCATTCTGGAAGTGCTAATTCTGGAAATGGAAGTGTTACAATTACGGGCTTGCCCTCTGATGGTTATGTTCCTGGTGATTCATATAGTTTAACTATTAAAGTTGCTGGTAGTCATAGAGATGGTTATGGTTTCCAAATGGCATCTCAAGTAGGGAATAATAATGCTGGTACATTTTCTCTGGGTACGAGTTCTCAAAATGCTGAACTTAGTGGTAACAAAGTTCAACAGAGTGCCAGGACAATTTCAGGTGAATGGATTGTAGAATGGTTAGCGCCATCATCTGATGTTGGTGATATAACTTTCTCTGCTTCTGGTTTAGCTACTGGAGGTGCATCAAGCAATAGTGGAGACAATGTGTATACGGCATCTGTTGCTTTGCCTGCTTTCGTTCCTCAAGAGGTTGACTTATTTTTTAGTGAATATTCAGAAGGTTCTTCAAACAATAAATATGTTGAAGTTTATAATCCTACTGGATCAGACGTCGATTTATCTAGTTATGCCATCAAAGGCACTAATAATGGTAATGCTTGGGGTGATGGTGGCGATAGAAATGTCGTATTGAGCGGGACATTAAGCGCTGGAGATGTTTTTATCATGTCAACAGACCAATCTGATCAGGCTATACTTGACGCTGCTGATTTAGCACTACCTTATGAAAGTCCTGTCCATTATAATGGTAACGATGCAATTGGACTCTTTAAAAATGATGAACTAATCGACGCTATTGGAGTAGAGCTAGATGATCCGGGTTCTGGTGGCTGGTCTGTTGCTGGAAATAGTGGGGCAACAAAAGACAATACTCTAATTAGAAAATCAACAGTTACAACTGGGAATGCAGTTTGGACGTCATCTGCTGGTACATCAGGAGACGACTCAGAATGGATTGTTGAAGCTATAGATTATAGAGCCAATTTAGGTGTTCACGTTTATGGAAACAGTGGGGAAAATATTTTACCGATAGCTAACGCAGGTGGTAATCAAACCGTCTTACTTGGAAGTATTGTTACCTTAGACGGTGCTTCAAGTGTTGACCCTGATGGGTCCATAGCATCATATCTATGGACTCAAACAGCTGGTGCAACGGTTTCCTTAAGTTCTACAGATGTTGCGGAAGTAACTTTCACAGCGCCTAATGCTGCTGATAGCTTATCTTTTACTCTCCAAGTAACCGATGATGATGGTGCAAGTTCATCTGAGACTATTTATGTCAAAACAGCATCACCAAGTCCAGTATTTTTTAGTGAATATGCTGAAGGTGGTTCGGGTTATCACAAATATTTAGAAATTTATAATTCCTCAGATATTGAAATTGATCTTTCTGGTTACGCAATTTTAGGCAATGGCAATGGAGGGCCTTTTAATGATACTCTTAGATTTGATGCTAATACAATATTAGCTAGTCAAGAGGTTTACGTTATAGCGCATGCTGAGGCTGATCCAATAATATTGGCTGAAGCTGATAAAATAATATCAAACCCATTTAATAACCCTGAAGGTGATCCAGATTCTTACATCGTTTCTTTCAATGGTGATGATGCTAGAGCAATTGCAAAAATCGAGGGTTCGGAATTTAATGTTATTGATATCATTGGCACATTATCTGGTGGAGATCCTGGCAATGGATGGGATGTCGCTGGTGTTGCGGATGGAACAACAAATCACACTCTTATCAGAAAATCTTCTATCACTTTTGGAAATTCAGATTGGGTTTCGTCTGCCGGGACTAGCGCTGATGACTCTGAATGGATTGTCAAAGATGATTTAGATTGGACAAATATTGGTTGTCACAATACCGAATGCGCGTCTACGGGTCCTGCTTTAAGCGGGCTGACAGCATCTCCAGCATTTTTGACAAATGAAACAGAAATTGAGCTAAGTGTTTCCATTACATCCGAAGTAGGTACTGTAGATGAAAGTAGTGTAAAAGTAAAGTTTGGCACAAATGATCAGCTGGTTAATGAGGCTCAATTATTTTTAGATGCCGGTAATACTTATGTCGGGACAATACCTGCTCAGCAAGGAAACACAAAGTTCCAAATGCGCGTTTCTGCTAAAAACAGTGAAGGCGATGAGGGTCAGTCTGATTTAGTTGAGAGGCTTATTGCAAGTTCAACGCCAAATCAAATTTCAGATCTTTATTCAAATCAAACTAGTGACCAATTGGTTACCATAAAAGGCATTATAACTATTGGAGGCTCAGGGCTTCTATATCCAACGCAGACAAAAGCTTATTTACAAGATGCGTCAGGCAGAGGACTTCAACTATTTGATTATAATATAATTGAAGGTTTAGATAGAGGCGATGAAATTGAGGTGGTCGGTTACGCTGGTTATTATCAAACAACATATCAAGTGAAAGATTTTGTGTTTCGTGAAATTTCAAGTGGCAATGACCTTCCTCTACCAATTGAGGTTACTGCTTCTCAAGCAAACTCATCAAATTATGAAGGCACATTGATTGCAATTACTGGAAACATTACTGCGATTTCTCCAGTGAGTACCAACGGTAATAATTATACAATTGATGACTTAACTGCTGTAATGATTTGGAATTCTACTGGAATTGATGTTTCAGCTTTAACAGTTGGTTATCGTGGTAAATTTGTTGGTGTTGGTAGTCAATATTTTGAAAATTATCAACTTTTAGTGGGTTACAATAGTGATATATCAACAGTGGTTGGCATTGATTTGGATGATATTGTAGTAAATGATTTTAGTTTGCGTGCAGCCTATCCAAATCCTTTTAACCCGGTTACCAATCTGTCATTTGTATTAAATACGCCTTCGAATATTTCACTTAAAATCTATGATATAAATGGAAAATTAGTAGAAGCGATTGATTCTAAGCTCTATCAGCCAGGTCTGAATAACATACAATGGAATGCTGCTAGTTTATCTTCTGGTATGTATTTTGTTCACCTGTTAAATGGATCTAAGCAGTTGACTCAAAAAGTGATGCTATTGAAATAAAACTTTAATTTCTATGAAAATTATTATGAAAACTATTTTTATGGCATTTCTGTCTTCAATCTCTTTGTTATTAGGACAGTTAGATCATATTATAATTAGTGAAGTAGTTCTTACTCCATCTGATGGTGAATATGTAGAGATAAATAACCCAACTAGTTCAGCAGTCGATCTGTCAAATTATTACTTGACAGATGCGACCAATGTATCTTCAAGTAAGTTTTACTACAACCTTCCTAGTGGTGAAAATTTTTGGAGTGAATCAAGTTCAGACTTTGTATGTAGGTTCCCATCAGGATACACAATCCAAGCAGGCTCTTCACTCAAAATATCCCTGAGGAGCAATAACCTTTATCAAAATACCTATGGCGATACAGCTGATCTAGCGCTTGATGGTTCAATGTTAAATGTGCTAGAAGGAACAAATACAAAAGGTAATGCCGGCCTCCCAAAACTAAGTAATTCTAGTGAACCGCTCATTCTCTTCTACTGGGATGGTTCATCTGCGGTCATTAAAGATGTTGATTATTTGATGTGGGGAAATAATTCTTATGCGATAGATAAGTCTGGTGTCAGTGGGTATTTAGCTGATACGCCTGTTCAAAATCAGTCATTTATGCCTGTACATGCTACAAATGAAAAACTTGTTAGATTGGATAAATCAAGTGAGGGTGAAGAGACTCAAACAGGCGGGAATGGAATCACTGGACATAATGAAACTAGTGAGCCTTTATTGAATACGTGGATAGTCGCTAGTTTGACTTCATCTAAACCTGAAATTTCAAATTTGACTTTATCTCCCTCGAATCCATTCATCGATGACGCGCTAAAGTTTGAAGTAAATGTAACAGATGATGAAGGGATATCATCAGTCATGTTAAGATATGAATTCCAACAACAAGTTAATTCTGTTGCTATGTCTGTGAGTGAAAGTTCATCATCTCTATATTCAGTTCAAATCGAGCCATTAGGAGAAGTTGGCTCAATTATTTATTCTGTTATTGCTGAAGATCTTTCTGGTTTAAAAGATTCTACTAGTAGAATTGCAGTGGCTATAAATGAACCTATCGCGGAACTAACAATAGCAAGCCTTTTAGCTGGTTTTAATGATTATCTAGGTCAAACAGTTCAATTTAATGCCGTAGTTACTGTCCCTGCTGGTATACTTCGCACAAACAGGGTTCAAGTTTTTGTGCAAGATAAATCTGAAAGAGGAATTTTATTAGATGCCCCAACTTCATCAGAGCCTTTGAGTAGAGGAGACTCTGTCAGCATAACGGGACCTTTGAGCGCTTATTTAAGTAGCTCCGGCGACCTTCAGCCGCAAATTCAAGATGCGAATGTTAATATTTTATCCTCTGGCCTAAGCATTCCTGTTGTCGATTTAGGAGATTTAGGAAGTATTTATAAGTTTAATGAATTCACCCAATTTAATTATCCTGATGCTTCTCAGAATATTGATGTCATTAAGTACATGAACTCTTATGTCAAGCTTTCCGGGAAAATAGTATCTAGGTCAGATGATCTTGGTGGGGGTTCTAATATCGAATTGCAAGATGAAGAAGGCGCTTTTACTACGGTTAGAATATGGAATTCGGCAAATATATTGCTTGACGAATCAGGAGATATTATAAACACCTTGGTTGATTCTCTGTTGAGGGTTGGCAGTAGCGTAGAGATAAAAGGTATAGGAGGGCAATACTTAGGTTCAAGTCAAATTCAACCAGCATATGCTTCTGATATTTCAGAAAAATTAGAGGGCGAGGTAGGTAGTTTTAAAGCAGCCTTAGATATTCCACCTTATCCATTTGTTCCTCAGCTTGGAGAGGTAATTAGTTTCCAATATAGTTTTCCATCTGATGCTAGAATTAAACTAAGAGTTTTTGATATTAATGGGCGATTAATTACTACCCTTTATGATGAATATAGAGGAGTGTCATTTGAAAAAACAGCTAGATGGAATGGGAGAGATAATTTGAATAGATTGGTCCCTAGTGGTACCTATTTAATTCATCTAGATATTGTTAATTCCTTAACAGGAAAAAATTATCAGAAAATTGCGCCAGTAGTGATAGCAGCTTATGAGAATTAATATGAAACAAAAATTTATAAGTTTTTATATTTTTATGATTATATCTCTTGGCAATGCCTATTCTCAAGTGACTACTGAGCAAATTTATTATGGAGCGAGCTCATTGTCTATGTCAGCAAGCGATGTAGCCTTACCAAAAGATTCATGGTCTCTTTTCGTGAATGCGGCTGGTATTGCTAGGCAGCAAGGCCTTTCATTAGTTGCAAGTTCACAATCCCATTTTAATCAAGACTATTTAAGCCATTCTCTTTTAGGCTTTCAGTTTAAAACTTCAAAATATGGTGCCTATGGAATATCTGTTGAAAACTTTTCGGTTGATTATAGTGGGAGTAGTTTATCTGCTGAAACTGCCATTGGCTTTCACCAGGGAATAATGTTGCGATCAGATAGAAGCAGTTCTTTTTCGATAGGCTACGGAATAAAATATTACAATATTGACTATGGTTCCTCAGCAGGACCCTCTGGAGATGGTTCTGATGGAATAAAACTTGGCTCTTTAAGTACGTTTGGGCTTGACATAAGTTTTCTTGGATCTTTAGCGGATAGAATTAGAGTAGGCGCAAAAGCTTTAAATATTAACAGTCCGACTCTAGGAGATGCGAATATTTCGACAAGACTTCCACAAAGATCTCAGATCGGTATCGCCTATTCGCCATATGATTTGGTCTGGACAACAGTTTCTCTTAATAAAAGTGTTGGTCATCCTACTCACTTTAGTAGCGGGCTTTCTTATGAAATACAAAAAAATATTTTTTTAAAAACTGGAATGCAGACCAGTCCCAATCGTTTCTCTTCGGGTTTTGAAGTTTATTTTAAAAAAATAAAAATTGATTATGGATTCATCACTCATCCAGTATTACCATTATCTCATCAAATTTCAATTGAGGTTAATCGTTAATGAGATCACTTTTTTTTTATGTGTTCTCGATTACTTTTATCATTGGCCAAAAGATTTCGTTAAACTCGGCTTCAATCGAAGATTTGAAGACCCTTCCATTATCTGAAAATCAAGTTGCTGACCTCTATGATTTTGTATTGTATCAAGGGCCTATTAATGATATTTATGATTTAGCCAAAATTTCAAGTTTTGAGTCTGAGAACATTAATGCTCTTAAATCTCTTATTAGTATAACTAGTAGTGATGATACAAAAAAAAATGTATCCAGAATTAGTGACAGATATAGGAAGGTAGAAAATTGGACTTCTGAAGAAGGTGCTAACGAAGGTCTTGTAGAGGTATGGCTAGATAGGCTTGCTGAGCCAAAAAATATTAACACTGCAACCTGGAATGACTTAATGGCTTTACAAAATGTTAGTCCCGTTGATGCTGTTGCTGTCATGAAGAGAATTGAAGAAAGTAAAATAACGTACCCAAAAGCTCTAAGGGGAGCAATTGGTCTTAGCTATTGGGGTTATCGTAATATGGTTGACTTTTTTACATATGATGAAGAAGATACTACGGACTCTTTTCATCTTTGGTATAACACTACATACAAAACGCTACCTTCTACGACTTCTTTTGATGATGAAGTAGGTTTAGTTGATCAACTAAATGATCACCCTGGAGACTTGCATCATAAAATAGTTGCTACTTTTGGGAAGCATTGGAAGTTATCGTTAGCATCTCACAGGCAATTAGGTGAAAAAGTTTATGATTTCAAGATTGGTGATTTTGAGGTTCCTACTGCAAAATACTCTCTTTCTTATAGAGATCTCAAGCTAGGCGGGTTAAAATTTGACAGGGTAATACTAGGAAACTTTTCTGCTACTATTGGTCAGGGTGTAATATTTGAAAATACAGATTTTTTCTCACCTAGAAGATCTGGTTATAGTTGGAGCAGAAGAGTGCATGGCGTTTTTCCTGATATATCTAGGACCAGAGAGTATGCTTTAAAAGGACTCGCATTTCAAGCTGGTAATAAGCTATTTGATGTTATGGGATTTTTATCAAAAAATAAAAGAGATGCTATTCTAAACATATCAGACAGTTCTGTTGCTTCTCTAATTACACTATACCCTAGAACAAATAATGGTTTTGGTGTAGAGTCTTTATTAATGCCGATGCTTGAAACTTTAGAAGAAGTGACTTATGGTGGCAGCATAAGACTTATTCCACTTTACGGTACTTTCATTGGTTTTTCAGCATATGAAAGTTTGTACGATAAGCCTTTAAGACCTGATATAGCAACAACTGTAATAGCAGATGAAAGTGAAGGGAAATTTTTAACATCTATTGGAAATACAGCAGATACTGAAATTGCTGCAATGTATTCAAATTATGGTGAATCATCATTATGGGAAAAAGCGAGGTCTTTCCGGCGAGTTTTTGGCATGGACTTTTCAACAGTAATTAGAAATATAGCATTTCAAGGTGAATATGGTATATTAGATAAAAATGGTAATATGAGCGTTGAGGTATCAGACCCTAAAGCTTTTGTGTTTAGTGGTTATGCACAATTTAATAATTTTAGTATGTTAGTGGTTTATCGCGACTATGACTTAGAGTATGATAATCCGTATCAACGGTCTTTTGCAAATTACCAGAGATATAAGGGTAGTATTTTCGAAGATACGTTTTATTTAGAAGATCCGATTTATGGATTTTTATACACGGGCCAAGCTCAGCCACAATCTGAAAAAGGCATATATGTAAATAGTAGATATCAGCCTCATCGCGCATTAGTTTTATCTGGAGACTTTGATACTTGGACTAGAGTTGCAGATCAAGCAAAGTACTACAGAACCGTAATGCGTGCTCAGTATAGACCCGTATTTAATTTGCGTTTTAGCATAAGGCACAAATGGCAAAAAAGAGGCTCAATGAATGTTTTGGATCCTGCTGCTTATTACTCTCAAGAAACGATTATACGTTCGCAACTGAGATTATCTGGCTATGATCAGATCGAGTTGATGTGGGTACGCTCATGGGTCGACTTTTCTAACAGAAGGCGCTTAACTCTTGATCTTGCTTCAGGCGGAGAAGAATCATCTATGGTAGGTAGTGCTGGTACGGGTAGTGAAGCAATCGGGTTTAAGATCACTCATAATTTTAATCAACGGATGAAAGCAATGGGGCAAGTAATGTTCTATAATGGTTTTATTTGGAATTTTGAAGATACAGATTTTAGAGTTTTTGATAGTAATTCTGATGCAGTTCGGTATTGGATTTCATTATTTTCTCGTTTAAATGATCGTTGGGCAATTAGATTAAAATGGACAGTTGATAGTTCTGCGCCAGTAACAAATTATATTTTTGAACCTAGTGATCCAACAGGTCAATATCCTGATCAACGGGTAAGTTGGAAAACTGTTAGTGGAGAAAATTTCACAAATGATATTAGATTACAAATAGATTATGCTTTTTAAATTAAAAATTAAAATTAAAATCATTGGATTTTTTGCGATGAACTTCGTTTTTTGTCAACAATATTTTTCGCCATTAATTCCATCCAATAACTTTTTAACAAACGCAAGTATGCTAGCAAAAGGGGGAGAGTTTTCAGGGTTATTTTCTCATTCTGTTTTTTCAAAGTATGGCGAAGCATTTAATTTTGAGTTTGATCTCACTAGAAACTCATATGCAGAACGTAGAAGTGTTCCAGTAATAGATATGTTTGACGACGTTGTAACTCAAAATGTATATGCTCTAAATAGGCCAGCTTTCTCTTCTATTTCATGGTCTTTATCTGGTAGTGTAAATAAATATTTAAAACTACCTGTCTCCTTATCTCTATCTGATTCTCCTTACTGGGATTTTAGATATGAATATTCCGAAGAAGTTCGAGCTAGTCTTGGTCCAGGAGTCTATAATCGTGATCCTGTAGTTGGCTATCATTTAATAAATATAGATGGAGTTATTCGCTCATTTAAAATTGGATTAGCATCAAAAATTAATAGTTGGTTAAAAATTGGTGTTCTTTTAGATAATCTTTATGAAGATGATTTGTTTTACATGAAAGGTGTTAATGTTTTTGAAGACGACGACGCCTTGGCTAGTGATACAACTCTATTAAAAAATATAAATATGTCTGTTGAAAATGTTAGTCGTTTTACGTTTGGAGCAACAGTTGATTTGAAAAGGAATACGTCTATCGCACTTTCCGTAACTCCCTCAACAGAAATAAAATTTTTGACGGATGGCTTGATACCTTCTATTGATGAAAAAACTTTATTACCAAGTTTCGATTTTAGTGATACCTCTTCAAATTATAGTATTACTCTTCCTCAAGAAATTAATCTTGGTTTTTCTATACAGGTAAATAATCCTACTAAAACAAAAATTACAGGTGGGTTGATTTTTAAAGATTGGGAAAATCATGACATTTATAAAGTGTATCATTCATCTACAGATACATCTATTCACAATTATCAATCGACAATAGGTTTATCTATTGGCGTAGACCACCTAATTTTAGGAAAAACTCCACTTAGGTTTGGTTTTATTTATAGTGAATCTCCTTTTGGAGAAGAGTTTGAAATAACAAAAGTGACTCTTGGAAGTGGGTGGGTATATAATGATATAAGTCTTGATGTTGTTGCAGTTTTTGGATCAGTTGATTACAGGTATGAAGATTTATTTCCATCTACTGCACAAGAGAATTTATCATTAGATAGGATTGATGAAAAAAACACAGTGTTAAAGGCTACGATTAATTATTCTTTTTAATTAATGTTATAATACTAAAAAAATGAAAAGAATATTCCCGTTAATTCTATTTATTATTTTTGCCAGCTCTATTTATTCTAGGTCTTCCAAATTGCACCTTGTTTTTACAAATAACATCCATGGCGCTATTCATGAGCTTCCAGCGCGATTTATTAATCCTGAGTTTTCTCCTCTTCTAGCTGGAGGAGCTGGTGCCTACACCTATGTAACGAATCTAAGAAA
>ENA-ORDA01003356-ORDA01003356.1-marine-metagenome-genome-assembly--contig:-NODE-3356-length-11200-cov-5.881507_pt1 | contig 11200 bp, 10 predicted proteins | sample MGYA00237778_ERZ508506 | MGnify/ENA primary metagenome ERZ508506 (study PRJEB26177, sample SAMN06267891) | marine metagenome | isolation source: Monterey Bay, California, USA | place: Pacific...
AAAGTAAAACTTCCGTTTAACTCAGATATCTGCAGAACAAAAAAAAGAATTAAGCTTTTAGAAATTGATACAGATGGCATGATGAAAGCTCGATTGCTAACAACCAAAAACTAAACTATGTACCCTACTATTAGTCATTTACTTTTTGATTTATTTGGAATTAACATCCCACTCCCAATACAGACTTTTGGTTTTTGGGTAGCAGTAGCATTTATATTTGCATCTTGGGTAATTAGCAATGAACTTAAACGAAAAGAAAAAGAAGGGTTTTTAAGCAGCACTAAAGTTAATGAGATTATTGGGGAAAGTTTAACAACATCAGAAATAATAAGCAGTTTACTTACTGGATTCTTTATCGGATTCAAGTTTATTGAGGCTCTTTTTCATTATACTGATTTAGTAAACAACCCTCAGGATTTCATCCTTTCTACTAGAGGAAATTTATTAGGAGGTATTCTTATTGCAGCTATTTCATTTTATTTAAAGTGGACCGAAAACAATAAAACCAAACTTGCTACTCCTAAAACAATTGAAAAAACAGTTCACCCATTTGAGTTAGTAGGAAATATGACAATGATAGCAGCTGTTTCAGGTATTATTGGCGCTAAAATATTCCATAACTTAGAAAATATGGATGCCTTTTTAGCGGATCCTATTGGGCAGTTAATATCATTTAGTGGACTTACTTTTTATGGTGGACTTATTGCAGGAGCTGTATCAGTAATATGGTATGCTAATAAGTATAAAATTAACACCAAACACTTAATTGATAGTGCTGCTCCAGGATTAATGCTAGCTTATGGAGTTGGGCGAATTGGTTGTCAAATGTCAGGTGATGGGGATTGGGGAATTGATAATCTTGCTCCTAAACCAGAATGGATGAGCTTTTTACCTGATTGGATGTGGAGCTACACTTTTCCTCATAATGTAATTAATGCAGGCGTTCCGATTGAGGGCTGTACTGGAAACTTCTGTATGGAATTAGCTAACCCTGTATGGCCTACTGCCTTTTATGAGGTGATTATGTCTCTTGCAATTTTTGGTATTCTTTGGGCTATGCGTAAGCACATTAAAGTTCCAGGAGCTTTATTCTTTATTTATTTAGCATTTAATGGTGTGGAGCGTTTCTTTATTGAAAAGATAAGAATTAATACTCAATACAATATATTGGGAGGAATTACTCAAGCTGAAATCATCTCTTTTGGTTTGATTCTTACAGCTATTATTGGGGTAACTTACCTTTATAAAAGTAAAAAGGCTATTTAAGTTGTTGGTTGATTAGCTTTTATTAAAATCCTACTTAACTTCTTATTTTAAGATAAAAATCAATATTATTTTGTTAATTGCAGTTAGTAATTTTAAGTTTTTTATTTGTTTAGTTCTAAATTGAGGAGCTTTTGGCTCCTCTTTTTAATTTCTAATAATAATTAACAAACCAACAAAAGTAAGTGCGCCATTCACAATTAGCAATTCAAAACCAAAAGGAATAAACAATTGCAATACATAAGCAATTACAGGAGAAAGAACTGCAACTAGGGGCACTAAATTATCTTTTACGTTTAGCTTAGTAAAAAGCCCAAAAGCATACATTCCAAGCAGTGGTCCGTAGGTATAACCAGCAACCTTAAATAAGGATGCAATTACACTATCATCATTTATCTCTTTAAAGATAACAATAACTACTACCAACAATGCCGAAAAACCCAAATGAACCAATTTCCTTTGCTGTACCTCCTTAGCCCCTGAATTATCATCAAACCCTAAAATATCAATACAAAAGGAAGTTGTAAGTGATGTAAGTGCAGAGTCAGCACTAGAGTAAGCAGCAGCAATCAATCCTAAAATAAAAAGCACCCCCACTCCTACTCCTAAGTTACCACTCAAGGCTACAGCAGCAAACAAATCATCTGCCTTATTAAAGGTTATGCCATTATTTGCAGCATACATATAAAGCAATGCTCCTAAGGATAAAAACAATAGATTAACAAACACCAATACGATACTAAACCAAAACATATTCTTTTGCGCATCTCCTAAACTCTTACAACTGAGGTTCTTCTGCATCATATCCTGGTCTAATCCCGTCATTACTATAGCCATAAATGCACCTGCTAAAAACTGACTAACAAAGTGTTGCTTCCCTTCCCAAAAAAATATTTGCGAGTAATCCGATTCCTTTACTGTACTAACCAAAGCACTAAAGCTCAAATTCATATCTACTGATATCAAATACAGACTCATTACCACTGCAATTAGCATAAATAAAGTCTGCAGAGTATCTGTCCAGATAATAGTTTTTATTCCGCTTCTAAAAGTATAAACCCATATTAATAGTATAGTTGCTACTACTGTTAGCTCAAAAGGAATTCCAAAATTATCGAATATTGCAAACTGCAATACATTAGCCACTAAGTACAACCTAAAGGATGCTCCAATTACCCTACTCAATAAAAAGAAACTAGCTCCTGTTTTGTATGATGAGTTCCCAAATCTTTCCTTCAGATAGCCGTATATTGAGGTTAAATTCATTCTGTAATACATAGGCATAAGTACAGTTGCAATTACCAAGTAACCTAGCAGATAACCCAATACCATTTGCATATAAGAAAACTCACTTGTAGCCACCCAACCTGGAACGGATATAAATGTAACTCCTGATAATGATGCTCCTATCATTCCAAAAGCTACTACATACCATGGTGATGATTTATCTCCTATAAAAAAGGAAGAATTACTATCTGATTTTCCCGTTAGGTAGGATATTAGTATCAATACTAAAAAGTAGGCTACTATTACACCAATAATTAATGATGGAGATAAGCTCAATTGCATAATTTTTGTTTTTTACAAAACTATCAGAATTATTGATAATACATCTATATTTGCATTTATGAATTTTCCATCAAAGCTTGTTGAAAATGCGGTAGAACAACTATCAAGCCTTCCAGGTATTGGTAGGAAATCTGCCCTTAGGTTAGTGTTACATATGCTAAAAAAGGACAAATTAGCAGTTGAGCAGTTTGGTGATTCTTTCATTCAGCTAATTAACAGAATTAATTATTGCACAAGGTGTTACAGTATTTCAGATGCTGAACTTTGTGAGGTGTGTGCTAACCCAAAAAGGGACAAGCAAACAATATGTGTTGTGGAGGATATTCGTGTAATGATGGCTATTGAAAACACCATGCAATATAAAGGAGTTTATCATATCCTTGGGGGTTTAATCTCTCCTATGGATGGTATTGGCCCTACTGATATTCGAGTAGAAGAACTCATCAAAAAGATAGAAAACGAAAATGTACAGGAAGTTATTTTTGCACTAAGCACCACTATGGAGGGCGATACTACCAATTATTATCTTTTCAGAAGACTAAAAGATAGTGGCATTAAAATATCATCAATTGCAAGAGGAATTGCTATTGGTGATGAACTTGAATATACAGATGAAATAACACTTGGGACTGCTATATCAAGCAGAATGCCTTATTCTGAGTAAGTTACAATACTAACAACCTGTAACTAAAAACTCAGCTCCAAAAAGGAATAAATATCCTTACTTTTGTTAATTTTGCGAAAAATTTTTAACTATGGCAAGAGTAGAATTGATAATGCCCAAAATGGGTGAGAGTGTTTCTGAAGCAACTATTATTACTTGGAGTAAAAATATTGGTGATATGGTGGAACTTGATGAAACTATTGTAGAGATTGCAACTGACAAAGTAGATTCTGAAGTACCCTCAACACATGAAGGGAAACTAGTCGAAATGTTACATGAGGCAGATGATGTTGTTCAAGTTGGTGAGCCTTTCGCGATTTTGGAAACTGAAGGTAGCGATGATATTCCTGATTTAAATAATGCTCCACCAGCACCTACTGTTACTAAAGTTGTTGAGGAAGCAGTAACTAAAGCTGTTGAAACAACTACTGTAACTATAACAAATACTGGCGAAAGATTCTATTCTCCATTAGTAAGAAGCATGGCTAGTGAAGAAGGAATAGAAATGACTGAACTAGAATCTATTCCTGGAAGTGGAAAAGAAGGAAGAGTAACAAAGTCGGACATGGTTTCTTATTTAAAAACTAGAGGATCAGCACCTGCTACAGCTCCAGTTAAAACTGAAACTAAAAAGACTACTCCTGCACCTAAAACAGCTGTACCAGCACATACTCCAGTAAATGTTCCTAATACGGGTGGTACTGAGATTGTTGAAATGGACAGAATGAGAAAACTTATTTCTGCTCATATGACTATGTCAAAACAAACTTCAGCTCATATTACTTCTTTTGTTGAGGCCGATATGACAAATATTGTAAACTGGAGAAATTCAGTAAAAGCTGACTTTAAAAAGAGAGAAGGACAAAACATTACCTTCACTCCTATTATTATTGAAGCAATGGCAAAGGCCGTTAAGGATTTCCCTATGATTAATGTTTCTGTTGATGGAACTAACATCCACATTCATAAAAATGTAAATATTGGTATGGCTGCTGCTTTACCTGATGGAAACTTAATTGTTCCTGTTATAAAAGAAACTCAAAACAAAAACCTTATTGGCATTACTAAATCAGTAAATGATTTAGCTACTAGGGCTAGAGGTGGACAATTAAAGCCAGACGATATTCAAGGCGGCACAATTACAATGACAAATGTTGGTACTTTCGGAAACCTTATGGGAACTCCAATTATCAATCAACCTCAAGTAGCTATTATGGCTTGTGGTGTTATTAAAAAGAAACCTGTTGTTTTAGAAACTACTGAAGGTGATGTAATTGCAATTCGTCATATGATGTTCTTATCATTATCATACGATCATAGAGTTGTTGATGGTGCTTTAGGAGGACAATTTGTAAGTAAAGTAAAAGATTACTTAGAACAATTCGATACTACTCAAGAGGTTTAACCATATAGTTTCTAGGGACTAGTTAGTAGTTTCTGGAATTAGTATTAGAAAAGGAAGCAATTGCTTCCTTTTTTTATGTTCAAAAACTAGTTACTTGTCACTATTCTCTTTTAACTAAAAACATTAATTTAGCACTATGAATTTAAAACTAGAAAAACCAATTGTATTCTTTGATTTAGAAACAACAGGAGTGCAAGTAGCAAAAGATAGAATTGTAGAAATTGCCATTCTTAAAGTTTTTCCAAATGGAAATAAAGAAAGTAAAACTTGGCTTGTAAATCCTACTATTCCAATTCCTGAAGTAACAACTGCAATACACGGAATATCTGATGAAAAAGTAGCAAACGAACCTACTTTTAAAGAACTTGCTACTGAAATCTCTGAACTAATACACAATTGTGATTTAGCAGGATACAACTCTAATAAATTTGATATTCCATTATTGGCTGAAGAGTTTTTAAGAGTAGGAATTGATTTTGATATGAAAAACAGAAAGGCGGTTGACATTCAGAATATCTTTCATAAAATGGAACAAAGAACTCTAGTAGCTGCTTATAAATTTTATTGCGATAAAGATTTAACAAATGCTCATTCAGCTGAAGCTGATACAACTGCAACTTATGAAGTTCTACTCTCTCAACTTGATAAATATGAGGAGTTAGAAAATAATGTTGATTTCCTAGCTGATTTTTCACAAAGAGGTGGAAAGTTTGCTGATATGGCAGGCTTTGTTCGTTTTAATGATAAAGGAGAAGAAGTGCTTAGTTTCGGGAAATACCGTGATGTAACTTTAGCACAAATCTGGAAAGATAATCCTGGGTATTTCTCTTGGATTAATCAAGCAGACTTCCCTTTATACACTAAAAATGTAATGCGTAATTTTGCAACAAAAATGAAGTTAGAAAAAAAGTTTAATTCCTAGATATGAAGATTATTTGTATTGGTCGTAATTATGTAAATCATGCTAAGGAATTAGGAAATGCTATTGCTAGTGAACCTTTATTTTTCCTAAAACCTGATACAGCCATACAACCAAAAGGTCACCCCTTCTTTATCCCTCACTTTTCTAATGACATTCACTATGAGGTGGAATTAGTGATTAGAATAAACAAGACAGGAAAACATATAGAAGAAAGATTTGCACACACATACTATTCTCAAATTGGCTTAGGAATTGATTTTACTGCAAGAGATATTCAACAGGAATGCAAAGCTAAAGGCTTACCATGGGAAAAAGCAAAAGGCTTTGATGGTTCAGCACAAATTAGCAGAACTTTTATTGATAAATCTGATTTGAATTTAAACAATATTGTATTTAGTTTAAATAAAAATGATGAGCAAGTACAGCTAGGAAACAGTAAAGACATGTGCTTTAATTTTGATGCTATTATTGCTCATATTTCAAAATTCTATACCCTAAAAATTGGGGACTTAATTTATACGGGAACTCCTGAGGGAGTTGGGTCTGTAAAAGCTGGAGATGAGTTAAAAGGTTTTATAGGAGAACAAGAAATGTTTAAGGTAGTTATTAAATAGCCTACCTAGCAAACCTCATTTTATAAGCTGCATTTACTTTTCCTTTGCTTATATCTATTAATTTTCCTTTTATCATTCTTTTACGTAAAGCAGAAATCTTATCTATAAATAATATTCCGTTTACATGGTCATACTCATGCTGAATAACACGGGCAGTTAAGCCATCATAAGTGTCAGTATGTTTTTTAAAATTCTCATCAAAATATTCAATCTTAATAGTTGATTTTCTACTTACATCTTCCCTTATATCTGGTATAGACAAACATCCTTCTTTAAAGTCCCAAACCTCTCCTGTTTCTTCAATAATCCTAGCATTAATAAATGTCTGTTTGACAATAACCTCATCTGTTTCTTCATCCTCAACAAAAGGAGTGGTGTCAATTAAGAACAAACGAATTGCTTTATTAATTTGAGGTGCAGCAATTCCTACTCCACTAGCCTCATACATAGTTTCCCACATATTAGTTAAAAGGGTTTCTAATTCAAAATATTCAGGTGTAATATCTACACACTTTTCTCTTAAAATTGGCGCTCCAAAAGCAACTATTGGTAATATCATTATAAAATTGATTCAATAATTTGATCTATACTCATTCCTTCTGCTTCTGCTTTGTAATTCTTTACCAATCTGTGTCGTAAAATAGGTTTTGCAACTGCTTTTACATCCTCAATATCAGGAGCATATTTTCCATTTATTGCAGCATGACACTTAGCAGCCATCAACATAAACTGTGATGCCCTTGGACCAGCACCCCATTCAATATATTGTTTTACTACATCAGCAGCTTTATCAGAATCTGGTCTTGTTTTAGCCACTAAAGTTACAGCATATTGCAAAACATTATCAGTAACTGGTAATTTTGTAATTAACTCTTGATATTTCATAATTTGTTCAGCCGACATAATTGTATTTAAAATTACATTATTTTTAACTGTAGTTTGTTTTACAATTTTTAATTCCTCTTCATAGCTAGGGTAATCTAGAAGTACATTGAACATAAACCTATCTAATTGCGCTTCAGGCAAAGGATAGGTTCCTTCTTGCTCAATAGGATTTTGAGTTGCCAATACAAAGAAAGGTTTATCTAAAGCATAACAAGTACCCGCATTAGTAACGGATCGCTCTTGCATTGCCTCTAATAAAGCAGATTGGGTTTTAGGAGGCGTACGGTTAATTTCATCTGCCAAAATAATATTAGAAAATAAAGGTCCTTTCACAAATTTGAAGTTTCTATTCTCATCTAGGATTTCAGCACCAACAATATCAGAAGGCATTAAATCTGGGGTAAACTGAATACGATTAAAATTAAGCCCTAATGAATCAGCAATAGTTTGCACTAGTAAGGTTTTAGCCAATCCAGGCACACCTACTAAAAGGCAATGTCCGTTACAAAAAATTGAAATTAAAACTTGCTGAACAACTTCTTCTTGACCAACAATAACTTTTGCAATTTCATTTTTAAACTCATTGTATTTTACAATAAATTCATCTACTGATTTTACTTCATTACTCATATTATTTTACCCATTTATTTTTAAATTCACAAGCAGAAATATCATCATTAATTTTAATGTATGTATTTGAGATTGTTTTTGCAATCCACTTCATTAACTCCTCTTGCTTTTTTATGTTAATTGCAAAATCCTTAATCATTGAAAAATCATCAACTAGATTTGCTTTATGCTCTTCAATTCTTTTATTTAACTTTAACAATCTGTATGCTTTAGTTTCATCAGGCATTTGAGTGAGAACAGGAGAACTAAACATTTCTTCTTTCAAGTTTACTACTTCAAACTTTAAAGTTGGAGACATCTCGTCTATTACATGTAAAGTTGACATATTATTAGTATTTAGCAGCAAACCATTATTATTCTTACTTTCATCATCACTGTATTTATCAACTGCCTCATCAAAAGTAATCTTGCCTTCTCTTAATTCCTTTTCTACTTCTTCAATTTTTAATTTTGCATTATAAAGTGCAGTAGAATTCACCTTACTTTTTAGCAAAATATGACGGACATTAATTTGCTCTCCTCTCCTTTCAATTAGTTGTACAATATGAAAACCAAATTGAGATTCAACAACCTCAGAAATCTCACCTTCTTTCAAACGAAAAGCTGCTCTTTCAAACTCAGGAACTAAATCACCTCTATTCACAAAACCAAGCTCACCTCCTATAGTAGCCGAACCAGGATCATCAGAATATAAAGTAGCTAACATTTTAAAGTCTTCTCCTTTGTAAACACGCTCTCTAAATGAGTTTAACTTATCTCTTAGTTTATCTTTTTGTTCCTCTGAAATTTCAGGTTTAACAATAACTTGAGCAACTTCTACTTTAGTAGGAACTAAAGGAATATCAGCATCATTTTGTTGATTAAAAAACTCACGGACTTCAGCAGGAGTAACTTTTACATCAGATGAAATTCCTCTTTGGACTCTCTCTGCTAAAAACTGATCCTTAATAACCTTGCCTAACTCTAATTCGATTTCTACTATTAATTTACCAAAATACTCCTCCACTTTTTTAACAGAACCTAATTGATTCTCAAAGTATGTTAACCTTTTTGTGATCTCAGTATCAACCTCTTCATCAGTTACAACTACACTGTCTAATTTTGCTTGATTTATTAATAGTTTTTGAAATAATAAGTCTTCAATAATTTCACATTTTATTGCATCTGACTTTAAATTTCCTTGTGACAAATACTGTAAATATTGTGATTCTATTTCTGAAGTAAGCACAATTTCATCACCAATAATCGCCTCAACTTTATCAATTGATTGAGCATGTGCTCCAATAGCAAAAAGTGAAATTAATAACAGGTTTTTAAATATTTTCATTTAGTAAATTTTAATTTTTTTCAAAGCTAAACCATTCTGATACAAATCATCTTCCAATTGCTTCAAATATTCAATTTTATTTTTGTTTAATAATACATTTTTTATTTTATCGTGCTCCATCTCTAACGGACTAATACTGCCATTTAATAGGTAATCCTTGATAAAAACATAATATCTTAAATTATCATCTTCAAACACAACTCCTTTTGTATTTTCTAAAAAATAAGATTCCTCTATAATATACTCTGGTAATTTCTGATTGAAAATTGAGAAATATTGCCACTTATCATCCTCTAAGTAATATTCTTTTGCAAATTGTTGGCAATAATCATTCAACTCCTCTAAGTTACTTTTCTTATTAGATTTATACCATTTATTAAGTTTAGTTAATTTGGGAGCTGATCTATCAACCACAATAAACCTACCTTTAAAAATGTTTTTACTTAGCTTAAATTCATCCTTATATTGGTTGTAATAATTTGTAACTTGTTTTAAAGAAATAGAAGTATCAAAGTTATGATTAATTAACTCTTGTTGATATGCGTATACTAATAAAGAAGCTCTATAATCCTTTATCTGTTTCTCATAATTCATAATATCTGAACTTAAATTTATTTCAGCGTGATAAATCATCAATTGTTTACGAATCCAATCATTCATGTATCTCTCAACAAAAAAGGAAGAATCTTCAATTTGTATAGGCATTTCTTTTAACACTTCTTCAAGCATTAAATCCTTCTCATTAACACTAGCAATTATTCGTCCCTGATTGTTATTAAAACAAGAACTAAGTAATAAAACTACTGCAGAAAAAAAAAATAATTGCTTAATATTCATCTATTTAACAAGTGAATGAAGAACCTCTGTATGAATAGTAACCGCATATTTTGCTTTTAGTGAAGCTATCCAGTCATTTTCTAAAGCTGTCTGATAATCAGAGATAACCTTTCCTCTAGATTCAGACAATTCCTTTGCTCCAGATTCTAAGACCTCATGAACATCAATAATAATATACGATCCGTTTTCTAACACTATATCTTTTGATATTCCTGTTTTCCATTTAATAGCATCAACATTTTTATTAGCACCTTTTACAAATTTATTACTTTCAATTTGTAAACTCAAAGCATCATCTTTATTAATTTTAACTAAAATATCTGCATTAGTTATTGTTCCCCTATTTTTTTTGTAGATTTCTCTTTTCACTTTCTTTGCAGTTGTTAAGTCAATACAGCTATAGATTGTAGCATCCAATCTTTTTCCCCATGTATAATTAGATTTATTAGCATCATAAAATGCTTGTAAACCAAGTGTGTCTTCAACAGCTTTAGCCCATACTTTCTTATTTGTTAAATCAAATAGTAATATCCCTTCTCTATATTCTTGTAATAACGCTTTATAATCAGGGTATTTCTCCTCTAATTTACTTTCTTCATAAGCCAGTAACTCCTCATTTACAAAATCAATATACATATCATCAATATCACTTCCTAATGATTGATAAGCCAGAATATATTCTGAGAATTTATTAACAGATACACTCTTTCCATCAATAGTAGCTAAAGTTTGATTATTATTTACTTTCTCAAAAGTTGCTGATGCAACTGAATTTACAGCTCCTTTTCTAAAAGAAGCATAAACAGCTGGCTTATTTATTACTTTATAAGTATCATTCAATTTTTCATAAAGTGCTTTTTTACTTAAATCACCTCTACTATCTTTTTCAATTTTTCTTTTCAATTCTACTTTCAACTCATCAAATGAAAGCATTTCCTCTTTTCCTATAAGTTTGATGATATGCCATCCATATTCTGTTCTGAATGGAACAGAAATATCTCCAATACTTTTAAGTTCGAATGCATTATTTTCAAATTCAGGAACCATTTTTCCAACTCCAAAAGCTGGTAACTCACCTCCTTTT
>ENA-ORDA01003358-ORDA01003358.1-marine-metagenome-genome-assembly--contig:-NODE-3358-length-11194-cov-4.210129_pt1 | contig 11194 bp, 10 predicted proteins | sample MGYA00237778_ERZ508506 | MGnify/ENA primary metagenome ERZ508506 (study PRJEB26177, sample SAMN06267891) | marine metagenome | isolation source: Monterey Bay, California, USA | place: Pacific...
ACACTGCTAGAGTTCAAGTGTTTAGAAACTTCTTATTTAGTAAAATAGGCGACTGGAAAGCTTAATTTACAATAAATAAATAAATCAACTGTAGGTTTAAAGTGCGACATTCTTGCGATTGATAATCATTCTCATTGACAATAATTATTAAAATATTATAAAATATAAAAAATTATGGAAACAACAATAACACCATTTTTAAGTTCTTTTTTTATCCTTTTAAGAGAAGGGTTTGAAGCAATGTTAATAGCTGTATTAGTCTTTATGTATCTAGACAAAGTAAAAGCTAGAAATAAAAGACCTGCAGTTTATTGGGGAATTTTAGCAGGAATAGTTGCATCTTTATTTGTAGCATTAGGCGTTAAAAAAATTGCAGGTATTACTCATGCACATGAAGAATTATTTGAAGGTGGAGTAATGCTTATTGCTTCAGGAATGTTAGCTTATGTTGCTTTTTTCTGTCATCATGCAAAACAACACGTTGAAGGAAAAGTTGATAAAGCTGTAGCAACAGGAAGTTCTTTTGTTTTATCTTTTACAGTTTTTCTTGCAATTTTAAGAGAAGGTTTTGAAATAGTTTTATTTTATGCAGCATTAATTGGATACTTCATTTTCAACACAATCCCACCATTTTGGGCGGTTATTGGTACAATTATTATCATAATGTCTGGAGTTTATATTTGGCTTCGCGATCGAAGCTTTATCTCGATATCATGCGGTAAATATCTAAGCATTACAACCAATTTCTGGCTTATCCCTTGTTCTGTTTAGTAGAATAATTCAAATTTTGCCAACAAGGAATTTGCAAAACTCAAGCGCTATCAAATTTTTCAATCAAAACTCACGACCGCAAAAACTATTATTCAATACAACCCGTGGAGCATAATAAAAAGTGAATAGCAAAGTACTTTTAAAGACCTGCTGTAGAACTCAATGTCTAAGTCGCTTTGAATTCATAAGGTAGCAGGCCAAATTGAGGCTCGCTTGTAAGATTAGCTAAGATCCGCGTTTGACCAATAATTAACTCTGCAGTCCCATTGATCAGCACTGCCTTTTGCACGCGCTCTCCCGCACAACTAGCGAGTAAAGCGATCGCATCATTGAGCGGACCTTTGAGCCCCCTAGGCCCGTAAAGCTCAGATGGTGTCCAAACCGCAACACCAGCGGGAGCTAAAGCACAAGCCAATCCGATCACGTAAGCCCCTCCAAACACTGCTCCGTGCCGGGGATCATCGTGAGCCATGCAAACGCGAGAACGGTCATGATTTAATATCGTGCGCTGGCCATAAGGATTGAGACGCATTGCGATTGTCGAAGGACCTATTCGGTAGCTTGCCTCACCCATTATCGCGCGCGCGGTACGGGTGATATGTGGGATAGTTTCTAGAGTCTCCATAACTGAAATATCATCAGCGGCATGCACGATTGGGCAGAGGCTGTGAGACACAAAATCCAGCAACTCAACTGGAGGTCGTTTGCGGTTCAGTTCTGGAAAAAAGCTGACCATGCCGCCGCCTCGAACACAGTCAGCGAACACTGCTGCGCTGGCTTTGTGTATTTCTGTCAAAGGTGGGCAAGACGGCCAATCGGACCCGGGCGGAGTCGATTGACGGTCAACAGCAGGACATATCAAGACGCTGTCCGGTTTTAAACCCGCGGCAAGCATAGTGGATTGTACATTTTGTAGTTCGATCAGGGGATCTTTGTCAAAACCGCAGATTAATTCCAGATCGAAAATCAACTCAGGTAGTGAGGCTTGTAGTTTTGCAAACGTTTTAATCTGCTTAGAGATTTCATTGGCTGTCGCGTCTAGGTGACAGAGCAAGCGTTGCGGCGACACTTGCACAATGTCCTCCGGATGTTTTAGTAAACGACTTGCATCTTTAGCAGTCAGAGAAATCGCGGTTTCTGGAAACGCCATCTTGCTTATGGTGGGTTTATCGCAAAATGCGTGGAACTGGGTATTGTCCTGTACCCAATCGATAGATACAGATTGCGAAAAAGGCTCCGCATCTGTCAAAAAATAGGGCCAAGGCAGAGCCAAAGGCCTCACATAAGTTTTGTACGAAGCATCCCCCCATTGCCTCTGGTCTTCGGTTTCAAAGGTATCCCCTTCAAACGCACAACTTACAGCCAACCCGTTTGCTCGGTGCGTCATGGAGATAATGTCCATAAATGGTTGCCAGGGATCGATGAGCGTGGGAAAGTTCAACGCCTCGGTGGTGCCATCAGAATGAATGATCGCAACTGGACAGCCAGCAAGGCCCGCTGGGTGTAAAACCGAAAAACCGGTTCTGTTGGTTTCAAAAGTCCCCTTAGGCAGCCCTTCGGCTCGCATAGAAAGCCCAGCGGGTCCAGCATCTATGAGAATGGAAACTTCGAGCGTCGCATTAGCCGTATCGAAGCCCGCCTTTAGGATAACGGAAAAGCGTTCGGCGTCACAGTTGCGCGATACTTCAAACAGTTTCGGCGTTAGTGTGCCCCAGTCCCCATCACGCACCAAAAAAGCAATACCTCTGATGATTTCGGTTCCATCAACGCAAATGTGGCGTAGTGCGCCTTCCTCTAAAGTGAAAGATAGCCGCCCCACTTTGATGCGCTCAGAGACAGCGGGCAGTACGTCAGTACCATAAAGGCGGACTGCCTCAGTCATATTTCAGATGTCTCCACCGTCCGGCAAGTGGCAGCTGACAGATAAGCGGCCTCTACCAGACCCAAAGTTTGGAGGTTATCGCATCCGCTGGTTTCAGGTTGTCTCCCATCGCGCAGACAATCGACAAAATGCTGCTGAATAATTTGCACACTTTCTTGAATATTGTGCCATGGTTTAGAAGCCCAAGGCAGAACTGGCGGCGATAGGTCCCGTTTCTCGGACGCGCCATTTACCTGGACCGTCATCAAATATCCTGAATCCAAACGAATGGTGCCCTTATCCCCATCCACTTCGATCATAGTTTCGGGAAAGGTTTCGGGCTGGCGTCGTGTTGCGTAGGAGCAATCTACAACACTGGAAGCTCCACTCTTGTGAGCCATAAGGATAGTAGCCACATCCTCGCCCTTGATCGCAGGGTTTACACGGCGAGTTATAGCTGAGACCCTCGCCACATCCCCAAATAGCGCGCGGGAAATATCAAGGATGTGGATGCCAAGATCTTCAATAATGAACCGTTCTCCTTCGGCGAGATAGGGTTGACCAGCAAACACGTCATATCCCGAACGAAAGCTGACTCGGCCAAAAAACGGGTCTCCGATAGTGCCGTTGCGCACTTCTTCGATAACGGTGCGTACAGCAGATTGCCAACGGAAATTTTCATGTACCATCAGGGTTTTTCCTTTGGCCTCTACTGCACTGACCATGGCGCGAGCGTCAGCTATATTTTCAGCAAAGGGCTTTTGGCAGATCACGTGTATCTTTTTTGACGCAGCCATTTCTACAAGTACTCTGTGGGACGAAACGGTTGTGGCGATATCGACGGTTTCGAAACCACCATCTTGGAACATTTCAGCGGCGTTGGTGTATTGGCGCTTGATACTAAACTCTTCGCCAGTCGCATTAAGCTTTACGGGGTCAATGTCGCACAGCGCAACGACTTTCACGCCCTCGATAGCACGCCAAGCCCGCAGTTGGTTTTGGGCAAAAAAGCCACAACCTATCAGTGCAACATTCAAGTGCTATTCTCCCAAAATAAACTTATCACCTTGTCACACCAGTACACAGTTGATATATTATTTCAAGGGAAAGAGAATAAATGGCAGACAACAACTCACAACCGAATGACAGCACAACGGGTCCTATTACTCGACAAAAACTGTCCGACCAAGTATATGAACGGCTCTGGTCAATGATTGTTTCGGGTGAATTAGCCCCTGGTGATCCATTCCCATCCGAGCGTTTCCTTATGAACAAATTCGAAGTTGGGCGTCCCGCAGTGCGCGAAGCGATGCAAACTCTTTCAAACAAAGGCGTTATCACAATTTCACAGGGCGAACGCAGCCGCGTGAACGAATTGAACGCCACCATTGCTGTGGCCCAAGTGGACGAGATTGCAAAACTCTTGCTTTCCTCTAAGCCCTCCAACTTAGCGCATCTCAAGCAAGTCAGAAAGATTTTAGAGACCGGCGCAGTACAACTGGCTGCACAGAACTGCACCCCAGATGATGCGACGCGCCTAAGAAGCCTTATTGAAGTACAACGCGAGAAACTGGAAAGTCACAAAGATTTCATTCTAGCTGATATCGCCTTTCACGTTGAGATTGCAGAGCTATCTCAAAACCCATTGTTGCAAGTGGTGATACGGGCAATGCTAAACTGGCTACTTGAATATTACACGCCTGTCCTGCGCTGGTCTGGGAGGGAAAACACAACACTATCAGAACATGCCAAGCTAGTCGATTATTTAGAAAATCATGATTCTGCGGGGGCCGTCCGGCTAATCAATTCGCATCTGGATCGGTCTAATCCACTCTATGTGGCAAAAGCGGTATGATTACGAAAGGTCCAATCCGCATTGAGGCCGACTATCTCATCGAGACAGCGATTGATCCGATGAAGGCTGCTGAAATCATGGCAGGCGAGCAGTCTTCGGGCACATTCCGACCAGTTCCAGCCGAGACACCCGAGCTCAAACTACGCGCCGCGGCGCGTATCGAACAACTCGAAGCGTTGGAACCGGTCTTGACCCCCACTTTACCGGGTGCAATGCAGCCAAAAGACCAGCAGATTTGGCACCGAGCATTTGTAACACTTTCTTGGCCTCTTGATAACATTGGCCCATCCTTGCCGAACTTGATCACGACAATTGCTGGGAACTTGTTTGAGCTTCAGCCGCTTTCCGGCATTCGGCTTCTTGATTTGCGATTGCCTACTGCCTTTGCTGAGCGTTACGCAGGTCCAAAGTTCGGAATTCAGGGCACACGCGCTTTTGCAGGCGTCCCTGAGCGACCATTGATCGGAACAATCATCAAACCAAGCGTCGGTCTGTCGGCAGAAGCCACCGGAGCCCTGGTGGCTGACCTATGCGCTGGCGGAATAGATTTTATTAAAGACGATGAATTACAAGCTGATGGTCCAGCGTGCCCTTTCGAAGATCGGGTCAAGTCCACTATGCGGGCCGTGAACGCAGCAGCAGACAAAACCGGCAAAAAGGCAATGGTCGCTTTCAACCTCACTGGTGAAATCGATGAGATGCGTAGGCGGCACGACTTGGTACGTGATTGTGGAGGGACTTGTGTGATGGTTAATCTGACAGGCGTAGGCATGTCAGGCATGATCGACATTGGGCGGCACACGGAGTTGCCGATACACGCACACCGTGCAGGCTGGGGTGCACTAACCCGCGACCCCTTACTTGGGTGGTCATATCCAGCATGGTCAAAGTTGTGGCGATTGGCCGGAGCGGACCACATGCACGTGAACGGGTTCGACAACAAGTTCACTGAAAGTAACGAAAGCGTTGCAGCCTCCGTCGCATCCTTGAAAGATCCCCTGTTCGGAAACTCCCCGATGTGCGCTGTACCCGTATTTTCGTCGGGTCAGACAGTTCGTCAGGCGGCCGCAACACTAAACGCAGCAGGTTCTCCCGATGTGCTTGTGACTGCAGGAGGCGGGATTATCGCGCATCCCGATGGTGTGACTGAAGGTGTAAAGGCAATGCGACAGGCATATGATGCGGCAATGCAGGGAGTTGATGTTGAGGTATATGCCAAAGAATACCATGAACTTACAGCCGCTCTTGCTACATTTTGAAGAGGCAGATTATGGCACCGCTACTCACTTTTTATGGCGATGATTTCACTGGCTCAACTGCCGTCATGGAGGTGTTGAGTTTTGCAGGAGTGCCCACCATGGTGTTCATGGAAGCCCCCGCGCCTCACATCCTTAAAGAGTACCCTGAGCTGCAGGCCATCGGCGTCGCAGGCATCGCGCGCACCAAAGACCCCGGTTGGATGAAAGCCAATTTGCCAGGCGTGTTTACCAAACTTAAACATTTAGGCGCGCCGGTATCACATTACAAAACCTGCTCTACCTTCGACTCTTCTCCGGATATAGGTTCCATTGGCACAGCGACGGAACTCGGGGCAGCTGTTTTTGACTCTGATTGGGTGCCGCTTGTAGTCGGCGCCCCTGAGATACGGCGTTTTCAAGCCTTTGGTACGCTCTTTGCGGGCGCAGGCGCCGACATCTATCGTTTAGACCGGCATCCGGTGATGTCCCGGCATCCGGTTACTCCAATGGGCGAAGCCGATTTGGGAAAGCATCTCGCAGCTCAAACTCATCTTAAGGTCGGAATCGTTGATCTGGTAGCAATGAAGGCGGGAGAAAGTGACTACGTTATCAGTCGCGCCCGGTCTGCTGGAGCAAAAATCATCGCAATCGATGTGGTGGATGACGAAACTCTTACCGAAGCTGGACGGATCATCTGTTCTGATGAACGGACGGTCTTTACAGTCGGTTCGCAAGGTGTGGAATATGCGCTTATTGCTCAGTGGCGCGCACGTGGCATGCTGGACGCGCAGCACACAGCCCCGGTTCTCAGTTCAGTTAATCAGATATTCGTGGTGTCAGGCTCCTGTGCGCTGACCACCGCTGATCAGATCGCGGTGGCAGAAGCGAAAGGATTTCAGATCCTCAATCTTGATGCCTCCACTGCGACGGATCAACGGCGGTTGGCAGCGGAAATTGCATTTATACAGGCAGAATGCCTGTCATTACTGTCACAAGGACATGACGTCTTGGTAACAACCGCGCGCGGCCCTGATGACCCGATGGTCGCACGGGTGGCTGAGGCCATCACGACATATAGAGCTACATCAAGCGACGTAAACGCTCGGCTGGGTACTGCCCTTGGACAACTCGTGTCTGATATCCGGCGCAAAACAAAGATGCAGCGCATCGCTATCAGTGGCGGCGATACGTCCGGGCACGCGCTAACGCAACTTGGGGCCGACGCTCTTTCAGCCGTCGCTCCGCTCGCACCAGGCGCGCCGTTGTGCCGCGTCCATACCCGTGCTGATCCGGCAATTGATGGTCTTGAAGTTACCTTGAAGGGTGGCCAAATGGGACAACCAACTTTTTTCCTCGAAGCCAAAGGCGGGCCACAAACTTGAACCGGGAAAATAGGGCGACAGTAATGCTGCGCCAACAAAAAAGGGAGTGAAAGCATGACTAAAGTTACACTGATGGGCGCAGGCGGAAAGATGGGGGTGCGTCTGGCGACAAACCTGATGGAGTCTGATCATGATGTGTTGCACGTCGAGATTGATCCCGTAGGCAAACAACGATTGAAGGATGAAACTGGAATCGATTGTGTCAACCAAAATCAAGCGCTGAGCGAGGCCGAAGCGGTTATTTTGGCAGTTCCGGACCGGTTAATTGGCAAGGTACTGTCAGGCTTTGTCAATGAACTGAGTAGTGGGACCGCTGTCATCATGCTCGACGCCGCAGCCCCGCACGCTGAAACCTTACCAAACCGTGACGACATCACTTATTTTGTCGCTCACCCCTGCCATCCACCTCTATTCAATGATGAAACCGCGCCAGACGCAAAAAAAGACTATTTCGGGGGGATCGCGGCAAAACAGCATATCATCTGTGCACTCGCACAAGGGCCCGAAGAACACTATGCGATGTGTGAAAAGATTGCGCGGGATTTCTACCGTCCTGTAATGCGATCGCATCGTTGCACCGTTGAGCAAATGGCTCTCCTTGAGCCAGCATTATCTGAGTCTGTTGGAGCGACCTTCGCCAAGGTACTTAAGGACGCCACGGACGAAGCAGCACGCAGAGGGGTTCCATACCAAGCTGCGGAAGACTTCTTACTCGGTCACTTAACAATTCTACTGGCGGTTGCATTCGGTGTTCAGCCGGGAGGAAAACTCTCGGACGGATGTATGTTGGCAATCTCAGAAGCCGAACCGGTCATCTTCCGTGATGGATGGCTAGATCAAGTTTTCGCACCAGAGGCAGTGAAAGCTTCCGTTAAATCAATCTGCGAATAACTTGTTTTAGCGAAAAATGAAAAGCTTTTACTTGAAAAATTAACAGGTAATTTTATCAGCAAGAACAGGGAATTTTAACGTAAAAGTAGAATAAAAAGCATGACAAAACACACTTATTAGGATTTTGTTAGAAGATAAAACGCAGGCCAAAGCTTCAGATGTTTAGGGAGTGATACGATTGGGAGTTGACCCTTCTTCTGAGCTTGGAAAATTCTGGTGGGACCTCTGACATCTTACTCTTTTTAAAACCATTCTATGTTCCGTAAATTAACCAATTCTGCAGATGCCATGACCATTGCGCCAGGCATGGTTATGATTTCATTATCAGCAATCGCCCTAGGCGCAGCATTCGGTGGCTATCTGCCGTTGATCGCTCTGTGGATGGAAACCCTAGAAGTTTCATTCCAACAAATTGGCATTATTAGCGGCACCAGCGCGCTTGGTATCATTTGCAGCGCGTATTTTGCACCACAACTTGCACAAAAATATGGCTATGTTGTCACAATAAATATTGGACTAGTTCTTGCCGCGGTCATGACGGTGTTATTTCGCTACACCGAAAATTACGCCGCATGGCTGGCTATTCGGTTCGTCGGTGGGCTCGGCCTTGGCCTACATTGGGTTCTAACCGAAGCATGGCTTGCAAATATCGTATCAGACCACGGGCGTACACGGGTAATGGCAATTTATGCCACCGCCATTTCTGTTGGCTTCGCCGCTGGCCCAGCCACCATCTGGTTATTCGGTTTTTCCACGCCAACACCATTCTACCTAATCGCCTTGTTTCTAATTTTTGCGGCCTGGCCCATTTACAGACTTCGCAGACACGAACCAAAGGCAGAATTTTCTAGCGGTGGATCGCCCTTGCTCTTGATCCGAAGAGCACCAACCGTCGCCTCTGCCTGTATCGTTGCCGGTGGAGTTGATCTTGCTTTGATCAGCCTCGTGCCAGCGATGGTCGCACGTAGTCCCGATGCCGAGCCAGTCTTGGCGCTGTCGCTTGTTCCGGCAATGGCGCTTGGTACAATGCTTCTACAATATCCAATTGCCATCATCGCCGATCGTTATGGCCTACGCAAAGTAAGCATTATCATCGCTACGAGTGGTCTTTCTCTTTGTAGTCTAATTCCATTTTTCCTGGATTCGATCGTCATAGCCATTGGGATAGCGTTCCTCGGGGCGGGTCTTGTTTACGGACTTTATTCAATAGGACTTGCTATGCTTTCTAAACGGTTCGCTGGCGGCGAAATTATTGCTGCAAATGCCGGTTTTGTGATCATCTTTGAAGCTGCAAACCTCATGGGGCCCGGAATTGCCGGTGTTCTACTTGATATGAACATTCGGCTTGGCCTACCAATTTTCATGATCAGTATTGGCGTCTTCTATCTAGTGATCTCGTGGATGCGCCGCCATGCAAACCCAGACGAATAAACATTCCAAGCTGCACTGACTGTCTTAACCCTCTAAAACTAAGCCCTTATTTTTGGTAAAAGGAGTGATCTTGAGATACTAAGAAGTGGCTGAATTTGGTCTACTGGTTTTCAATTTTTCTCACTGCAGCATCAAACTTTGTCGACCATTCAACAGATTTTTGTTCGTCAAAAAAATCAGAAAATTCATCTGAATATATTGAGGAAAGCCCACGTGCAGCCCAAAACACGCCTTTGTCATAAGCTTGTAAAAACAACTCTTCTGCTTTTACAAAATTTTGCGCGGTATCGTCTCCAAGAAAATATGCTGTAGCGAGCGCAAACGTAGCAGCAGGGTAACCCATTTCATGAGATCGTTTTATATCCGCGATAGCTTTAGAACTTTCACCAAGTCTCAAATAACCGCGCGCTCTATGCAAAATGTATCGAGCCTTATTTTCGCCATCTCTTGTTAACGCTCTATCACACGCGTCGATAAGCGCTAAGGGTTCGATATTCGCAAAATCAACTGGATCTGCAACAGCCATTGAATCAGCCTGAAGAGAGCCTAAAACATCACATTGTTCTTCAGCCGCCGCCTCTGTAGCGAACGTTATCATCATTGCTGTGAGTATATTGCGCATTTGGTCAGCGTTCAGCGATGAGATTATTGAAATAGGCTCGCCTATCCTCCATCCAATTGTCCATCTCTCGTGGAGAAGACATCAGAGTTTTCATTTTTTCCGCCGCATCAAGGTGAGCTTTGTCTCTTAGCTTAAACATCTGCATCGCGTGTTCTTGGCTCTGTTTTGCGGCTTCTTCAAAGCTTTCAGCAAAAAAGGACAAGTCGCAGCCGCCACCTAATTCTGCACAAGTAATTTTCTTCATTTGACCTCTCAGATATTGGAGCGGATAGGGCTTCTTAATCTAATAATCGAACCGTTCTAGCGGGACCCCCTCAACCGTAATTCGATGCATAAGACGTGGATGTCCCGAATAATCAGCAGTCGCATAATGTTGCACTAATCTGTTGTCCCAAATTGCGACCATACCAGGCTCCCATACTACTCTCGCCGTAAAAATTGGCTGTGTTACAAATCTATAAATATACTCCAACAAAGATGCACTCTCTTCCATACTCCAATTTTCGAAATGAGTTGTAAAATCTCCATTAACATAAACACATGGAGTACCAGTAACTGGATGTTTTACGATCACTGGATGAAGTACAGGATCACGAAAAGCGTCGGGGTTATTTTCAAATCCCACATTGCTATCAAGAAAGCTGCTGTCTGAATGCCAAGCACTTAAACCGCATAGCATTTTTTGCAATCCAGGAGACATCGCACGATAGGCAGCAGCCATTGAAGCAAAATGTGTATCCCCCCCATAAGGCGGTAGCTCCCGAGCGCTAAGGATTGAACACATCGCCGGAGCCGGGTCATAAGAGTGGTCCGTGTGCCAAGTCCCACCAATGACTTCGCTTTGATCTGCTGAAGTACGGACTTCCGCTATTACCGGATAATCTGAAACGGGCGTAAAAAAACGGTTCACATCTATATCACCGAAAAATTCAGCAAGCCTGATGTGATCATTGGGAGTTAAGTTTTGACCTGGCATCACTATAACACCATGTGCAAAAAGAGCCGACCGCATTTTTTCTAAATCAGAATTAGTAGCATTCGAAAGTGACACGCCACTCAGACGCGCGCCGCAATGCCCCGCCATTTTTTCTGTTACCCACACGCTCATTATCAAACCCTTTTTATCCCTACCATAAGACAAAT
>ENA-ORDA01003359-ORDA01003359.1-marine-metagenome-genome-assembly--contig:-NODE-3359-length-11187-cov-2.969937_pt1 | contig 11187 bp, 7 predicted proteins | sample MGYA00237778_ERZ508506 | MGnify/ENA primary metagenome ERZ508506 (study PRJEB26177, sample SAMN06267891) | marine metagenome | isolation source: Monterey Bay, California, USA | place: Pacific...
AACTTCTAAACCATTGACTAGTTAAAAAGAACAAAGTAATCTAGAACGACAATGGCTACAGATTATCCTTTAGAAATTGACGGATTAGAACTCGATGCTCTGACGGAAAAAGGTAAACCCGTTGAAACACGACTCAAAGATGTTAAGTGCGCTATATCTATTTTTAATACGCTTGCGAAAGCAGATGAGAAGTCTGCGGTCAATAGAGCCAGAATCGACGCGATGTTCGACGGCTCGGCCCCTTATAATCAGGGAAGTCTCGCGACGAGTGGTCAACCGCTCAAAACAAACTTAAACTTCGGGGAAGCACAACGCTTATTAGACATTGCGCTATCCGCATACGTTGATCTCTATTCGAGTCTAGAATCACTCGTTGAGGTTAAAGGAACTATGGGGGAGAGAAGCGAGATGGAGCCGATGGAAAGTATTGTATCCGACGAGCTTACACATTTGATTCGGTCATGGCCTGAGTTTCATAGCGCCTACCTAAGACTCTGCACTACGTTTATTAAGCATGGAGTTTCCATCGCTTACTTCGACACACCCGAAGACTGGAAGTTTCGCGTTGGTGGGTTCAGCGATATCTTGATCCCGAGACAAACCGCTGCATCCGAATCCTGTATCGATGTATCTGTGGGACGAAGGAGTTACCTGTTGCATGAGTTATATGCATTCATCAAGAATCCTGAAGCAGCGGCTAAGATTGGTTGGGATGTGGAGGAGGTTAAGCGGGTCATTTCTAAGAATGCCACGACTAAGGGTAGGAATCGGAGTAGCAACTTAGAGAACTTTGAGATTCTTCAGCAGGAGATGAAGAACAACGACATTTATCAGGGGATTCAGAACCCTACTGTTGCGGTGTTGCATTACTGGGTGAAGGAGATGGATGGGTCGGTGAGTCACTACATGTGTGCAGAGGACAGCCCCAAAGAATTTTTGTATAAGAAAGTGTCTCGCTATGAGAATGCGGAGCAAGCGTATGTGATGTTTACGTATGGTGTGGGATCGAACGGGACGTATCATTCGATTCGTGGTTTGGGTCAGCGAATTTTTGCACATGTTCAGACTAGTAACAGGTTGCGTTGTCAGCAGATTGATGGGGCTATGTTGGCATCGGCGGTGATGATTCAGCCTGAGAACCAGCGTTCGTTGGATGAGTTACAGTTTACATACTATGGTGCGTATGCGGTGATGAGTCCGAATGTTAAGATCGTTGAGAAGGCTATTCCTAACTTGGGGACTGCGGTTCAGCCAGCGTTGCAAGATTTGACGCAGCAGTTGCAGTTGAACACTGATACGGTTAGCACGTATGGAGCGAATCAGAGTTCACCTTACAGGAATCAGATGCAGGTTGTATCTGACATGGATGTAACGACACGTTTGTCTGGTGCATCCTTGAACCTGTTTTATGCATCGTGGACAAGGTTGCTGCGGGAAGTGGTTCGTCGGGTGGTTACGACTAAGAAGCGTGATGGGGGGATTAAAGATTTCTTTGAGCGTTGTGCGAAGCGTGGGGTTCCTGAGCAGTTTATCAAGACCTTGGATGTGAGTCGGACGAAGGCGGTTCGCTCGATTGGTAATGGTTCGCATGCTAACCGTATGGTGGCCCTGAAAGAGCTACAGGGGATCAGTGGGCAGTTTGATGAGGTTGGACGTAAGAACTTGACTAGGGACATTGTATCGACCCGTGTGGGCCATGATTTGGCTAACAGGTATATTGCGCCTGACGTAGAGAAGCGTCCTACGGTAGATGTTAAGATTGCCTACTTCGAGAACCAGCAATTGCAGCAGGGTCAGAACGTCCCTGTAATCGCGAGTGAGCTACATGGAACACATTTGGAGGTTCATGTCCCAGCATTGGATCAAATCATTCAGGCGATCAATGAGGGCCAAGCAGACCCAATTCAGGCGTTGCCCATACTCCAAGCATTCTATCAGCACATTAGTGATACTGCCCAGTTAGCTGCGGGTGACCCCGCCCTTCAAGGGATGGTGGGAGATGCCAAGCAAGTGTTGCAGTATGCTGAAGAAGCGATCAACAACACAATGAAAGCTGTGCAGAAGATCCAGCGTGATCAAGCGATGCAGCAAGGTGGTGATCAAGGGGCGCAGCAAGCTGAACAAGATTCTAAAGTGCAGGAGCATCAGGTTAAGATGCAGATCGCGCAGGAGAAAGCCGAGTTGGACATGGCTATCAAGCAGAAAAAACATGAACAAGAAATGGCTATACGTGATGCCAAAGCTGCTCTAGAGTTCCGGCAGAACTCATAAGTAATGCCAAAACATCCGACCCCACCGATACCTATTGACCGCTGGTTTAACGACTTAGCTTCAGTTGAGGAACTGAGAAACCTACTCAACTCCGATAGTTTTAGACAAGCGACTGCTATTTTGAAGGAAGTAGCTGGCCCATCCTTTGGGAATTTGCAATCAATTGAGGATAATTCGCAGCGTCTTGCTTGGTATGCGGGGTATCGTGATGCATTTAATGATCTTCAGAAGTTGACAAAATTACCTGAAACAATCAAAAACAATGCAACAACTCTTAACGAGTGGACCCACATAGAATAATATGAGTGAAGAAATTGAAGTAGCTGACCCAGTAGAAGCGTTACCAGAATCAGAAGCCCAGTTAGATTTCGGTTCTGCCCTAGACGCAGCATTCGCCCGACTAGACAACCCAGAGCCAGAGCCAGAGCCAGAGCCAGAGCCAGAACCCGTCTCGGAGGAGCAGGAAGAGGTAGAAGTGAAGTCCGAAGAGGTCACAGAAGAAGCGACCGAAGAGTCTACAGAAACTGAGCCAGAAGCCAAGGAAGAAAGTTTTGATCCTACAGATGACCTAAATGAGGACATTGGAGATGACTGGACCCCGAAAGCTGCGTCTCGATTCAAGCAATTAAAGAGTGAACTTAAAACTGCAACAGATGAGCTTGAAACATTACGCCAACAGGCATCAGAAAATGATGTCAAAGTCAAAGAACTATCTGGTGAAGTTGCCAGCACGGACATTGAATCACTGCAAGAGAAGTTAGCAGAATATGAGCGCGAAAAAATGTTCACTGATCTTGAAGATACACAAGTGTATAAAGACGCGATCACTAAACCTTTAGATAAACTTATAGATAATACTAGGGAGATTGCGGAGAAGTATGAAGTTCCTGCGGATGATCTAGTGGAAGCCCTCGCTATTCAGGATGCTGGGGAGCAGGACGCTCGATTGACTGAGCTTTTGGTGGATGCAACGGATAGAGATAAGGCGCGGATCTATCGAATGATTGAAGACCTCAGCCCTATTCTTCAGAGGAGAGAAGCAATGATGGAGAATGCATCTCAAGCATTGGGTGAAGCTAACTTAGCAAAAGAACAACAAGAGGAAGCAGAGTTGGCAGAAAGAGCCAAAGAAAGAAACAATGCAGCAAAGAATGTTGTAGCAAGGGTCCAGAAAAAACTTCCATTCTTGAGTGGGATTGAAGGATTAGACATGGCAGCTATTCAAGCTAAGGCAGCGGAAGTAGATCCGAGTGTAATTCATCCTGTAGACTACACATATAATTCTGTTAGCGCACAGATTTTACCTTCTATAATTAGAGAGTATATGGGGATGCGGAAAGAGAATGAAACACTAACAGACCGTCTTGCTGAGTTCGAGGGAGCAGAGCCTACAATGTCTGGGTCGGCACCATCATCTTCCGCAAAAGGAGAAGACCTATCATTCACTGAGCGTATTGAAGCCGCATTTGCTGGGCAATAATCTAGGTGTTGACATATAACTTAGGTTAAATTATTCTACGACTAAGTGCTGACTTGGTTGCTCTAGCCACATAAATAGTTCTAATAAGTTGGTCTTAAAAGATTGAGCTACGACTCGTCGAACCCGCATAGGTTGCTCTAACCTTTAAGTAGTTCTAAGTGCGGATTACAGATACTAAAACAATTGTGTCCCTCACGACGAGGAGGCATTTCTATTAACACCCTTACTTATTATTTATTATGGCACGAGTACCAGCAACAACGGACTTCCTCCAAGGAAGTGCAACCGCAATTAACACAATCCTCGCCGAGGAAGCAAACCGCATTGGATCAGATGTCCATCAGCGTATGATGCACACCTCTCCTTGGATTGACCTTGTTAAGAAATCAACTTTCCCAGAAGGAATGGGATACCAACTTACCACTCTGATCTATGATCGTTCAGTCCCTACGACTGATGCAGGGGGAGACACCTACGGAACCAATTGGGATTCTGTGGGCGCACTCGACTCCGGTGGCAATGTATTCAACACTTCTCTTTTGGATCAGCCTCTTGATGACACTGCCAACAGTGTTCAGGGACCAAATGGTCCGGGGGGAACTAACCTTGGAACCTCTGGAGATCGTCGTAACTACGTTCACTTCAGCAAGCAACTCAAGAAGTATAGCATCGAGCGTTCAATTGTTGAGTCACCACGCATCAGCGTTGATGACCTTCGTTACGCAGCACACCGCCAAGAGCAACTTCGCGCTGTAATCGATACTCTTTCTGAGTCTACCCGCCACATTTGGGAGCAGCGTTATCGTGATGAGTTTGACCGTCTTGCAGGAAACTTTGTTGTCGCTAAAGCAGCTTCATCGTTCAGCACCGTAGTTAACAGTCAGCCTGTTGAAGGTCAAGATACCGCAACAATTGGTCTGTTTAACACTGGTCCTGCCGATGCGGGTGCAGCATCCTCCGTCACCCACAACATCTCGAACGCTCTTCTTGACAAGATCTACTTCCAGTTGATCCGCAAAGGAGCTTCTCAAGGTGCTTACGGTCGTGAAAACGGTCGCCCAGTGTTTGGACTTGTTTGCTCTTCGGAAGCATCTAACCAGCTTATCACTGAGTCTGAAGTGTTCCGCGACAACCTCCGCTACAACAGCGCACGGGTTGGTGAACTTGTTCAGCCTCTCGGTGTTGAGCGTTCATACCGTGGATTCTACCACTTGGTTGATGACCTCGCCCCACGCTTCACAGACGCAGCGGGTGGAGCTGGACTCCTTGAGCGTGTTGAGCCATATGATGTTGAGAATGGTATTACTACCGTTAACGGCGCTTATGATAGTGCATCTTACGAGGTAGCTTACGTTATTCATCCTGAAGTCATGGAGTCTCAGATTCCTGCGCCATTCAATGGTTCTAACGGTTTGACCTTCAACCCAGTTAATTACTCTGGTGATTTCAAGTGGACTAACATCCTAAGCGAAGCAACTAACCCAGATGGAACCGTAGGTTTCTTCCGTGGTGTTCTTGCAGCCGCTTCGAAGCCAATTAAAACTGACTTCGGTTATGTCGTCATCTTCAAGCGCGATGCAGCAGCAGCCGATGTCGCTGGCGTTTAATTGATTCATACGTAACAATAACCAGCGGGGGTGGGGGTAAAAATCCTTCACCCCCGCTTTACTTTATAAACAAATGATGGAGAAAGAACAACTAGAAGCAAAGATTGCAGAAACTCAATCGATTCTAGATAGCTTAAAAGCTGAATTAGGGTCGTCAGAAGAATCTGCGCCAGAGGAAGACCCGTCATTTTCTGACATGGTCGAATCACGAATGTCGCCAGAGGAAGAGGAATCAGAAGCCCCAATGCTTGAAGAAGCGATGAAAGAACCTGCCGAAGACGCCCCTGATTCGCCTGACCTAGATATGGAGAGTTTGTATCAAATTGTTTACGATGAAACATTTGATCCTAGCTCAGGTAAGAGCGAAGCAAAGCTAATGGCAATCAAAGAAGCACTTGATAAAGATCCTTCGATGGTTGAAATGGCTGTAAAAGAACCTGAAAAATTCGCCTTGTATATGTATGGTAGAAATTCTACCGTCCGGTAATTAGAGTAGTAGGTTACTCATAGCATCAAAGATCCTGCGGCAAATTGCTTCGGGATCTTTGTCTATTTACGAAGGCTTGTAATTTGTTTAAGTAAAAGTTACATTTGGGGATGCCAACTTCGATAAATGGGAATGTCAGGCTCACGTATGGCAACCACAACCATAATGAGACTTTTTCGGGTGATTCAAGTGGTTACTCTAGAACTAACACGACATCACAATATGCTGCTGGGGGTGCGCGAGCAGTATACGCTGCGGCATCTGTTGATACGGGAACGATGGGATCTAGCGATCCTCAAGGATTGTTGATGATTAAGAATGTTAACACATCTGGTTCCTTGTTCGTGAGTCTTGATGGGGGTAGCAATTGGGACATTAAGATTCCAGCAGGGTTTGTAAATTTGATTTCAGTGGGGGATGATTCCAGTAACATCGTTAAAGTCAAGACTGGTGTAGCATCTCAGACTAGTTTGGGGGTGGCGTCAGTGACAACAGCGGGGGTAATAACTTTTGATGCGGCGGTGACTACTGCAGGAACATATTTGGTGACGGCAACTGCATCTCCTGACCGATCTTCATCTGGGGACTTATACATTGTGAAGACCACGGCAGATGGTGCTACGACAGGAACCGTTTATGACTTAGATGGTTCGACTATTAAAGATTTGGCTACAGGAACCGTGTTCACCGCTTCTACTGTAGTGACGTTAGATAGCATCGTGGACTATCGATACACCTTAACTGAGCAGTAATAATGGCTAATATACAATTACAACGAGGGCAGCAACAACAGGTTGATGTCACATACAAACTAGCTGGAGAAAGTAATGCTTTAGATTTGAGTGCCTCTGGGACATTTGACGCTGAATTAGTTATTCGAAAAAAACGCGGGGATAATTACATGGGGCAGATCATTGATGTCCTGCGGCATGGAGCTACCAGCCCTGCATCATCAGAAGCAGATAGCAGGATTACTTTTGCTTATCAATCAGCGGGGCCAAACATTCAATTAAAATGGTCAACTGCTGAGGCATCGTTGTTACCTAACGAAGAGATCACTGTGTATGGAGACCTAAAGATTATTCAAGTATCTAGTGGAGAAACAATTCACCACGTAAGATTAGCCTTCGACATACTACCTGAAATTACACCATAATGGCCAACGAATCTGTAACCATAGTGCAGTCACCTAATAGTGTAACTGTTACTCAATCGACAAACACTACGGCAGCAGCGACATCGAACCCCGCAGCGGGATTGGGTGGTGGTGGGACAATCCAAGGTAGTCTTGATATAACGCAGAACCTCGATGTTGATGGTTCGCTAGAAACTGATGCCTTAACCATTAATGGTATTCCGTTGTTGGAGACCATTCAGGATGCCGTGGGTGGGATGGTGACTGGGAATACCGAGACAGGGATCACGGTTAACTATCAGGATTCGGATGGGACACTAGACTTTGCAGTTACTTCTGTTACTGATGAGAACTTCACTACGGCAGATCACGCCAAGCTTGATGCGATTGAAGCTTCGGCTGATGTTACAGACACTGCGAATGTTGTGTCATCTCTCACAGCAGGGACAAATATAACGATTGCTTCTGACGGGACAATTTCTTCTGCTGACACACAAGTAACGACTGAGCAGATTCAAGATGCAGTAGGTCCAATGCTTTCAGGAAATACTGAAAGTGGGATTACAGTTACTTATGACGATGTTAGCAATGAGATTGATTTCACAGTAGCATCTCAGACTGACCAGAACTTTACAAATGCTGACCATTCTAAACTAGATGGTATTGAAACGGCAGCGACTGCAGATCAAACGGCGGCAGAGATTAGAGCGTTGGTAGAATCTGCAACGGACTCCAACGTATTTACAGATGCTGACCATAGTAAGTTAAATGCTGTTGAAGCTTCGGCTGACGTTACTGACACAACTAATGTAGTAGCTGCACTCACTGCAGGTTCTAACGTAACGATTGCATCTGATGGAACCGTATCTTCTTCGTTTACGAACACTCAGCTTTCGAGCGAGCAAGTTCAAGACATCGTCGGCGCAATGTTATCTGGCAATGCCGTCAGTGGTATTATTGTTACTTATCAAGACACTGATGGAACTATTGATTTCTCGGTAGCATCTCAGACTGACCAGAACTTCACAAATGCTGACCATACCAAACTAAATGGTATTGAGTCTGGTGCTACAGCGGATCAAACGGCTGCAGAGATTAGAGCGTTAGTTGAATCTGCTACTGACTCAAACGCATTTACAGATGCTGACCACACGAAGTTAAACTCGGTCGAAACCTCGGCTGATGTAACGGACACGACTAATGTGGTAGCTGCACTTACAGCAGGTTCGAATGTTACGATTGCAGCAGATGGAACTATATCCTCTTCGTTTACAAATACGAACACCCAGCTTTCGAACGAGCAAGTCCAAGACATCGTTGGTGCGATGGTGGCTAGTAATAGTGAGAGCGGTGTTACTGTTACATATCAAGACGCAGACGGAACACTTGACTTCTCGGTAGCTTCCCAGACTGACCAGAACTTCACAAACGCCGACCATACTAAACTAAATGGTATTGAGACAGGAGCTACCGCAGATCAGACGGCTGCTGAGATTAGAGCGTTAGTCGAATCCGCATCTGACTCTAACGTCTTCACAAACGCTGACCACACTAAACTGAATGGTATCGCTACGGGGGCTGAAGTTAACGTCCAGTCGAATTGGAACGCAACATCTGGAGATGCTTACATTCAAAACAAGCCTACGATCCCTAGTGGTAATCAGATAATTGATTGGACAAGTAGTCAGGGTAGCACACAGATTCATGCGGATAATGTTACTACAGCTTTAACTGGTTACGCTACGCAGTCTTACGTTGGGACGCAGATAACCAATCTTATTGATTCATCTCCTGCCACGCTCAACACACTTAATGAATTGGCCGCAGCATTAGGAGACGATGCGAACTTCTCCACTACTATTACGAATAGTATTGCGACCAAAGCCCCGCTAGCTTCCCCCACATTTACAGGAGCCGTAACTTTATCAGGCAGCATACAGAATAATAATCAAGCTACATCTATTGATTTAAAAGATCACAGTAACTATACTTGGTTTAGAAACGCTGCGAATAGATGGGTATTCCAAGGAGGAACTGATGGGGATGACTGGACACAGCACTTCGCTTTAAAGCTAGAAACAGTTGGCACTGGTTACAATGATAAGTATGCAGAACTTGGGCAGCAGCAAAACAATGGGTCAAACGGTGGGAAATACAAAGGGGTAAGGATAGTAAAATCTACTGGTTCCAGTAGCGTAGTAGATGGAGAGTTAAAGGCTGGAGACGGTGTGTTTTCTGGTAGTGTAACTGGATCTAACTTAAACATTTCTAACTGGAACACAGCTCACGGCTGGGGCAATCACGCTTCTGCTGGTTATGTTACTTCCAACACCCAACTTTCGACTGAGCAAGTCCAAGACATCGTGGGAACGATGCTTACAGGCAACACTGAAAGTGGAATTACAGTTACGTATGATGATGCGGCTAACGAGATTGACTTCACAGTTGCATCTCAGACTGACCAGAACTTTACAAACGCTGACCACACTAAACTAGACGGTATAGCTACTAGTGCAAACAACTACTCGTTACCATTATCTTCCTCTTCGACACGCGGTGGAGTTAAGGTTGGATTTACCGAAAGCGGTAAGAACTATCCTGTCGAACTCTCGTCAGAGAAGATGTTTGTGAATGTCCCTTGGACTGATACGAACACAAACACTACATATACAGCAGGTAGTGGTTTAACTTTATCTGGGACAACATTTAGTCACAGCGATACGTCTACCCAAGCTAGTAGTTCTAATAGTGGTAGGACATATATTCAAAGCATAAACGTAGATGGCCAAGGTCACGTAACAGGTTTGTCTACAGCGACTGAAACGGTTGTTAATACAGACACGAATACAACGTATTCTGCGGGGACTCACTTAGCTTTAAGTGGCACAACATTTAATCTGAACTTAGGGGCAACAGATAAAGTATTAAATATTGGCCACAATGCTACTACCAATAATGAAGGAGAAATCATCCTTGATACTTCAATTGCAGGATCGCCTCAGATTGGCTTTACAGAACACGGAGATGCAAGTTGGGCAATCGGTATTGATGATGGCGATAATAGCTTTAAAATTCATGGTAATGCGAACACTACCATACCTACGATTAATAATCTAACTACTCCGTTGTTTGAAATCGCTACGAACGGAGTAGGTTATTTAAATGGCAGTAGAGTATTTGCAGACAACTATCACCCAAATGCTGATACACTAACCACTGCAAGGACGATTGCTGGAACGAGTTTCAATGGTTCGTCCAACATTAATATTAGTTACAATAACCTAACTAATAAGCCCACGATTCCCACCAACAACAACCAGCTCACAAACGGTGCGGGTTATGTTACTACGAACACAACTTACTCTGTTGGGGATGGTGGCTTAACGCAAAAGAACTTCACCACTACGCTCAAGACTAAACTCGACGGTATAGCGACAGGTGCTGATGTGACTCCTTCTTGGGTTCCATCTGGAAATCCAAGTTATGCAACTCAATCATATGTTGGGACGCAGATAAGTAACTTGATAGCATCCGCACCTTCTACGCTCGACACTCTAAATGAGTTAGCCTTTGCGTTAGGGGACGATGCTAATTTCTCTACCACAGTAACCAACAGCATCGCGACTAAAGCTCCTTTAGCTAGTCCTAGCTTTACAGGTGATGTTGTTATTACAGATGACACTTTCCCTTTCATAAGGTCTTCAACAAATGGATCAGGTGCTGGTTTTAAATTTAGCGATCAGTCAACAAATTCTTACGCGCAACAAGGAACCTTAACATTCCGACATGTTGACACTCAATCTTATGGTTCTGGGGCTTCGTTTGAGTTCGCTACAACAGAAGGCACATGCACTATTCTTGGTGGCAAGTTAATGTATGGTGAGGGGATCTACTCTAAACCTGCAACAGGGACAGGGGCTGGAACAAGAAAAGATACTAACTGGGATACCGCATACGGCTGGGGTGATCACGCTTCTGTTGGGTATGTAACCACTAATACAACTTACGCTGTTGGAGATGGTGGTCTAACTCAAAATAACTTTACTGATGCCGACCATACTAAACTGAATGGCATTGAAGCTTCGGCTGACGTAACAGATACCGCTAATGTTGTAGCTGCTTTGACTGCGGGGGCTAACGTTAACATCTCAGCTAACGGAACGATCTCCTCAACGGACACCAACACGACTTACTCTGTTGGGGATGG
>ENA-ORDA01003361-ORDA01003361.1-marine-metagenome-genome-assembly--contig:-NODE-3361-length-11185-cov-2.842546_pt1 | contig 11185 bp, 10 predicted proteins | sample MGYA00237778_ERZ508506 | MGnify/ENA primary metagenome ERZ508506 (study PRJEB26177, sample SAMN06267891) | marine metagenome | isolation source: Monterey Bay, California, USA | place: Pacific...
GTTTACAAAACTTGGATAACTTGTCCCTTGAGCGGATTCCCATTGGTTCAAATCATCACAATCTGCCACATTGAAATCCTGGTCTTGGTGAATAAAACCAAATACCTTGACATTTTCTAACATCATGTTTTGCAATAGACTCTCTGCGTCTTGAGCACCTACAATACTTCCTGCAGACCAAAGACTGGAAAAATGAAGAACAACCGCTTTTCCCTTTGAGAACTCAGTATACATGCTATATTGATCACCATCACATGTGTACTGATTCCAATTTGGAACTTGGGCAAAAAGGGTCATTGTTAAACCCGTAAATAATGTAATTAAAGACATTTTCATACTCAATATTTTAATATTTCAGGGCGCAAAAGTACTCATTCTTTTAGATTAACAAAGAATTTTTAAATAAAATTAATCTGTGTTATCTTATTTGTTTTTAAGGTGTTACAATTATAAGCATGTGTAAATTTGACACCAAGTAAGCGACCTAAGCAGCGCATTTGAATGAGAACAAATCAATACCATTAACTTAGCTAAATGAAAAAACTTGCCATAAAATATAGCCTTGAAATTATCGTCATCATCTTAGGTATTTCAATTTCCTTTTACATGGAGAAGCAAAATGCATTATCATATAAAGAGGACTTAAAAAATCAATCTTTACGTCGTGTACTGAAAAATATAGAGGTAGACCAAAATGATTTTAAATTCAACAAAAAAGCAAACCAGCAAGCAATTCATTCGGGAAGATGGCTATACCAAAGAAAAGATTCCCTAGAGAACTACTCAAAAGATTCAATTGGTTATCATCTAACGATGGCCATATTTTGTAATACTATTTTTGTTGACAATCAAGAAGAATATCGAGGGCTTCAAAATAGCGGGCTAATTGAACTTATCGAGAATGAGGAAGTCGTTGAACGTTTACAGAAGAAATACACGATTCATGAATTTTTAAAAAAAATAGAGGGTTATATAAATCAAGAAGGCATCTTGCAAGAGTATTATATCTATAACACAACCCGTTCTAAAGAAATGGATATATTTATGGGCTATGTGGTTCCCTCTACAATGAGACATAAAAATATCGAACCGCACATCATGGAAAAACTTGCTTTAAAAGGAGAACTTCATAAATTTTACCTCAACCTAGTTGACGGCCAGTTAAGAAGAGACAGTGTTCTCGTAAAATTGATTCAAGAAGAAATAAAATAAACCTTTTATGAAAAAAATCTCTATTAAAAAGGGTACGCTACTACAACACAAAGGAGATGTAAATACAATGGTATATGAGGTTGAATCTGGTCTGCTCCGAAGCTTTTCAATTGATGCTAAAGGAAAAGAACATGTTTTCCTTTTTGCACCTGAAGGATGGATTGTTGCTGATGCTATTGCACCTGAAGAGGCTTCTGAATTATTTATTGAGGCTATTGAGGACAGCATCGTTATTGTTAAAGAAAGAGATGTTTCTTCCGTAGATCCAATCGTATTAGCTAAACGCATCTCTGTTTTACAAAATAGGGTCATCCGTTTAATGAGCGCTACGGCCATAGAGCGTTATGAGGCGTTCCTCAAAACCTATCCGGATATCGTGCAGAGGGTTCCTCAAAAAATGATTGCTTCTTTCCTGGGCATTACACCTGAAGCCTTAAGTAAGGCCAAAGGGGATAAAATGCGTTCCTCCATAAAAGGAATATGACTTCTTAATTTAGATTAATGCTTCAAACTTTAGAAATATTGATTTTTGTAAAAATAAAATTCAATGGAACAATTAGAAAAAGGAAAAACGTATGCCTGGTGTTCATGCGGAAAATCTGAAAACCAACCATGGTGCAATGGTGCACATGTAGGCACTGAATTTACGCCCCATATCTTCACCGCAGAGGAAACTAAACCTGCGGCAATTTGTGGTTGTAAACAAACTAAAAACCCTCCTTACTGCGATGGTTCGCACGCGAGCATAATAAATAAAAACTGAACAAGTTTACTCAAGACAATTAAAATCCAATGACGGTGTAATCATAACGGGCAACGAAAAAATAAAATACATGTTTTACCGTTTCTAGGTTAGAGCAGTTTGGTATTAATCCCAAGCCATTTTAATATATAACCATATCTTTAGCGCACCTTATTTATTTCATGAAGCTGACTCTTTTAAAAAGTAAAAAATTTTGGTGGCGAATCGCAGCAATAATCCTACTGTTTCCTCTTTTACTTTTTAGTCTTTTACTCCTTGTTGTATACAGCAAACAAGACGCTTTAATCCAAGGTGAACTTCTAGCGCTAAACAAAACCTACAAGGGGGAATTAAAAGTTGGGGATACACACTTGGAGCCCTTTGCTAATTTCCCATTTATATCAATAAAAATTGATGATGTCAGTGTTTATGAATCAAAGGAACTCGGCGCCGAGAGACTCCTAAATGTCGCTGACATTTATGCTGGCTTCAATATTTGGGATCTCCTTTCAGGAAATTATGATATCAAAGACTTAATTATTGAGGAAGGTTATTTGAACCTCATTCTGCACGAAGACGGAACGCTTAATTTACAAAATGCATTGACAACAAATGATACCACAGTATCTGATGCTCCCTTAGACATTCACCTTCAAAAAATCACACTTAAAAATCTAGACATTCACAAATTTGATGAAACCACTAATGTGGATGTTGAAACGTTTATTTACAATGCAGAAGGTGGATTTCAAACTTCTGGCGACCTCATTAACGCACATATAGATACCGAATTTGAGTTGAACGTGATTGATAACGGTGATACAACATACATCAACAAAAAGCACTTTGAATTTCATACGGACCTCGCATTTAATAGTAAATCTCAAATGCTCGACCTAAAGCCTTCTGGTATTAAAATGGAGCACGGTGACTTCGATTTAGTGGGGGCTATTGACCTTAAAAATGAGGTTACTTTGGATTTATCTATAAGCGGCAAAAAATCAAATTTCGATATGCTGATCGCTTTTGCGCCTTCTGATTTGATTCCTGTTTTGGAGCGCTATAAAAATGCCGGCGACATTTATTTCAATGCTATTGTAAAAGGACCTACATTACATGGTGTCATGCCTTTTATTGATGTAAAATTCGGAGCAAATGAAGCTTTTCTTGAAAATATAGGAGAGAAAAAACGTATAGACAATCTTGGGTTTAAAGGTCATTTTACAAATGGTAAAAACCGTAATCTAGAAACCATGGCGTTCTCAATCACGGGGATGGGTGCAAAACTCGAAACTGGAAATTTTATAGGATCCGTTTCTGTTAAAAACTTTGAAAATCCTGAAGTTGACATGGATCTCAATGCGGATTTCAATGTGGGTTTTCTGACGAAATTTTTGAACCTAAAAGATTTAGAGGCCTCGGGCAGTGCGCAACTTGAGATGCGGTTTCATGACATCGTTGATTTAGACCGTCCGGAACTTGCATTGAACGACCTAAACCAAGCCTATTTCAGTGAGTTAAAAATTCAAGATTTAAGCCTTCAATCTTCAGACCTTCCAGTACCTCTAGAAGATTTAGACATGCATCTTATCATGAATGGTAAAGAAGCTGTTCTTGATTTATTTGATATGGAATTTGGTAATTCAGACCTTTCAATCCAAGGCGCTATTTCTGACCTCCCAGCTATAGTACATCATAGTAGTACGCCTGTTTTAGCGCACCTTGAAATACGGTCCAAGACCTTAGACCTCTCGGAAATAACAAAATATTCAAAACAAGACAGTAGTGGTGTCGATGAAAGAATAGAAAATTTAGATGTTGGATTTTCATTCAAATCCTCAGCCCGTGCTTTTACAGAATCAGAACATCTTCCTGTTGGAGAATTCTTCATAGATAACCTACATGCCGAGCTCAAGCATTACCCCCATGAATTACATGATTTCCATGTCGACCTCTTAATTGGAGATGAGGATTTAAAAATCAAGGCCTTTACCGGTTTTATTGATGGCTCCGATTTTCACCTTAATGGTTTGGCGCATGATTATGGCTTTTGGATGAAAGATGTTTTAGATGGTGATGTGGATATTGATCTCACTTTAAATTCTGACCTGCTCCGTTTAGAAGATTTATTTTCGTACGGCGGAGAAAATTACGTTCCTAAAGATTACAGACACGAAGAAGTTGATGGCCTAATACTTCACCTTAAATCAAGTATGCACTATAAAGCCTCTTCTTTACAATCCCTAGATCTGACATTGGATCGTTTAACTGCTAAAATGCACGTACATCCCATGCGTTTTGAAAACTTTAGCGGTCGTTTTCATTATGAGGATGAACATTTGATGGTAAAAGATTTTAAAGGAAAGTTAGGGAGAACAGTATTTGACCTAGATATTAATTATTATTTTGGAAATAATCCTCGTATTCGAAAAAGAGATAATCACATTGGTTTAAAAGCCAATTATATTGACTTTGACCAACTCTTTAATTTTCAACTTCCATCCCAAAAACCACAAGCCACTTTAAAACGTAAAAGCTCGGACTTACAGAAGACTCAAGAGCATAGAGAAGTTTTCAATATTTATGAATTACCCTTTACAGCAATGACGATAGATGCTGATGTTGGACATTTTATTTATCATAGAATTGATTTACAAAAAATTCATGCGAGACTTCGTACTACGGAAAATCACTTTGTATACGTAGACACTTTAGACTTAGCTGCTGCCGGTGGAAATGTGCGCATGTCCGGGTACTTTAATGGAAGTGATGCTAAACATATCTATTTAAAACCAAAGCTTAAATTAGAAAATGTTTCTTTGGATAAACTCATGTTCAAATTTGAAAACTTCGGTCAAGATGCCATAGTCTCAGAAAACCTTCACGGAAAACTCAACACGCTTATTACGGGTAAAATTAGAGTTTATCCCGATATGGTACCGAACCTAGATCAATCTGAAATACACATGGATCTTCAGGTCATAGATGGGCGACTAGAAAACTACGAGTACATGTCTCTTTTAGCGGATTACTTTGGAGATAAAAATCTAAATTCTGTTCGTTTTGATACACTTCAAAACCATATGGATATCACAAATGGTTTACTAACGATTCCTAAAATGACGATAGAATCAACGCTTGGTCATTTTGAAATATCAGGCACACAAGATTTACAGCTTAATATGGAATACTTCTTGAGGATTCCGTGGTCCGTTATTAAGCAAGGTGCACGAAATAAAGTATTTGGAACCAAGCAAGGCGAAGGTAAGCCCTTGATTGAAGACGAAATAATTGAAGTTGATCCAAAAAGAAAAACAAAATATCTCAATCTAAAAATCAAAGGCAACTTAGAGGATTATAAAATAACCTTGGGGAAGCAAAAAGAATGATATAAAATGAATAACAGAAGCATACGAAAAATAATCCCAGCACAACGTGTAAATATGGGTGGTCATCTTTTGGATCAGCCGCTTCCTACTAAGTTGGTTAACCTTATTGACCCTTTTTTGTTAATACATCACTGGGACGCGCCCCTAGAGACTGGAAAAAAACAAAACGAATTGGGTGTTGGGCCTCATCCACATAGAGGGTTTTCACCAGTTACTTTTATTTTTGAAGGAAGTGTTAGGCATCAAGACTCTATTGGGAATACTGTTGTGATTTCAGAAGGAGGAACCCAATGGATGCATGCTGGAAATGGTATAGTACACAGTGAGCGCCCTGGTATTGATTTGGTGAAAAATGGAGGACGTCAAGAGTTTATACAATTTTGGGTGAATACGCCTGCAAAATATAAAATGGAGCCCCCTTATTACCTACCTATAACTGCAAATGACACACCTGTAATTAAAAAAGAGAAGGCACAAATAGGCGTCGTTTCAGGCATGTTTGAATCAATAAAAGGACCCGCCAAAACCTACAGTCCTCAGACGCTACTTCGCATTCAAGCAGATAAAGGTGCAGCATTAAAAATTCCGCTACCAAAAACATTCAATACTTTAATTTATATTTTAAATGGAACACTTATTATTAACAGTGAACAATCAGGCGCTAAAGATATGATTTGGTTCAATAATGATGGTGCTATTTTAGAAATCTCCGTAACAACCTCGACGCGTTTCATCGTTCTTGCAGGGGAGCCTATTGGAGAACCTATTACGTCATATGGTCCTTTTGTGATGAATACGCAAAGTGAAATACAAGAAGCACTTTTCGACTTTCAAAATGGTAAAATGGGTGAATTAAAAGAGTCTTTTGAGGATGAAAATAATGACTCCGTGTAAAGGCATTCATAAAACTTAGTGTCGTTAATTAGAGAATCCTACTTATCTTTGAGTGCTTAAATAAAAGAGATCACTTATATAACTAATTATAAAAGAAGAATATGGAATTTTTAGACTACCACTTTTTAGGAAATACAGTTGAAGTCTGGGCTATTGCAATAGGGATTATTTTAGGGACTTTTGTTGCGACAAAAATTGTTTACTGGATTCTTTCTAACATTTTAAGAAAACTCACGGCAAAAACGAAGACCAATTTAGACGATGTACTCATCGATAAATTGGAAAAACCTATTCGATATTCCATTTTGATTTTTGGTTACTGGATAGCGATTCATTACATCAAAATTGACAACAAAGTCGTTCTTAATGTTTTAGAAGGGATTGCTTCTATTGCTGCTGTTCTTACCTTAACTTCTATTGTCTCTCGGGTATTTGATGCATTAGTTACGGAAGTGGTCCAACCTATTGTTGAGAAATCAGAAGGCGGTGCAGATAACTATATATTACCTATTATTTCAAAGGCCGTTAAAGGTGTTATTTGGACATTTGGGGTGATCATTGGTTTAGATAATATTGGTTTTGATATTACCGCAATGATTGCTGGTCTTGGAATTGGTGGATTAGCGCTCGCGCTCGCAGCACAAGATTCAGTAAAAAATATTTTTGCAGGCATTATGATTTTCTTGGACAAGCCTTTTAAAATCCAAGATAGAATCCAGATTCAAGGTTTTGACGGTATCGTTGAAGAAGTTGGCTTGAGAAGCACCAGAATTAGAACACTTGAAGGACGTGTCGTTACAATTCCTAACAGTACATTTACTGACAACAGTGTTGTCAATGTAACTTCACAACCCGCACTTAAAGTGGTTTTAAACCTTGGTTTAACCTATGATACAGACCAAGAAGGAATGCAGAAAGGAGTTGATCTTCTAAGACAAATCGTAGCCGATAATTCGGCAATACTAGAAGATGACTGTTCTGCTGGCTTCAAAGACTTCGGGGATTTTGCACTTGGGATTTTATTTATTTATTATGTTAAACCAGAGGCGCATTGGTTGGATTCTCAAAACACGATAAGTAAAGAAGTTTTAACCCGATTTACAGCTGCTGGTTTAGACTTTGCGTTCCCAACACAAACTTTATTAAACAAAGAGATCTAAAGTTAGAACCCCAAGCGCTTTTGACCTATTTAAACATTTTATTGTTGAAAGTCCAACACTTTTAATGAAAAGCAGTTGTTGGTATAAACTAAATTCGTTCTAAAATTAGCGGAATGCAAAAAAGAGCTGGATCATTAGTTGTCAATCGCAATAAAGAATTGTTACTTATCTTCAGAAAAGGCAAATGGGACTTGCCAAAAGGACGCGTGGAAAAGCACGAAAAAAAAAGACACGGCGCCTTAAGAGAAACAGCAGAAGAAACAGGTCTAGAACTCAAAAAACTTTCCCTTCAATATCCATTAAAGAAAACGGCACATCTACTCAAACAAAAGAAGATAAAGACGAAATGGTATCTTGTTAATTACAAGGGGTATAAAAAAACAATGAAACCTCTTCAGGAGGAAGGAATAGAGCAATGCATTTGGGTTAAACAAGAGTCACTTGTCTTCTATCTACCCTATCTCAGGACATACGCAAAAGAGGTGCTAAAATACTACATTGAATACTCTCAGAATCCGTTAAGGATTCATTTTATGGCCTAATGTCCGATCATTTTAGAAGGGTCAACAATGGCGTCATAATCTTCTGCTGAAACATGCCCAAGCCCGACAGCAGCCTCTTTTAAAGTTGTACCATTTTTATGTGCGTATTTTGCGATTTCAGCAGCCTTATAATATCCTATTTTAGTGTTTAGTGCCGTAACAAGCATCAATGAATTTTCAAGGTGCTGTTTCAGCATAGGTTCATTGGCTTTAATGCCTTCGGCACAATTTATTGTGAACGAATTACAAGCATCTCCAATAAGCCGTGCAGATTCTAGCACGTTTGAGGCAATTACTGGCTTAAATACATTTAATTCAAAGTGGCCGTTAGAACCCGCAACCGAAACTGTTACATCATTCCCCATTACTTGTGCGCATACCATTGTTAGAGCTTCAGGCTGTGTCGGGTTCACCTTTCCAGGCATAATAGATGACCCTGGCTCGTTTTCAGGAAGCATTAGCTCTCCAATTCCACATCTTGGACCCGAAGATAGCATGCGAATATCATTTCCAATTTTCATCAACGAAACCGCTGCTCTTTTAAGTGCTGAAGAAAGTTCTACCATGGCATCGTGTGCGGCCAAAGCCTCGAATTTATTTTCTGCAGTTATAAATGGAAGCCCAGTGAATTCAGCGATTTTTTGTGCGACTACAACATCATATCCTTTTGGCGTATTCAACCCTGTACCCACTGCGGTTCCACCGAGAGCAAGCTCCTTAACCGACTCTAATGCATTATGAATCGCTTTCAAAGAATTATTGAGCTGTGCCACATACCCACTAAATTCTTGGCCAAGCGTGAGAGGTGTGGCATCCATGAAGTGTGTACGACCCGTTTTGACAATATGCTTAAATTCCGTAGACTTTGCCTCAAGCGTATTTCTAAGGTTCTCTATCCCTGGTATCGTCACTTCAACAACTTGTTTGTAAGTTGCAATGTGCATTGCCGTCGGAAAAGTATCATTAGAGGACTGGGATTTGTTTACATCATCGTTGGGGTTTAAGGTTTTCTTCGCATCGGTTAAATCACCTCCATTTAAGACGTGCGCACGGTTTGCAATGACCTCATTACAATTCATATTAGACTGGGTCCCTGAACCTGTTTGCCAAATAACAAGTGGGAACTCTTCGTCATGCATACCAGAAATAATTTCATCACAAACTGAAGAAATTAAATCTCTTTTTGTAATATCTAAAACGCCAAGTTCAGCGTTAGTATGTGCCGCGGCCTTTTTTAAATAAGCGAATGCATGAACGATTTCAATAGGCATAGACGCAGCCGGTCCAATCTTAAAATTGTTTCTAGAACGCTCTGTTTGCGCACCCCAGTATCGAATTGATGGAACCTTCACATCGCCCATGGTATCTTTTTCTATTCTATATTCCATTTTATAATGAATTATTTATTTAAATTTTTTAATTTTGCTTAAGCGTACAGCAAAAATAGCAGAACATGAGCACATTTGGTATAGTTTTATTTCTTTTAATTGGAGGCATGGCCTTTTGGATGTTATTATTCTTAATGGGTTTCGTTCTTCCTTATTGGATCACCTTAGGTTTGTTTGAGCAGCTGCGACCAAAAAGAGTATTAGACGAGGAAGAAAAATAACCTCTTTACATACCCGTTTTCTTTCTAAAGTATATACGGCGATTTCAATTCAAGCATTAATCCAATCATGCGCATCCGATATCTTCAATTCGGACAACGTGTGCCTCTTGTTCAGTGATTCAAACAAAATAACTACCTTCGAACTAGATAACATCTAGAAGCAGATACCCATGGAAATCACACCTGAAATCAAAGACCGATTAGAACAGCTTAATAAAAAATATGCGGCAATCGGACAGGATCTTGTGTCGTATTTAGATGGTTTGATTTTTGCGAACCCTTTAACATATTGGGATTATATCGAGGTTGATGCGCTGCTAAGCCTTCAAAAACCAAAGACCGATTATCCTGATGAAAAAATATTCATTGTTTACCATCAAATTACAGAGCTCTATTTCAGTTTAATTCAACACGAACTGGAGCAGCTTTGTCACAATGGAAAAGTCATTTCAGCCGCTGGGCAAGACCAAGGATGGAATGAAACGTTAGATGTTGATTTCTTCATCTCACGACTGAATCGCATCAACATGTATTTCGAAACATTAACACAGTCTTTTGAAGTCATGCGTTTCGGTATGGAAAAAGAGCAGTTTACTAAGTTTAGAATGGCTTTGTTGTCTTCAAGTGGTTTCCAAACAGCAGCATACCGGCGTATAGAAATTGCATGTACAGATCTTAAGAACCTTGTAATCGAAGAACTTCGAACTAAACTTGAAAATACTGACCATCACGAACAACTAGATAATATTTATTGGAGAAGGGGTGCTATTGTCGAAGAGACAGGCGAAAAGGCGCTGACCTTGCGTGACTTCGAAAAAAAATACCTTCAAGAATTTCATGATTTTGCAGACCAATATCAACCCATCAATGTTTGGGAAAAATTTAAAGGCCTTGCTGCAGAAGATCAGAAAAACCCTACGCTTGTTGCAGCGCTTCGAACGCTTGACGTCAACGTGAATGTAAATTGGCCTCTCGTTCACTTTAGAACCGCAGTTCACTATTTATCGAAAGGAACAGGGGATGAAAAGGGCACTGGTGGAACAAATTGGCAGAAATATCTGCCGCCTCGCTTCCAAAAAAGAATGTTTTATCCGGAATTATGGAGTGCACAAGAAAAACTGGAATGGGGAAAGAAATGGGTGGAAGAGGTCCTCGCAGAAAGTATTACTACTGGACCTACTTTTCAACGTAAGAAATAATTATTGAATCGGTTTTAAGTAAGCTCCTGACAGGTCTATTATTCCGAACGAATTTACAATCGCTCCTCTTAGTCTTAAATTAAACACAACGACTAAATCATCAAAATATAAGGGAATGATTGGTGCCTTATCATTTAATATTTGAATACAAGCATTGAAGTGCGCATTGCGAACTACAGGCCTTATTTCTGCCCTTGCTTCATCCATCTTCTTATCAAACGCCTTACTTTCAAAGCTTAGATTATTTCCGGTTTTCGTTTCTGTATTTGCATAGTATGGCATAAGGAAGGATTCTGCATCTGGATAATCCGATATAAATGCTGACTTCCAGGCCGTTGCCTGACCGTTTGCAATGGCAATTTGCTTTTCTTTAAAAGGAAGTCGAACCAATTTCAAATCTAAATTCAATCCTCTTTTCAGTTCATTTACTAAGCTTTC
>ENA-ORDA01003362-ORDA01003362.1-marine-metagenome-genome-assembly--contig:-NODE-3362-length-11184-cov-5.587557_pt1 | contig 11184 bp, 8 predicted proteins | sample MGYA00237778_ERZ508506 | MGnify/ENA primary metagenome ERZ508506 (study PRJEB26177, sample SAMN06267891) | marine metagenome | isolation source: Monterey Bay, California, USA | place: Pacific...
TTAGTTGATGTTCACAAATTTCATAAAAAGTTTATCAATTTTAAAAAAATTTTTATTTATAAATTTAATAATTTTTTTAGTAATTGGTAGTCTGGCATTTTTGTATATTAGCAATGTTAAACCAATCTTAATTAAAAATAAAACTACCAAACATATTAAAATAATCAATAATACCATTGAACACATACTTCGATTAAATATAAAATTTGAAGAAGAAGATATTAGAAGATTTTTATTTTCAACAAGATTTTTATTTCAAAATTTAGATAGAGTTATTCTATTTGATAATCAATTTAATCTAGTGGGAGATACTGATACTCTAGATTTAGACCCAAGATCATTTTCAAATAGATTAGACATTGTTCAATTAGAAACTTTAAATGAAGAAAAAAGCAATAAAATAGTTGAAACGAAAAATATAAATAAGGAAAAAACTATTTCTTTAAAAGATATTTTAACAAATTATTCATGGTCTAAGGATTATGGAAAACCTTATACTTTTGTACAAGAAGGGTATGACCAGTTCCTACTGACAACAATAAACAATGTAATATTGGATGGTAAAAATATTGGCTATTTAGTAATTACAGAAAACGCCAACGATGTAAAGTTAGCTATTGATGAGAGAAAAACTTTTATTTTAAGAACAGTAATTTTTATTGTTATTGTTATTATTATCTTTTCTTTTGTATTAAATAGATATTTTTTAAAACCAATAAAAAGTTTAGTAACTTATACAAAAATAATTAAAGAAAAGAGCAGGAAGAAAACAAATATAAACGAACTGAAAAATCGAAATGATGAATTGGGAACTTTATCAAATTCTTTAGATGATATGACAAATGAGCTTCAAAAAAGAATCTCCCATGCAGAAAACTTTTCAACAGATCTTGTTCATGAAATAAGAAACCCCTTAACATCATTAAAAAGTGCATCTGAAATTCTAAACGAAACTGTTGATCAATCTCAAAGAAGTAAATTAATTAACATTCTCAATCATGATGTTCAAAGAATTGAAAGATTGATTACTGATTATTCTCAAATACTAAAAGATGAGGTTGCATTAAGTAAAGAAAAAATGAAAAAAATTAATCTTAAATTAATTGCAAGATCTGTAGTAGATGATTTTAATAATATTTATGAAGCAAAAAGAGGGATTAAAATAATGTTAAATGATCAAGATGATCAAGAAGAATATTTTATCAATGGAATTGAGAATAGAATTGAACAAATTATTGCAAATTTATTAGATAATTCAATTTCATTTAGTGAGGATAACAAAAAAATCTTAGTTGAAATTTACAAAGGAGATAAAGATAAAATTATTTTAAAAGTTATAGATGAAGGTAAAGGGTTTAAGGAGACAGATACTAAAAAAATATTTAATAGATTCTATAGTAATAGACCAGATACTTTTGGCGAGCACTCTGGTTTAGGTCTAAATATAGTAAAAAACCTTGTTGACCTTCATAGTGCAACTATTAATGCCTCAAACAATACAACACAAGAAGGAGCAAATGTTGAGATTGTCTTCCCTAAGATCTAATCATAAGTTGATTTATTAAATTTTTATTATATAAAACTGATCGATGGATGATTTTAAAGTTAAAGACATATCGCTAGCAGACTTTGGAAGAAAAGAAATTTCAATAGCTGAAAGTGAAATGCCTGGCCTAATGGCATTAAGAGAAGAATATTCAGGAAAAGCACCTTTAAAAGGAGCAAGAATATTAGGATGCCTTCATATGACAATTCAAACAGCAGTTTTAATCGAAACTTTAGTAGAACTTGGAGCAGAAGTTAGATGGTCTTCTTGTAATATTTTTTCAACACAAGATCATGCTGCTGCAGCAATAGCTAAAGCAGGAATACCTGTTTTTGCTTGGAAAGGTGAAACAGAAGAAGAATATTGGTGGTGCGTCGAGCAGACGGTCAAAGGCCCCGATGGCTGGACGCCGAATATTCTATTGGACGATGGTGGCGATTTGACCACTTTGTGCCACGAAAAATATCCTGAAATTCTCGACGATTGCGTCGGCGTGTCGGAAGAAACCACCACCGGTGTCTTGCGCCTTTATGATATGGCCAAAGATGGCACGCTCAAAATTCCTGCCATTAACGTCAATGACAGTGTGACCAAATCGAAATTCGACAATCTTTATGGTTGCCGCGAAAGCCTCGTCGATGGCGTGAAACGCGCCACCGATGTGATGATGGCGGGTAAGATTGCCGTTGTCTGTGGGTATGGCGATGTCGGCAAAGGCTCGGCAGAAAGCCTGCGCTCGCAAGGCGCGCGCGTGATGGTCACCGAAGTCGACCCGATTTGCGCGCTGCAAGCCGCCATGGAAGGCTATGAAGTCACGACCATGGAAGATGCCGCTCCGATGGCCGATATTTTCATCACCGCGACGGGCAATAAAGACATCATCACGCTCGAGCATATGCGCGAGATGAAAGACCGGGCGATTGTCGGCAATATTGGCCATTTCGATAGCGAAATTCAGGTTGCCGCGTTGAAAAATCACCCATGGCACAATGTGAAGCCACAGGTCGATGAAATCGAATTCCCAGATGGCAAACGCATTATCTTATTGGCCGAAGGCCGGTTGCTCAACTTGGGCTGTGCCACGGGTCATCCAAGCTTTGTGATGAGTGCCTCGTTTACCAACCAGGTATTGGCGCAAATCGAGCTATGGCAAAATGGCTCGTCCTATGAAAAGCAAGTCTATGTCTTGCCGAAACATTTGGACGAGAAAGTTGCTAAATTACATTTAGAAAAATTAGGTGTAGAACTTGAAGAATTAACAACTGATCAAGCTGATTACATTGGAGTTAAAAGAGAAGGACCTTTTAAACCAAGTTATTATAGATATTAATTTGTATTTTAATATTAATTAAAGAAATTATGATTTTAGAAATGAAAGTTCCATCCCCTGGCGAATCAATTTCAGAAGTTGAAATTGCAGAATGGCTTGTGAAAGATGGTGATTTTGTCGAGAAAGACCAGACAATAGCTGAAGTGGATTCTGACAAAGCGACTTTAGATCTTCCTGCAGAAGAAAGTGGTGTAATTACTTTAAAAGCTGAAGAAGGAGACGCTGTTGCTGTTGGTCAAGTAGTTTGTTTAATTGACACTTCTGCTAAGGCTCCTAAAATAAAAAAAATAAAACAAGAAGATAAGCCAGTTAATGTCATTAAACCAGTAGAAGAGTCAAGCCAATCAAAATTAGAAAATAGTTTTGCAAGCGGAACACCTTCTCCAGCTGCTTCAAAAATTTTATCTGAGAAAAACATTCCAATTGGATCTGTTTCTGGTAGTGGAAGAGGTGGTAGAATTACAAAAGATGATGCGCTTAAAGCACTTCCAAAAGTAGATTTAAAAGCTATCGTAAAAGACAGAAATATAGAATCTAAGAAGCTTTCTATGCTTCGAAGAAAGGTTGCTCAAAGACTTGTTGCTGTAAAAAATCAGACAGCAATGCTTACTACTTTTAACGAGGTTAATATGACTCCAATCTTTGAGCTTAGAAAAAAATATAAAGAAGAGTTTAAAGAGAAGCATGGTGTAGGATTAGGGTTTATGAGCTTTTTTACTAAAGCTACCGTCCAAGCTTTACAAGAATTTCCAGATGTAAATTCTATGATTGATGGTGACCAGCAAATTAAATATGATTTTTTTGATATTAGCATTGCGGTTTCTGGACCTAAAGGATTAATGGTTCCAGTTGTTAGAGATGCTCAAGAATTAAGTTTTTCAGGCGTTGAAAAAGAAATTAAAAGATTGGCCATAAGAGCTCGGGATGGTGAAATAACTGTAGATGAGATGACTGGAGGAACCTTCACTATCACTAATGGTGGTGTTTTTGGTTCAATGCTTTCAACTCCCATAATTAACCCTCCTCAATCAGCCATCCTTGGAATGCACAATATAGTGGAGCGTCCAATAGCTGTTAATGGTAAAGTCGAAATTCATCCTATTATGTATTTAGCTCTTTCATATGATCATCGAATTATAGACGGAAAAGAGTCAGTTGGTTTTTTAGTAAAAATTAAAGAGGCTTTAGAGAATCCAATCAGTGAATTAATGAATGATAATGTAAAAAAAGCACTTGAACTTTAAAACATTATATTTGCAAAAAATTAAATTAAATGATTAAAAAAATAATTTTTATTGCTTTTTTGTTTTTAAGTTTTAATTCTTTTGGACAGGATATTGATGAGTTAAGAAAAAAAGCATCTACAAGCTCAGATAATGAGTTAGTAGTTTTTATCAAAAAAGCTAAAGATCAAGGTCTTTCATTAATGGATGCTGAAAAACAATTAATTTTAATTGGAGGAAAAGCAAAAGAAGTAAAAAAACTTAGAGATTTATGGAATAAAAAGATTCCTGAAATGGAAGCTTCTAAGGATGAGTCTGATGACAAAATTCAATCTAAATTTGGAGATACTGATAATTTTGAAAAAGATTCGCTAGAAGTAGATGTTGTTGAAGAGAAAAAACGTTTTGGAAGTGATTTTTTTAAAAATAAAAATATTGTTGAAACTCCTCAATTGTTTGTTGCAACACCAAGTGATTATAGATTAGGCCCTGGTGATGAGTTATTAATTAATTTATATGGAGCATCAGAAAACTCTTACCCTGTTCAGATTTCGAGAAATGGAAATGTTAAACTAGATAGAATGGATCCTATTTATCTTTCAGGACTTAGTATAAAATCCGCATCTAAACGTCTTAAATCAAGGCTGTCAAAAATCTATACAGGTTTAAATTCAAGTAACCCTATTGAAAAAGTAGATTTAGAGCTAAGCTTACAAAAAGCTAGAAGTATTGTGATTAATATTACTGGACAAGTTGAGGGGCCAGGAACTTATACGATTTCAGGATTTAGCTCTGTGTTAAATGCTTTATATGCAGCTGGAGGACCAAATGATGTTGGTACATATAGAGACATAAATATTATTAGAAATGGTAAGGTTATCTATAATGTAGATTTATATGATTATTTTTCTAATGGAATCTATCCAAATATTTATTTAAGAGACCAAGATGTGATATTAGTAAAACCTTACGAAATTGAAACAGAACTAGTTACTGGATTTAAGCAGTTGGCACTATTTGAAATTAAAAAAAATGAAGTTGTTTCGGATTTAATTAAGCTTTCAGGAGGAGCAAACTCTAACACTTACAAGAGTAAAGTATTTATTGAAAGATTTGATGATTTTTCAAAAAAAATTATTGAGATTGATGAAATTGATTTCAAAAACTCTAAACTTGTTGATGGAGATAAAATTTCTTTTAAAGAAATTAATAATGATAATATTACTGGTTCTGTAAAAATTGGTGGAGCGGTTTATCTTAATGGAACTTTTCAATTAGATACTAATAAATCTATTAATGATTTAATTAATTCTGCTAAAGGCTTGAGTAATGACTTACTTGGAGATAATGCAATTTTGTACAGAAGTAACAAAGGCCTCGAAGATCGATCTGTATCAATTAATCTAAAAGATAATGTTGATTTGTCAATTCAACTTTTTGAAAACGACAGTCTTTATATTCCATCATCAAAGGATATTTTATTTGATCAATTAATTGAAATTAAAGGAGAGGTCAATTTTCCTAAAGAAATTGACTTTAGAAATGGTTATACAATAACCGATTTGATTATTTTATCTGGTGGATTGACGCCATACGCAAATAAAAATGACATAAAAATATTTAGAAATGTTTCTAAATCTGGAGGTGAAAATGTAACTGAAGAAATCATAGTACAACTTGACGAAAATTTAATTCCAAATAAAAAAGTTATTCTTCTTCCTGATGATATAGTTACTGTAAATACTTTTCCATACAGAAAAGATAATAAGTTCTACAGTATTGAAGGAGAAGTTGCTCTTCCTGGTTTGTATTCAATTAAAAATCAAACTTACTCAGTTTATAATGCTATCAAAGAGAACGTTGAGTTTTTAAATTCATCATCTGTTGAGGGAATATCAATTACCAGAGATTCAATTCGAATTCCTGTGTGGGGAAAAAAATTACTTTCACAAGGGTCTAATTCTAAGTTTAATTTTGAATTAGTTTCAGGTGATATAATTAATGTTCCTTCAAAAAACAAAACAGCTGTTATTTCTGGAGAAGTTCAACAAGAAGGTATTATTAATATAGATAGACCAATTAGCGCTAAACAAGCTATAGGTTATGTTGGAGGTTTTACAAATAAATCGATTAAAAGGGAAGTTTATGTTGAATATCAAAACGGTTTAAGAAAAGTCACTAGAAATTTTTTATTTTTTAAATTTTATCCTAGAGTTTTTCCTGGATCTAAAGTTGTAGTTCCTGAAAAAGATGAAAATCAACAAAAAACTAGTGTTGGAGAGATAGTTGGTTATACAACCAGTTTAGTTTCTATACTCGCACTTATAAAAAGTTTCTAATTATGAACGAAATTCAAAATCAACATACCAGTGAAGATGAAATTGATTTGATTGAACTTTTTAAAAAAGTTTACAATGAAAAAAAATTAATTTTTAAAGCAACTTTATTCGCAGTTGTTTTAGGAATAGTCTATGCTTTGTTTCAGCCTAATGAGTTTACTTCTTCAACCACTTTTATTCCTCAACTTAGTTCAGGTGTTAAAACTGGCGGATCATCATTAGGAGGGCTTGCATCTCTTGCTGGAATTAATTTAGGAGGTATGGAAAGTTCTTCTGAGTTTCCTCCGACATTGTATCCTCAAGTAGTTGAAAGTGTTGGTTTTAAATTAGATCTGCTTGCTTCAACAATAAATTTGAATGATGAAGAAATTTTTGTTAAAGATTACTTTTTAAATCAAGGTTCTTCTTTCAATGTTTTAGGTACAATAAAAAAATATACAATTGGCCTTCCGTCTCTACTGCTAGGTTCTTTTAATTCGCAAGATGTTGCGTTATCTAAATCAGAAATTTATTCAGTTAGTCAGGAGGATAAAGAGCTGTTTAATGCCATTGCAGCTGCCTTGTCTCTATCGATAAACGATAAAGAAGGTTTTATCACTATTTCTTTCACGGATTCTGATAAAAATATTGCTGCTCAAATAACTCAAATTACGCAAAATTTACTTCAAGAAAAGATTATAGAATTTAAGAATCAGTCTTCAAATGAGATGTTGGATTTTGCAATCAAACAGTACGAAGAAAATAAAAATTCTTATGAAAAACTACAAGATGAAAGAGCAATTTTTGTTGATAAGAATATAAACATATCTAGTTCATTATTTCAAAATAAACTAGACAGAATTGAAAGTGAAGTCAATATTTCTGAGTCAATAGTTCAACAATTAGCTTCCCAAGTCGAACAGGCTAAACTTCAAGTTAATAAAGATACACCTGTATTTACTACAATACAACCTGTGACTATACCTTTTGAAAGAAGCGCGCCTAAAAGATCTTTAATAGTAATAGTTTTTGGTTTTTTAGGAATAGTTGTTTCTGTTGGATATGTTCTTGTAAAGGAGCCTTTGAATGAAATATTAAAATCTATTAAATCTTAATTTTTAAGTACAACTTATTTGACTCGTAATCAATTACTGCTTTAGATTTTTTTAAAACATCTGCTCCTATAATTCCGTCTACTGATTCAGTTTCTTTTTCATTTAAAACTTTATTGATGTGAGTCATATCAATACTTACTAGACTGATTTTACTTCTCCATTTTCTAATTTTAATAGCATTGTTTTTAGATAAGCGAGTATCTTCCATATTACTTGTAGCACTTGAGGCTTTTATTTTGTTTTCTTTAGAATCTATTTTGAATTTATTTTCTAAACTTAGGCATATACATGAGCTAGAAGCACCTGAGTCTAAAATAAATTTGCCTTCAACTCCATTAATACAGGCTTTTAATAAGTAATGATTTGTTTTTAAAAATTTTAATTTAACAGATATATATCCTATTGATTTTAAAAAGCTATTTTTTGTTAATGACATAAACTAAAATTAATCTAAAATATTAACTTTGATAAGTGAAAATTATTGACACACATACGCATCTTTACTTAAAACAATTTAAAGATGATATTGATAAGGTTATTCAAAGATCAATTGATAAAGGAATAAATAAATTCATTTTTCCAGCTATCGATTCTACTCATTTTGATGACATGCACGATTTAAAAAATAAGTATCCTGGTAGTATTTATCTAATGTCAGGTCTTCATCCAGTTGATGTTAAAGAAAACTTTAAAGAGGAGTTAGAGTTTGTTGTTAACAGCTTAAAGAGTCATAGTTATGTAGCTATTGGTGAGATAGGAATTGATTTGTATTGGGATAAAACCTATCTAAAACAACAGCAAGAAGCTTTTGAGTTTCAAATTAGATTAGCTATTAAAAATGATTTGCCAATTGTTATTCATTGCAGAGAAGCTTTCGATGAAATCTTCGAAATTTTAGACAAGGAAAATTGTGATAAATTAAGAGGAGTTTTTCATTGTTTCACTGGAACTTTAGAGCAAGCTAATAGAGCAATACAACTTGGTTTCAAGTTAGGTATTGGAGGAGTTGTTACATTTAAAAATGGGGGGATAGATAAGTTTTTAAATAGGATAGATTTAAATCATATAGTGGTGGAAACGGATTCTCCCTATTTAGCACCATCCCCATATCGCGGAAAGAGAAACGAAAGTCCTTATTTGACTTTAGTTGGTGAAAAAATGGCCGATATTTACGGTTGTTCACTTCAGGAAATTGCTGAAGCAACAACCAAAACTGCTTTAGATATATTTAATTTAAAATAATGAATCATTTCATAAAATGCCTATTTCTTGTATTATTGATATTCTTTTTGAATAACAAATTAAACGCTCAATTATCGGATAAAGCGCAAATTAGCCTTTTGACGTGTGCGGAAGGAGAGGATATATATTCCTTATTTGGTCACAGTGCTATTCGTGTTAATGATCCGTTAAATAATATTGACAATTGCTACAATTGGGGGATGTTTGAATTTGATGAAGATCAAGTAGAATTTGCCACTAAATTCACTAAAGGAAGGCTCAAATACTATATGGACGAGCAAGATTTTGAATACTTTATGATGGAGTATGACTATTTTCAAAGAACTGTGAAAGAACAGGTATTAAACTTAACACACGAGCAAAAGACTGACCTATGGAAGGCGCTACAAGAAAATTACTTACCTGAAAATAGGGTATACAAATATGACTTTTTCTTTGATAATTGCGCTACTCGAATTAGAGATGTCATGCAGAATGTAATTGGTGAAAAGCTCGTTTTAAAAGCGCATCCTAATGAAAATGATTATTCGCTAAGGGAGCTATTAAACATTGCTGTAAGCGATTTGCCATGGTTAGGGTTGGGGATGGACTTAGCTTTAGGAAGCAAAGTTGACATTAAGGCAGATAACAACAAAATGATGTTTCTTCCAAAGTATATGTATGAAATTTATACTGATTCAGAAGTTCTAATTAATGGAAAAGCGCAGCCTTTAGTCTTAAGTGAAAGAACATTAATTAATGGAATAAATCATGAAGCTGAATCTTCTTTTTGGAGTTCGCCAAACTTTATTTTTTGGAGTCTTTTTTTCATTTCGATTCCACTTACAATTACCAAAATTCGATTTCTCACAAAATTTTGGGATGGGCTAATTCTACTTATTTTTGGCGTTTTAGGATTTGTTATTCTCTTCCTATGGTTCGGAACGGATCACGCCACAATGAGGCCAAACTTTAATGTGCTTTGGGCAAACCCTCTTTACCTATTTTTTATCATCCCATTAATGAGTGAAAAATTACACAACAAACTAAACAAAGCTTATCTGGGAATGTCTGTACTGTTAATTCTTGTGATTTTTGGAGCAATGATAATCCCTCAAGAATTTAATTCTGCAACAAGCCCTATCATTCTAATTTTTACTTTCAAGTTTTTTTATTGGTACAAGGAAACAAAAAGAGTTGTTTAACTTATTCAATCTCATTCTTAAAATTTTTACCTTAGCATTCTATTTTAATTTAAACCATCATGAGCAAATACGACGTTACAATAATCGGATCAGGACCAGGAGGATATGTTGCAGCAATAAGATGTGCGCAACTAGGCATGAAGACTGCGATAATTGAAAAATACGCTACATTAGGAGGGACTTGTTTAAATGTTGGCTGTATTCCATCTAAAGCATTATTAGATTCTTCCCATCATTACCACGATGCTGCCCACACTTTTGAAAAACATGGAATTTCAACGGGCAAATTGGCTGTCGATTTTGGTAAAATGATAGAACGAAAAAATGATGTTGTTAACCAGACATGTGATGGCATTCAGTTTTTGATGGATAAAAATAAAATTGACGTTTACGAAGGCTTAGGTTCTTTTAGCGATAGAAATACCATTAAGGTTGTTGGAAAAGAAAAACCAGTAACAATTACCACGGATAAAGTAATTATTGCGACAGGTTCAAAGCCTAACTTTTTCCCTGGCATGGAGCCCGATAAAAAAAGAATTATTACCTCTACTGAAGCACTAAGCTTAAATGAAATTCCAAAAAACTTAATCGTTATTGGAGGTGGAGTTATTGGTCTTGAATTGGGCTCTGTTTATGCACGTTTAGGTTCTGCTGTGACCGTTATTGAGTTTGCTGATTCTATTATCCCTACAATGGACAAAACCATGGGAAAAGAATTACAAAAAGCATTGAAGAAAGAAGGGTTCAAATTCAACTTTAAACATGCTGTGCAAAAAGTAGAAAACAAAGGAAAAAAGGTTGTTGTAACTGCTAAAAACAAAAAAGACCAAGAGGTAACCTTCGAAGGAGATTATTGTTTAGTTGCGGTTGGCAGAAAGCCGTATACAACTGGTTTAGGATTAGAAAAAATTGGATTGAAGGTTAACGATAAAGGTCAAATTGAAACGAATAATTATAAAGAAACGAATGTTTCTGGAATCTATGCGATAGGAGATGTTACAGCCGGTGCTATGTTAGCTCATAAAGCGGAAGAGGAAGGCGTTTTTGTTGCAGAAACGATGGCGGGTCAAACTCCGCATATTAATTACGACTTAATTCCAGGTGTTGTTTATACTTGGCCAGAAGTAGCTGCTGTAGGTAAAACGGAAGAAGAAGTAAAAGAAGCTGGAACGGAATATAAAGTTGGACAATTTCCAATAAGAGCTTTAGGCAGAGCTAGAGCAAGT
>ENA-ORDA01003363-ORDA01003363.1-marine-metagenome-genome-assembly--contig:-NODE-3363-length-11184-cov-3.611956_pt1 | contig 11184 bp, 8 predicted proteins | sample MGYA00237778_ERZ508506 | MGnify/ENA primary metagenome ERZ508506 (study PRJEB26177, sample SAMN06267891) | marine metagenome | isolation source: Monterey Bay, California, USA | place: Pacific...
AACGAAGAAACAGAATTAAATATTTCTATTCCTTGGTGTCGTTGGATTGCATAGACATTTTCTACATCCATACTTTTAGAATAGCTATGCCTGTCTATAATGAGGTCATCATAGTCTTGGGATTCAATACCCAATTCCGATTTATTAGCATTCAAATAAGCATTCACTGAGCTTTTGTAATCCTGACCGAATAACGAATTCGCTAGAATCAATACAAAAAAGTAAAGTAATTTTTTCATAGGTTATGTTATTAAAAAAATAGAGTTTCCTTGCAATATAGCTGATTCATTTTAACTTTTTAATTTTTAATCTTTTAGTTAAATAAAAAATATTCTATTTTCTGGTGCAATATCGGTTTTTAAAAAAGATTTCCATTGATTTTATGAAAATTTAACATTGCGTTACTATCGGTAAGCCTTGATATATAGTTGCAAACTTCTATTAAAAATTGATACATGGAGGAATCCTCTGAGTTTTCTAAAATTAAATCATTTAATATTAACTGATCAAATTGTGTTGTTGTGCCTTTAATGTGGTTTTCAATTGAATTTGTAAAAACTTCCAGTAGCGTATTTAATATTTTATATCCTGCTATCTCTTTGTCTATAACATTATTGCATTTATAAATTTTCTGAACACTAATTTTTATAATATCGTCAACTTGGGCTTTATAGTTACTTTTATCTAGCAATGATGTTGTGAATTTTCCATTTAGAATAGCCTCTTCATTATTAATAAAAACAGATGCAACTTCAGCAACTAGGGTATTAATAGCTAATGAGCGTAAGTAAGCTAGGCGATCTGAAGATTTAGTCAAACTATGGTACTTATTAGTATTGATATTATCTTTTACCAGTTTAATTAAGTATTCAAGCGCAAACTCTTCATCAATTAAACCTAGATTAATACCGTCTTCAAAATCAATAATAGTATAGCAAATATCATCTGCTGCCTCTACTAAAAAAGCTAGTGGATGGCGACTAAAACTAATGTCCTTACGATCACCTCTATTTTGAAGACCTAACTCCTTAGCTACCTCAAGGAAAAAGTCTTTTTCTGACTGAAAAACACCATATTTTTTATCTGAAATATTAAAGGAGGGTCTTTTGGGGAGAGATTCTTTTGGATACTTCATAAAAGCTCCTAAAGTTGCATACGATAAACGCAAACCTCCTTCTACACCATTTTTTGTTTCAGATAAAATTTTAAATCCATTAGCGTTTCCCTCAAAATCAATAAGATCTTGGTATTCTTTTTTTGATAATTGAGATTTAAAACGTTTCCCTTTTCCATTTAAAAAAAAATCGCCAATGGCTTTTTCTCCACTATGTCCAAATGGAGGGTTCCCTATATCATGGGCTAATGATGCTGCTGCTACAATCGCTCCAAAATCATTACTTTGATAACCGTGTGTCTTTTTTAACTGAGGATATTTCTCTAAAACCGCCTTCCCTATAATCCTACCTAAAGATCGTCCTACTACAGAAACTTCTAGACTATGAGTAAGTCGAGTATGTACAAAGGATGTTTTTGATAATGGTATTACTTGCGTTTTATCTTGTAAACTTCGAAATGCTGATGAAAAGATAATCCGGTCGTAATCTACCTCAAAACCTAACCGTGTCTCATCTTGTTCAATTCGTAATCTTTTATTTGTATCACCTTGCCTTCTTAATGATAACAGTTGTTCCCAATTCATCATTCTAATAATTTATAAAATTGCAATATACTATTATTAAGTTCTTTTTAATGAATTTTAAATGTTAAGTAGGTAACAATTAATTAACACTAAAATCACCTATTGATAATTTCTAGATAACAAGAACTTCACAATAGTATTAGTTATTTGTACTGTAAATAATAATTTAAAAATGAAAAAGATTTTACTTACAACAATGGCAATTTTAACGATTGGATCATTTATGAGTTGCAGTAGCGATGACGATGGAGCAGTTATTCCTACTGATGGCGAAGGTCAAGGAACAGATACTGTTTTAAGCGGGCAAATTACAGAGAACAAAACTTTAACAAATGACGAAATATGGGAGCTTGAAGGCCGAGTTACTGTAACTGCTGGTAATACATTGACCATAGAAGCAGGAACAATTATTAAGGCTTTTGCTGGAAGTGGTGCAAATGCATCCGCATTAATTATTGCTAGATTTATAGAGTAAAGGCTGTTTTTTTTAAACAGCCTTTTTTTTTAAATCTAAATCGTTTTGTTAGCTATAGAATATTACTTCACCATTTGAAATATTATACATACCGCCAATAATTTTTATTTCATGATTCGCTTCCATTTCAGCCAATACAGGGCTTTGGTCTCTTATGTTTTCAATGGTCATCATTACGTTTTTTTCGGCAACTTGATTTACAAAATCAATATTCTTAGAATTTCTTAAAGATTCATCTGCTGGTTCTGAAACGGCAGCTACAGCTGGTTCAATTTTATTAATTAAAGTTGTTAAATTCCCCAGTCTAGCGTGGTCACAGGCTCCTTTTACAGCACCGCAGGCGGTGTGGCCAAGAACAACTACTAGTTTTGTTCCAGCAAGCTTACAAGCAAATTCCATACTTCCTAAAATATCTTCATTTACAAAGTTTCCAGCAATACGAATACTAAATAAATCACCCATTCCTTGATCAAAAATTAATTCTGATGAAACTCTAGAGTCTATACAACTTAACACAGTTGCATAAGGGTATTGACCACTCGCTGTTTCTCTAACTTGTTGAACTAAATTTCTGCTCAAACGAACATTTTCTTGGAACCTTTTATTTCCATCTCTTAAATTTTGCAATGACGATTCAGGGGTCATTTTAGATTGTGTTTCTTTCGTGTGTGTATACATATTAAGCTGCTTTTGGATTTAAATTAAAAAATTTGATATAACTTTTTGGATTATCTACGGTTCCTTTTTCGGAAATTAATTTAATACTAATATTTCTACTTTTCGCCTTCTCAGAAAAATCCTCTAGTATCTCTACAATATCATTGTCTAAATAACGAGTTTTTCTGACATCTAATTCTAAATAAGAATCCTCGGGTAATTGATCTAGCTCTTTTAAAATTGCTCCTTTATTAAAAAAAGTAACTTCTTCAGCTAAGGTTATTTTGTATTTCACTTTACCATTGCTAATATCTTCCATGTGTAAGAAATGAGAATTTTGATAACTTTTAATTAAAATCACTACAATTCCTACCATTAAACCTAGCGTAATTCCTATCAATAAATCTGTAAAAACAATTCCTAAAACGGTAACCGTGAAAGGTAAAAATTGTTTCCATCCTAAAAAATACATCGTTTTGAACAATGATGGTTTTGCTAATTTATACCCAACAAGTAATAAAATTGCTGCCAGAACTGATAGTGGTATTAGATTTAATAATTTAGGTATCATGAGCACCGAAATTAATAAAAATATTCCATGAATAATAGCTGACATTTTACTTTTTCCACCAGACTGAATGTTGGCAGAGCTTCGAACAATAACTTGCGTAATTGGTAGGCCTCCTATTAATCCTGATATAATATTTCCAGAACCCTGTGCAATTAATTCACGATTGGTTGGAGTTACTCTTTTTTCAGGATCTAATTTATCGGTTGCCTCAACACAAAGCAATGTTTCCAAACTAGCTACCAAGGCGATTGTAAAAGCCGTTATCCAAATATCAGCTTTCGTAATTGCCATAAAATTTGGAACACTAAATTGCCCGAAAAAAGAAGGAATATCCCCTGGAATCGGGACACTTACAAGTTGATTGGAGGAAATCCCATAAACTTCATTACTGCTTGAAAATAATACATAAATTATTCCAACAACTACAGCTACTAAAGGCCCCTGTATTAATTTAAATATCTTTCCTTTTTTGGTTAATATTTTTTCCCATAAAAGTAAAATTACTAAACTAAAAACAGCAATGAGTGTTGAACCTAAACTTATATATTTTATAGAATTGAAGATTCCTGAAAAGGTATTCTCTCCATCGACTTGATTAAAAGCAAAATTCCCTTCTAATGCCGTATCATATCCAAAAAAATGTGGTATTTGCTTTAAGATAATAATGATCCCAATACCAGTTAACATTCCTTTAATCACTGATGAAGGGAAATAATATCCGATAACACCTGCTTTTAAAACACCTAAGACAATTTGAAAAATACCAGCTAAAACAACCGCAACAAGAAAATTTTCAAACCCTCCTAGGGCACTAATGGCAGTAAGAACAATAGCAGCTAAGCCTGCTGCTGGACCACTAACTCCAATTTGAGAACCACTTATAGCTCCCACTACAATTCCTCCAATAATGCCAGCGATAACACCAGAAAATAAAGGAGCACCACTAGCTAACGCAATACCTAAACAAAGTGGTAAAGCAACAAAAAATACAACGATACTTGCAGGCAAGTCGTTTTTAATAAATTTAAACATGATATTATAGTTTGTAACTCCCCAGGCTGGAAAGTTCTTAAATTAAAAAATAAAAAAACGGGGGTATTATGCTGTTGTTTCTGGAGGGGGAGAAAGTACGTCGAACAAAACGTTGGTATGTTTCTTTATGTAGTAAAAATTCCTATTATTTTTGTTAGAAAAAACTAAATTTTCTTCCAATTCAGTGTGTTGGATAATTTTTTCTTCAATATCTTTTTCAAGTTTTTCTTTCTTTTCTTTATCGTTTATATCGGCTATTTCAACAATCTCAATGTCTGAAATTAATTCAACAAAAGACGGAGCTAAAATCGAAAAGACAAGCAGTGCGGTAAGTGATATATGTATAATAGACCTAAACATAATGCAAAATTAATTTAATCTTTTATTTTAAATTCTTTATAAATTGTTAATGTTTACAATATTTTTTATTTGTTCACAATGAGATAACAATTTCTTAACATTGGTATTGGTTATTTGCACTGACAAAAACTAATAACGATAAATCATGAGAAATAACTACTTTTCTTTTTTAGTAATAATATTAATTACTTCTTTAACAGCCAAGTCACAAACTTTAGAAGATATGAAGTTTGGAAAAGGCATGATAAATTTCACCGCAAAAGATAGTTCTTTTAGTGTAAAATTTGCTCCTAGATTTCAGTACTTATCCTCCACAGGATGGAACGACAACGGTAATGGCTACGGAGAAGCTAACACCAGTGCTTTTATTCGAAGAGCTAGGTTAAAATTTGATGGATTTGCATTGTCACCGAAGTTAAAGTACAAACTTGAGTTGGGACTATCTAATAGAGATATTGCTGGAGCTTCTATTTATAATAAAAATACTCCAAGATATATTTTAGATGCAGTTATTAAATGGAATTTTTACGAAAATTTTGTTCTCTGGGCAGGTCAAACCAAATTGCCAGGAAACAGAGAGCGTGTTATTTCCTCCGCTAATCTTCAGTTAGTAGACCGATCTTTATTAAATGCTACTTTTAATATAGATAGAGATGTTGGTCTTCAATTAAGGCATCATTTTACCATTGGTGAACAGTTTTTAGTTCGTGAAATATTCTCGTGGGCTCAAGGAGAAGGACGAAATGTAGTCACCGGTAACCTAGGTGGCCACCAGTATACTGGACGTTTGGAGTTTTTACCATTTGGTGAATTTAAAGGAAAAGGAGACTACAAAGGTGGTGGTTTAACACGAGAGGAAAAACCAAAACTTGCAGTAGGTGCATCTTATGATTTTAATAATAATGCGGTCAAAACAAGAAGTAATCAAGGCAGTTATATGACCAACGATATTGGATATTACGAAACTAATATTAGCACGGTATTTATTGATGCGATCGTAAATTTCAAAGGATTTTCGTTTATGGGAGAATACTCAAATCGTGATGCTGAAGATCCTATCGCAAAAAACTCTGATGGTTCTGAAACAGGTGATCTAGTTTCAGAAGGAAATGGTTTAAACATTCAATCTGGTTATTTATTTAAAAAGAATTGGGAGCTTACCGGAAGGTATTCTTTCATTGACTTAAAATTGAGTGAAATTTCAGAGCAATACACCTTAGGAGTTTCTAAATACATCGTAGGACATAAACTAAAAGTTCAATCGGATATCAGTTACTTGACGCTTGACGACATTGGTAGTGAAATCAGATTCAGACTACAAGTAGATATACACTTTTAATAATAACATTTAGATAACATTTAGATCTTATTTTTATAAGATATTTGAATTTAGAAAAAAACTATGGATAATATATATATTTTAATGATTGTTGCTTTAGCGGTATTAGCTATCGCAGATTTAGTAGTTGGAGTGAGTAATGATGCTGTTAATTTTTTAAATTCTGCAATCGGTTCGAAAGCAGTTTCCTTTAAAACTATTATGATTGTCGCTAGTTTAGGAGTTGCATTTGGAGCCTTATCATCTAGTGGTATGATGGAAGTAGCGCGAAAAGGAATTTTTATGCCAAGTGAATTTTATTTTAATGAAATCATGATCATTTTTATGGCAGTTATGATTACAGACATCTTGCTGCTAGATTTCTTTAACACGCTTGGAATGCCTACCTCAACGACCGTGTCTATTGTATTTGAATTATTAGGCGCGGCAGTAGTTATGTCTCTAATAAAAATTAGTGCTTCCGAAGCTGAAACAATTTCAAATCTTGGTCAATATATCAACACTGCAAAAGCCACAGAAATAATTCTTGGAATTCTTCTTTCTGTTGTAGTTGCATTTTCTGTTGGTGCATTTGTACAATATAGTACACGACTACTATTAACATTTAATTTTGAGGAAAAAGCGAAATGGGTTGCTGCCTTATTTGGTGGAATTGCTGCCACAGCGATAACCTATTTTATATTAATTAAAGGCTTAAAAGGTGCCAGTTTTATTTCTGGAGATTTTAAGTCTTATATCTATGAAAATACATTTACGATAGTTTTTATATCATTTATTTTCTGGACGACGCTATGCGCATTAATTACTGGACTCTTTAAAATGAGTGTTTATAAATTCATCATTATTATCGGAACATTTGCAATTGCTATGGCATTTGCAGGAAATGATCTAGTAAATTTTATTGGAGTACCAATTGCTGCTTGGCAATCCTACGAAGCGTGGGTAGTTTCAGGAGTTCCTGCGGCTGATTTTAGCATGGAAGTAATGTCTAAAAAAGTACCTACTCCTAGTTTATTGCTATTTGCAGCAGGTCTAATTATGGTATTGACTTTATGGTTTTCGAAAAAAGCGAAAGCAGTATTGAAAACATCGATAGATTTATCAAGCCAGGATTCGGTAAAAGAAAGGTTTGAGCCTAATTTTTTATCGAGAGGTTTAGTGAGGTTTACAACTTTATTATCAAAATATCACCAAACGATATTACCTAAAAAAGTCCAAGATAAAATTGAATATCAATTTAAAAAGCCTAAAGAAAGCAAAAAAGCAGCTAAAAAAGACTTACCTGCTTTTGATATGGTTAGGGCTGCTGTCAACCTTATGGTAGCGAGTATTTTGATTTCTATAGCAACTTCAATGAAGTTACCGCTATCAACAACCTACGTAACATTTATGGTAGCAATGGGAACTTCGTTAGCAGACAGAGCATGGGGTAGAGAAAGTGCTGTTTACCGAGTTGCTGGTGTATTAAATGTTATTGGAGGTTGGTTTTTCACCGCTTTCAGTGCTTTTGTTGCGGCCGGAATTATTGCGTATCTCATTTATTTAGGAGGGGCGCCTATGATAGCTGTTTTACTATTAATAACTATATTGCTACTGGTCAGAAATTATTTAAGTCATAAAAAGAAAGCAGACAATACTTTATTACAAGACGGCTTAAAGAAAACAGAAAGTAAAACTGTTCAAGGTATTATTCAAGAAAGCGCAGACCAAATTTCGAATGTTGTCTCCAGAACCAATAAAATATATTCGAATATGTTAAGTGGTTTAGCTAAGGAGGATTTATCTAAATTAAAAAAGAGCAGAAAAGGAGTTGAAAAGTTAAATAAAGAAGTTGATGCATTAAGAGATAATATTTTCTATTTCATAAAGAATTTAGACGAAACAAGTGTTCGGGGATCTAATTTTTATATTATCATTCTTGGATACTTGCAAGATGTGGGTCAATCTCTTGAGTTTTTAGCAAAAGCTAGCTATAAACATATCAATAACAACCACAAAGCGCTCCGATTTAATCAAATTAAAGATCTACAAGATATTGATAAGTCTTTCGAGGTGTTATTAAATGATATCGAAACAATTTTTAATAGTAGAAAATTCGAAAAATTAGGTGCTATCTTAAATAGTAAACAACGAGCTCAGGATGATCTGGCTATTAAAATTGCAAGTCAGATTACTCGAACACGTGCCGAGGACGACGATAGTCCTAAAAATACAGCTTTATACTTTAGTTTACTTCTAGAGACTAAAGATTTAGTGGCCGCTATTATGAATTTGATTGAAGAATATTACAATAGCTATAATGCTAAAAATTAGTACTAAGGCTTTTTAATCACTTTCTTATACAAAAAAAAGGAAAACATTAGTTTTCCTTTTTTGATTTTAACAAGCTGTTTTACTAGGAGCCGCACATTAAGCAATCATCATCAGGCTCACCATTTTGTGATTTTGATAACATTTCTCTGAATTCCTGAGGACTCATGGGTTTATCTGATACTGCATTCGTAGCTGCCTCCACTTTTGCTTCTTTAACAGGAACTGTTGGCTGTTCCTTTTCTTCCTTTTTAGACAGTGTAAACTTAATTGCATCAACTGCACTTTTTGTTCTTAAATAATACATTCCCGTTTTTAGTCCACTTTTCCATGCGTAAAAATGCATGGATGTTAATTTAGCCATGTTTGCATTTTCCATAAACAAATTAAGCGATTGAGATTGATCTATAAAATAACCTCTGTGGCGAGACATATCGATAATATCTTTCATACTTAACTCCCAAACAGTTTTATAAAGTTCTTTTAAGTCTTGAGGTATATCTACGTTTTGAACAGAACCATTTTGTCTCATGATTTCCTCTTTTAAATCATCATTCCATAAGCCTAAATTCACTAAATCTTCTAACAAGTGTTTATTAACAACAATAAACTCACCAGACAATACTCTTCGAGTATAAATATTAGACGTGTAAGGCTCAAAAGCTTCATTATTACCTAGAATTTGTGAGGTAGAAGCCGTCGGCATAGGTGCAACTAGTAACGAGTTACGAACACCGTGCTTCTTTACGCTTTTACGTAATTTACCCCAATCCCAACGACCACTCAATTCTTCATCTTTTATATTCCACATATTGTGCTGGAATTCACCTTTCGATATTGGAGAACCTTTATAACTTTCGTAAGGTCCATCTACTTTTGCCTCTTCCATTGAAGCCGTTACTGCAGCAAAATAAAGTGTTTCAAAAATTTCTTGATTTAATTTTTTTGCCTCATCACTGGTAAATGGCATACGTAGCATGATAAATGCATCCGCCAAGCCTTGAATACCTAATCCAATTGGACGGTGCTTAAAGTTAGAATATTCCGCTTCAATTACAGGGTAATAATTACGATCAATTACTTTATTTAAGTTTTTAGTAACTCGTTTTGTTACTCTAAATAATTCTTTATGATCAAACTCCCCGTTTTTAACAAACATAGGAAGTGCTATGGATGCTAAATTACAAACAGCCACTTCTCCTGGAGAAGTATATTCCATAATTTCAGTACATAAGTTCGATGAACGAATAGTTCCTAGATTTTTTTGATTACTTTTTCTATTCGCTGCATCTTTATAAAGCATATAAGGGGTCCCGGTTTCAATTTGAGATTCTAATATTTTCTCCCAAAGCAATCTTGCTTTAATAGTCTTTCGTCCCTTATCTCTTGCTTCATAATCCAAATACAGCGTATCAAACTCATCTCCATGAGTATTGTACAAATCTGGACATTCGTTGGGACACATTAAGGTCCAAGTGCCATCTTCTTGAACTCTTTTCATAAATAAATCTGGTATCCACATTGCATAAAATAAGTCTCTTGCTCTCATTTCTTCTTTACCATGATTCTTTTTTAAATCTAAGAATTCAAAAATATCAGCATGCCAAGGCTCTAAATAAATAGCAAAAGAACCTTTTCTCTTCCCTCCGCCTTGATCTACATAGCGAGCTGTATCGTTATATACTTGCAACATAGGAACAATTCCGTTTGAAGTCCCATTGGTTCCTGATATATAGGACCCTGTTGCTCTAATGTTATGAATAGACAATCCAATTCCACCAGCAGATTGAGAAATTTTTGCAGTTTGTTTAAGAGTATCGTAAATCCCGTCGATACTATCATCTTTCATTGTTAATAAAAAACACGATGACATTTGTGGTTTTGGAGTTCCACTTGCTACTGCGCCATTCATTAATTGTTGTGCTCTTTTTACATCTATTATAATTTGTGCATAAATAGCTTCAATAGGTGATTTAGCAAGGTGTACCGTTTCTGTTGTCGTTGGAGTTAGCCTTAAAGGAACTTCTCCCCATAATCTAACGAGATTAAAATAATTGAAAGCTCTTACAAAATAGGCTTGCCCAATAACATCGTTTATAATGAGCTCATCGGGTGTACTTGGATTTTCAGAAGCTGTTGCCGAGTTAATAACTTCATTCGTTCGTCCAATAGTCTGATAAATTCCTGTCCAAGAATTTTCAATTGCAACTAAACCACTTGATGGCTTTAGAGAAGACAGGGTACTATTATAACTATTACTATTATTATTCCCTGTACGCCTAGAAACCATTAAACCTGAATTTACATTTGTTAAAAACAAAAACTCGTTTCCGTAGTATTCGTATTGCACCATGGCTTCATAGACCCCAAATAATGCAGACGTAGCGTTGCTTGCCGAACTGTATACATTTTTATTGGCTAAAAAAGGAGGTTCCTCTTCCAAACTACAACTCGTTAATATCCCTAGTATACCTAATATGATTAAAAAAGTGAATTTATAATTTTTCATTTTTATAGTTTTTAAAATTAAAATTTAAGGTTTAAACCTAACATGATCGTTTGTGCATTAGGAAACCCATTCCAATCTACTCCTGTAATATTTCCATTATTCAAGAAATTAGTTATTTCTGGATTATATCCTGAATAGTCAGTAAACGTAAATAAATTCATACCGGACACGTAGACATTAGCACTGCTAAAAACATTTGTTTTTTCCACTGGGATATCATATCCTAATGTAA